>OBOI01000366.1_pt1 | contig 16297 bp, 15 predicted proteins | sample 1670151 | NCBI WGS metagenome assembly OBOI01 (sample SAMEA104232303, study PRJEB22302) | sediment metagenome | biome: forest; feature: aquifer; material: sediment | place: USA | collected 2011-08-07 | depth 0.01 m | reverse complement strand
AAGTCTTCATCAGCACAACCTTGTCAAGGTTATGTAATTAGGTTTGTAAAATTTTTGACGTTGTTTCGTTGTTGATCAATAAACCTTGACAAGGTTTCTTACTTTTTAAGGGTCAACTAAACATCTTTTTAGCAGATCGTCCGTGCGGAGCATGCCTACGCATAGTGACGATCTTCCGATTTCAACAAAGGAGACCAATGAATTTCTTTAACCGCTTTCTCAAAATTATTGAACGGGCAGGAAACGCTCTTCCGCACCCCGTCTCTATTTTTGCTATCCTTGCCGGACTTGTTATTGTTCTTTCGGCGGTGACGAGCTGGATGGAACTTTCGGTCGTTCATCCCGGGACAGGAAAACTTGTTGTGCCGGTCAACCTGCTGTCTATCGAAGGTCTGCATCGCATCCTCACGGGAACCGTGACGAATTTTACGGGATTCGCCCCGCTGGGAACCGTGCTTGTGGCGATGATCGGAATAGGAATTGCCGAACAGAGCGGATTGATCAGCGCGTTGATGCGTCTTCTTGTCCTTTCGGCGCCAAAAAATTTGCTGACGATGGTTGTGGTGTTTGCGGGAGTTATGTCCAACGTTGCAAGTGAAATTGGTTATGTTCTTCTTGTTCCTCTTGCGGCAATGATTTTTCTTGCGGCGGGAAGAAATCCGCTCGCCGGGTTGGCAGCGGCATTCGCCGGTGTTTCCGGTGGATATAGTGCGAACCTTCTGCTGGGAACGATTGATCCGCTTCTTTCGGGACTGTCGACCGAGGCTGCTAAGATCATCGATCCGAATTACATCGTGAATCCTGCAGCGAATTATTATTTCATGTTCGCATCCACATTTATTCTTACACTTGTGGGGACGTTTGTCACGGAAAAGATCGTTATTCCGCGCCTCGGGAAATACACTGGCGACGAAAAGAGCGAAGAATTAACATCACTGTCGAAAGAAGAAAAACGGGGCTTGATCTACGCAACAATCACCGCTGTTGTATTGGTGATCATCATTCTTGCCGGACTTCTTCCGGACAACGGATTTTTTCGGAGCCCGGACGGAGAAGTTTTGCATTCGCCATTTATGACCGGCATTGTCACGTTTATTTTCATCAGTGCATTTGCAACGGGAATCGCTTACGGCATTGGCGCTAAAACAATCCGCCGGGATGTTGACGCCATGAAAGGGATGAGCAAGTCCATTGAAACACTCGGAAGTTACATCGTCATCGTTTTTTTTGCGGCGCAGTTTGTCGCGTATTTCAATTGGACAAATTTGGGATTGATCTTCGCCGTCAAAGGGGCGGAAGGATTAAAAGCACTCGGGCTCGGACCGATCCCATTGATGGTTGGATTCATTTTCGTTACCGCTTCCATCAATATGATGATGGGAAGTGCATCGGCAAAGTGGGCGTTAATGGCGCCGGTCTTCATCCCCATGTTTATGCTGCTCGGGTATGCGCCGGAATTCACCCAGGCGGCATACCGCATCGGCGACAGCGTTACGAACGTCATTTCTCCGACAATGTCGTATTTCGCATTTATCATCGCTCTCCAACAGCGGTACGATAAACAATCCGGGATGGGAACGTTGATCGCCACGATGTTGCCGTACACAATTTTCTTTTTGATCAGTTGGACGATATTGTTGATCGTGTGGGTGGTGTTCGAAATCCCGCTCGGTCCCGGTTCTCATCTGTATATCAATTTATGAGCGCCTTTCTGCACATACTGTGGTTCAAGAACATCATGTTCTGGAAGATCTCTTCCGAACAGGATTTTGGAACCGTCATTAAAAATCTCGGGTCAGTCGTGGTTTTTGGATCGTTCGCGGTCGGGGCGTTTTATTTTTCAAATTTTGTAACGTCATATCTGTTGGAAACGGTACGCATAGGATTGTTTTTGTTCCACCGGTTCATCGGGATGCTATTGTTCGTATTTTTTGTTACGATCAATCTCGGCAATATGGTCGTTTCATTCTCGACGCTGTATCGTTCTCCGGAGGTGGATTTTCTCCTATCGACCCCCGTTTCGTATCTCAATATTTTCGTCATCAAATTTCTCGATAATTTCTTTTACAGCTCCGGCACATTGTTTATGGTGGGCTTTTCCGTGCTGCTGGGATACGGAACGTATTTTGATATGCCGTGGCATTTTTATCTGCTCACGATGTTCGGCGTGATCGTGCCGTTCATGTTTCTTGCGGCGTGCATCGCTGTTATCGCTCTTTTATTGTTGATGAAACTCGCCTCAAAAATCAATTTCAGAATTTTGATCGGTGCCATCGTGACGTTTTATAGTGTACAAATCTATTTGTATTTTACGGTCACCAGTCCGGTCGATCTTGTGCAGGAGGTGATGAAATATTATCCCTATGTAGATCGCTATTTCGGTTCGCTCGATCCGGCTGCGGCAAAATTGCTTCCGAACTTTTGGGTGTCGGAAATTTTATACTTTTATGTCACGAAAAACTTTGTTGCCGTGAGCGGTTATACCGCTCTGCTGATGCTCTCCACGGCGGGGTTGTTCCTTATAGCGATGTTGCTCGGCAATGCGATGTTCTATTCCACCTGGATCACCTCCTTGTCGCTGAAATCTTTTTCCGTACCGAAGAGAGAGTTCAATAGTTCGTTTTTTACGTTCGGGAAGCCATCGTTCTTCTCTCCGCAAACGGAGGTATTGCTCAAAAAAGAATTCTGGCAGTTCGTGCGTGAACCGAGTCAGTGGATCCATTTCGTCGTACTGATGGCTCTGCTTGCCGTCTTTCTTTCCAGCGTGAGCACGCTGAACATCAAACTGCAGTCGCCGGAATTGAAAGCCGTCGTGTATCTGGTCGTCTTCATCTTCAACATCTTTCTGATCAATTCCATTGCGCTGCGGTTCGGATTTCCGATGATCAGCTTGGAAGGGAATGCTTATTGGTCCATAAAGAGTTCGCCGATCTCTTCCGCGACAATGTATTGGATAAAATTTTTCATTATCATGGTCTTCCTCGGCATCTTAAGCGTGTTGATCTCATGGCTTTCAAATATACCGTATCTGTATTCCCATCGTTCTTCGGGAGTCTTCCCCGGAATGGTCGTGGTTGAAATTCCTCACAAGGCAGTGCAAACGCTGGCGTATTTTTCCATGATCAGCACACCGATCGTAACGATAACGCTGGCAAGTTTAAATTACGCGTTAGGCTCGGTCTATGCCAATTTTGCGGAAAAGAATCCGATCCGCATCGCGTCGTCCCAGGGAGCGACAATGACGTTCCTCTTGAGCCTCGTCTATCTGGTGTTCCTGCTCGCACTCTTTTTCTTTCCTGCGACGATGTTGTTTACCACCGAGGCGAAAGATCTGGAGATCGATTGGATTGCTTTACGGACAGTATTTTTTATTATTACACTATCATCGTTGTGCATTACCGGCATTATCCACATTCTGGGCGTACGATCGTTGCGCCGCGATTACTGATGAAATATTTTTTCTTTTATCTTTTGACAATTGTCGCGTCCGCCTCTGGCGTCCCGACAAGTCGGGACGATCCAAAGGATGCTTCGCAAGGATCCTTCGCATCGAGTCTTCGACTCAACGAGTCCGCCTCAGGCGGACAGGACGAAGTGTATTTTATTCAAACCGCAGAAGATTATTTCTTGCTCGGTATGCGCCAGTATGCGCAAAGGGAATACAAATCGGCGCTTACCTCGTTTCAGACATCCCTGCGTATCTATCCGAATAACCATCGTGCCACTGCGTCAACGATTATGACGGCAAAGTCTCATTATGCGATGAAGAATTATGCCGACGCGGCGGCGGTCTGCGATTCGTTCATTGCGCGCTATCCGAACAGTTCGTACATCGAGGATGCGCTCTTCACCCGCGGCATGTGCTATTACAACGAAGGAAGGTACGCCGCCGCCTTCCACGAAATGCAGAGAGTGTACGGCATTGCTCAACAGAGATTGAACAAAGAACATTCCTTCAAGGTGGCGGATCATATCGCAACGGAATTCTTACCGGAACAGGAGATCGAAACGTTCATCAGATCGCCGATCGACGCAGTCATCCGCTCGCTGGTCACCGTCGTGCTCGCGGAAAAATATTTTATCGGTGGAAATATTGAACGCTCGAAAGCAGTGATCGAAAATGTTCACGATCCGACCGACGACGGATTGATCAAATTGCGGATCAACAGGCTGCTGGCACGCATTGAACGGGGGAATGTCGTAAAGATCGGCGTGCTGTTGCCGCTGCACAAACTATCGACAACAGACACCCGCGAGAAAAAAGTTGCATTGGAAGCGCTAGAAGGAATTCAACTGGCTGTCAGCGATTATGAAGATGGCGCCAAAGGCGCCAGGCAGATCACGATTGAACTGGATGTGAAAGATTCCGAGCGGAAGCGCCCTGTGATCGACAGTATCATAACGTTGTGGAATGACGATTCGCGGGTGATCGGAATTGTCGGACCCCTCTTCAGCGATGAAACGGCGGAGGCGGCGGAGATCGCGCAAGAGAAAAACATCCCGATCGTTTCTCCGACCGCAACCGATGAAGGGATTGCGGAAAAAGGTGAATTTGTTTTTCAGGCAAACTCGACCAACAGTATGCGCGGGAAAGTGATGGCGCAGTTTGCCGTCAATATGCTTGGCGTAAAAAATGTTGCCGTGCTTGCGTCCAACGCACCGTCGTCCCACGTGCAGGCGGATTCGTTTGCTGCCGAAATTACACGGCTTGGCGCACGGGTCGTCATCGACCGGCGATACAACAGAGGAGAAACAGATCTTCGGAACCATTTGCGGGAGATCCGTTCCGCCGCTGCGTCGTTGACGGCGGATTACACCGTGACGTTCAAAGGAAAGATCAATGTCACCGAAGTGACGCGGCGGTTAGTTTCGCTCGGCGTACGTCTTTCAACGATCGATTCAGTGATCGAAAAAGATGGTTCGCTGAATCTGACAAAATTGTTCGGAGAGAAAGCCCCTGAGATTGCCGAATCCCTGAAACTTCCCGTGAAAAAAGTAACGCCGCATGCCGACAGTTTGCAATATCCTATTTCATCCATTGATGCGATCTTCTGCCCGATCTCAATGAGCCAGCAGATCGGCGTGATCTCATCGCAGATCGCTTATTTCAATCTGAAGATGAAAATTCTCGGCACGAGCGACTGGTATAACATCAATGAGCTTGAAATGAACCGTCTGTACGCGGATGGGGTGATCTTCGGCAGCGACCGGTGGATCGAAGAAGGGGAGCGCACCACGAGTGTTTTTTCCCGTTATGCCGGTAAATTCGGGAAACAAATGTCCGATAACGCACTGTTCGGATACGATGTCATGTCGATGGTGATCGGCCAATTGAACGACGGAGCGATCACACGGGAACAGCTTGCGAACGCTCTCTCTAAAATCGTACATTTCCATGGCGTGCGGAATGATATCACTCTTGCTGCGGGAAGAGTGAACGGCACTCTGAACATGCTGCAATATAAAGATGGTTCGATCTCGAAACTTCGAACATATACTTATCAGAAATGAACAACTCTAAAACGAACGAACCTCCGATCCGGTATTCCACTATTAAGGAGTGGCCCGAAGACGAACGTCCCCGCGAGAAACTGCTGAAGCACGGTGCATCTGCGCTCTCTGATTCCGAACTTCTTGCCATTCTCATCAACACCGGCAGCGGCAAACAGACCGCCGTTGATCTCGCCAAAAAACTTCTCCGTGAATTCAGGTCGCTGAGGAATCTTTCCGGTGTATCGGTGGCAGATCTGAAGCAGGAAAAATTCAAAGGGATCGGAAAAGTAAAAGCGATCATTCTGAGCGCAGCCTTCGAAATTGCAAAACGGCTTGCCGTATCAACCGTTGAAGATGATTCCCCCATCCGCACTCCAGACGATGTTGCCAAACGTTACATTCCGAAACTGCGTGAACTGAAGCAGGAAGTGTTTATGGTGTTGTGCTTGAGCAGTTCCAACAAGATCACGCAGGAGCGTACGATCACCAAGGGATTGCTCAATTCTTCACTGACGCATCCGCGGGAAGTGTTTCGTGAAGCGATCCTGGAAAATGCGGCAAGCATTATTCTTCTTCACAATCATCCGAGCGGGAATGTGGAACCGAGCAGGGAGGATATTCAGATCACCAAACAGATCGTTGAAGCGGGGAAGGTTATCGGCATTTCCGTGCACGACCACATTATTATTGCGGGGGACGGATTTACGAGCATGGTGGAGAGGGGGTTGATGTGAAGAGTAACTATAACGTGACACGCTTTTTGCGCGTTCTTTGTGTCCCGCATTGTTTGACTGACTTGATCGAGGAGTTTTGGTTTTTCCATTTTTGCCTCTTGCTTTTTTGATTGCGGTTTCTGATTATTAGAATAATAACGTAATCAGTCTGATAATATTCCTTACAGGTCGTAGACAATAGCGCATATTATCAGACTATTAGCAGTATAATTACTAGTTAGGTGGCGAAACAAACAGAATGTGAAAATTTAATTTAATCAAACTATGAAACCTTCAATAATTGTAATTTTCTTTCTTGGTTTTTTGTCTGTATCTGTATTTTCACAGACTGAAGAAATTATAAAAAATGCAAAAATAAAATTTAATTTGGGGAAATATGAATCTGCGATAATAGAGTACGGAAAAGCAATTCTAATTGATTCAACAAATCCCAATCTTTATGAAAAACGTGGAATTGCTAAGCTCTTAATTAAGGATTATCGAGGTGCAATATCCGATTATTCAAAAGCTATTTTCTTAAAACCTAATGACAATCTCTTTTACTCAAGAGGTTTAGCCGAAGAGTATGCTGAGCAGGATTCCAATGCTATTGCCGACTATACAAAAGCAATTGAACTCAACCCAAAAAACGCAAACGCATTTGAATCAAGGGCATTTATTTATCGGTTTCGTCCCAATGATAAAGTTCTTGCAATTTCTGATTATTCTGCAGCCATTGAGTTAAAGCCGAAAAATATTTCGTATTATCTTGCAAGAGCATCGGTCAAGCTTGAACTTCAAGACTATCGTGGTGCACTTTCAGATTACTCGATTGTAATAAAACTCGATTCAAACAATAGTAATATTTACCAACAATGTGGAAACGTTCAAAAAATCATCGGTGATTTTAAAGGAGCAATTAAAAGTTACTCAATAGCAATTAGTAAAAATCCAAAAGATGCTGATGCTTACTATGGTCGAGGACTTGCAAAAATTGGATTAACACAGAAAGAAACTGGTTGCTTAGACTTGAGCAAAGCTGGCGAACTTGGCAATACAGAAGCATACAATGCCATCAGAACACTTTGTAAATAGTTTCTGAAATCAATAAAAAATCTATAGCTACCATTTGTTCAGCACTTTCATCGAAAGTGCTGTCACACCCAGTTAAGTTGGATTGAAATTTAAGTTTTCGTTACAATTCGAAATTCTATAATTTCATTTATTTTTCCAGATGTTCTGGATCGTTGCAACTCGGTTTTGTTCCGGGTCATTAGGTAGAAAGCCAATGAGACTACTATGAAAACTAAAATATCTTTTTGCGTTTTATATTTTTTATTTTCTTTACAACTTTACTCTCAACAAAATATTCCAAATGGTTGGGATAAAATAAAATGGGGTGCAAATATAAAAGAAATATTAAAAGTTTACAAAGACTCTGCAAAACAAACTCTACACAAAATAAAATATGGTGGTGGTCGCTACTCGACTATTAAGATGAATAATTATTTTATTCAAAACACATCTTTTTCGGTGCAATTTTTACTTGACTTTGCCAAGAATTCGCTAACGGGTGTTGTTTTATCTCCAAATGAACCATATGACAAAGGATTTTTTGAGGCATTTGAGGAATTATTAATTGAAAAATATGGTAAACCTTCTAAACAATTTGTGTTTCAACCAAATCAGGATATGATGTTGCTTAAAACGGAATGGTCATTTCCAACCACTAGTATTTATCTTCTATATGCATACAATTCAAGAGATTCCACTTTTAACGATTTAAAACTATCCTATTCTTTTGTTCCAACCAATAAATGAAGAGGTTATTATGAAACCAACTTTTTGGAAACTATCTCAAGGCCCGGAATATTTCTCATATCAGAATATTCTTGAATCAATTTCTTCTGGATTTGTTTATGTGCACAAAGATACTAAAGCAAAAGCCACTTCTGCTCGTACTCAAGGAGAAGATTTTATAGAAGCAAAGATTGGCGATTATTTTTATTTAACATTTGGTAACGAAGGAATATTTTTACTTGGACAATTCAGTGGTGCTGTTAATATATTTTCTTCAAAACGTGATGGTTGGTTAGATCGTCAGTTTAGGGTAATACGCCTTTCAAAAAAAAGAGAACCATATAATGGAGTTCATTGTTGGTGGGCACCAATAGATAATTCAACATTTACGGTAGTTCCAGAAGTGGATCTAATTCACTTCGAAAGAGAAATACTGATTCCATATTTTGATATCAAACTTTCTGATTATGATATCGCCACCTAACCAGTTACTCAAGTTGACGTTGCAATCTGCCCGCGCTCTGAGTTTTTGAGTGTTGAGAATTCTAAATACAACTTACGTTACGAAACAGGATTTTTAATTTAAACTTTTAATCAACGCGCTGGAACATTGCAACGCAGCTTAGTTCCAGTCCGTTAGCTGGCATTACGAAAGGCACCCACAATGAATATCGGTGAAGATATAGTTGCAGCCTATCTTGAATACATTAAGAAGTGTGAATTCATTCAACGGAATCTCTACACCAACGATTCTCAAGGTGAGATAGATGTTGTTGGCATCAATCTCAAAGAAAAAAGATTGTATGTTTGTGAAGTTGCAATTCACTTGGTTACTGGTCTACAATACACCCGTGATAAAAGACCGGACAATGTCAACAAGCTTTTTAAGAAGTTCTCCAAAGACATTGAATACGCAAAGAAATATTTTGAGGGGTATGATATTCATATAATGCTTTGGTCTCCAATCGTCAGAAACCAGAAGGAAAGTGCACAACATAATCAAATTCGGGATGTTCAAGAACTCGGCAAGAAGATTAAAGACAAATATCATCTTGATTTAGATTTGGTAATCAACCAACGCTTTTTAGAGTGCCTTACTGAGTTACGTGAGTTTGCGAAGACAGAAACAAAAGATGTAAAGTCTCCAATACTTCGCTTTCTACAGGTTGAAGAATATCTGAAGAAACGAAATAACTCAAAACGTAATGCCAGCTAACCACTTTAAAAAGGAAAGAGTCAAGAAAAAATAATCCTCCCACAGCACAATGATTTTATTTTGTGCACCCAACACAACAGTTAATAATTTTTTTATTTTGACTCTGCAAACGTTCAGATCAAAAAACATGACAGCAGCTAGAATGCCGTATTCTCTATCAGTCGAGCCCGCTCTTGTGCGCCAGGTGCGCAGTTGAGCGACCACAGTCACTCAAGCGTGACGTTGCAATCGCAGACGCTCTTAGATTTTGAGTGTTGAGATTTCTAAGTAAACAACTGCCATCTTATCAAATAAAGATTTCTTTAAAAAGTCTTTGTGTCTTAGAGCCTATGTAGTTATTCCTTTGCCTTCCAAAACGTTCCTGCAATTGACATTTGCCGCAGCAGCGGTGCAACACGGTAGCGTTCTTCGTGGTGATTGTGGTAAAGCGCATCCAACACCGCAACCACATTTGCAAAGCCGATCTTTTCTCCCCATTCGATTGGTCCGTGCGGATAATTGGTACCGAGTTTCATTGCGTCGTCAATATCTTTCGGCAGGGCGATGTCGTAATTGACCGCGAATAATGCTTCATTAATAATCTGGCAGAGAATCCTCGGCATCACCATCCCCACGCTGTCCTGAACCATCGAGGTCTCTTTTTTCACTGAGCCAAAGAAAGTTTTTACCGTCTCGGCTATCTCGTGTTTTGTATAAAGCGACGGAGCAAGTTCAACAAGGGAATTTTCGATAAGCGTGGGGAATGCCGCAATGCCGATCAGCCGCTCTTTGTGGCGGATCGTTTGCGCCTGCGAAAGAACGGTTTCGGTGACGGCAGAGGAGACGATCGGTACTTCGGGAGCTAACGCTTCATCCAACGCATGCAGATGCTTCTTCTTGGTCTCATCGGAGATCAACGACAACTCAAACGCGACGGTGATCTTCTTCGCCGATGTTTTGAGCGATGAAAGACTCTTCAGTTCCTGCACGGCAATCCCATTTTCCTGAAACGCTGCAGAATATTCTCTCACCAATTGTTCATCACCCAGCAAACAGACTAACTGTTTAACTTCAACCGGTTTGTGTTTTGCGGTTTGTGGTTTTTGTTTTTTTTGTAATTTGTTTTTTGCTATTTGTAATTTTTTCTTCATTTTTCATCATCGTAATTATAAAATCCTTGTTTCGTTTTTTTGCCGAACATTCCCGCTTCCACTAATTGTTTTTGTATCGGGCTCGGCTGAAAGCGCGGATCGTGGTACAATTGCTCGTAGACCGATTCGGTAACGGAAAAATTCACGTCGTTGCCGATCAGGTCCATCAACTCGAACGGACCTATTTTGAATCCGCCGGATCTTTTAACGATACGGTCGATCTCTTCTACGGACGCAATTCCTTCACCGAGAATTTTCAGCGCTTCGCCGTAGAACGGGTGGGCAACGCGGTTGACGATGAATCCCGGTGTATCTTTTGCCAGCACGGGCTTTTTGCCGATCTGCCGCACGATTTCTGCTGCCCGTTTGATCGTTTCATCGGATGTGCGTGCGCCGCGGACGATCTCCACAAGTCTCATAACATGCACGGGATTGAAGAAATGCATTCCTACAACGCGTTCGGGTTTTTTTGTTGCCGATGCTATGGACGTTATTGAAAGCGACGACGTATTGGTTGCAAGAATTGCCGTGTGGTGGGCGATCTGATCGAGTTTCTTAAAGAGATCTTTTTTCACACGCATATCTTCCAGCACCGCTTCGATGATGATGTCGCACGTGTCGAGATCGTTGATATTCGTCCGCTTCTTGATTTTGCCGAGCGCCGCTTTCATCTCTTCGTCGGATATTTTATTTTTCTCCACGCCTCGTTGTAATTCCGATGTGATGCGGTTGATCCCTGTGCGGATAACCTCTTCGTTGATGTCATAGAGCGAAACACTGCATTGATGCAATGCAGCAACATGGGCGATGCCGGCACCCATTGTTCCCGCACCGACGATTCCGATTGATAATACCATAATACTAAACCGATTGATTGCTAAAAGATGTGTATAAATGTAGAGACGCACAATTGTGCGTGTCTACATAACCGAGATGAAATTAACGAATGATTGGCGGAAATACAAAAAGAAAAGTGGCTATTGCAGCATGGTTGCTACACTTCTCCAAAAAGATTACATTTGTGCGGGGATGAATCCGCAGAAAAGGCGATTGCGCTATTTCCCGTGGATTTTTTCCTTACATTTGAAGCAAACGGAAATAAATTCTTTACTCAAAAAAAGGAATAGAACATCTAATGGCAAAACACAAACAGTTGACGATTGAGAAATTCAAAACAAAGTTTGCACAGATAAAAGAAAAAGGGTGGTTTAAGTCGAAAAGAAAAGGACCAACTGGAATAGGACAAACACTGGAACAACTTCTTGGTATTAAAGAGAATAATGTTGCATTGCCTGATTTGGGTACAGTGGAATTGAAAGCTCACCGGATCGGTTCTTCTTCTATGATAACACTGTTTACGTTCAACAAAAAAGCATGGAAGATGAATCCTCTTGACGCCATAAAAAAATACGGCACAAAAGACGAGCATGGCAGATTGGGAATGTATTTTACTATGGCACGCACGCCGAACAGTATGGGATTATTTCTCAATGTTGATGATGCAACAATTTCGGTAAGACATGTATCGGGAGAAGTTGTTGCTGAATGGCAACTAGAAACATTGGCGCAAAGATTCATGCAAAAAACTCCCGGTTTAGTTTTTGTCAGTGCATTCAGTGAAATGCGCGGAGATACTGAATGGTTCAAATATGACAGGGCTCAGGTGCTAACGGAAACATCTCCAGGTATTATTCATAATCAACTTATTTCTGGAAACATTCTTGTTGATTTGAGATTACATGATAAAGGCACTGCAGCAAGAAACCATGGCACAGGTTTTAGAGCAACCGAAGATAAACTTACCTTACTTTTTAAAAATATTAAAGAACTATAAATGTTGAAGTATAAACAATTAAGTTTACTTGATGAGCCAACCGTTATTGAGGAAGACGATTGGACATTTAACGGCGCTTCTACGCGTGAATTGACTCACTGTTACCACGATTATCCGGCTCGGATGATACCTCAAATTGCCGCCAAATTGATTGAGATTTATGGTCACAATGCAAAAGTATTATTTGATCCCTACAGTGGAAGCGGGACATCGTTAGTGGAAGGTATGTTGCGCGGTATTGATGTCGTAGGAACCGATCTCAACCCACTTGCAAGATTAATTGCAGAAGCTAAAACATCCATTCCTGATTTATTTGCATTGGAGAATTGCGTTAAACAGTTTAATGATTTTATCGTACGCTCCCAGCCGATCAAATTAGAAAAACCTCCTGTTATCCACGGCATAACAAATATTGAATTTTGGTTCAAACCCCAAGTGATTGAAAAATTGCTTCGCCTAAAAGTCTTTATTGATACAATTGAAGATGATGTAGTGAGACTCTTTTTTAAGGTCGCGTTTAGCGAGACAATAAGGGAATCATCAAATACAAGAAACGATGAATTCAAACTTTATAGATATGACCCGAAGAAATTGAAGATCTTCAATCCTAATGTGTTCTATATTATGTCGTCAAAGTTAAAGAGAAACAGATTAGGTCTGGAAAAGTATATTGAAAGAATGTGTACGTTCAAAGATTTTCCCACCGCACATATCGGCGTCTTTAATACTGTAGAAGGAATACCGGATGGGGTTTTTGACGGGAGCAATGTCGATCTGGTCGTAACATCTCCGCCGTATGGAGATTCACATACCACCGTTGCTTATGGACAATATTCTCGGCTTTCAGCAGCATGGTTAGGATTAGAAGAGCCGGAAAAAATCGATAGGAAACTGATGGGCGGTCGGAATATAAAAAAGATACCTTTGTTTCCCTGCGACCACCTTAACGAAACAATAGACATAATCAGAGAAAAAGATGTTAAGCGTGCGTTGGAAGTGGCATCATTTTATTTGGAATTACAGAAATCAATAACCAATGTTGCAAAAGTAATTAAACCGGGTGGATACGCTTGTTATGTCGTCGGCAATCGGAAAGTAAAAAGGACTATTCTTCCAACAGATGTTGCTATACGAGATTTCTTTTCTGCGGAAGGATATGAATATATCACAACCCACCATAGACTTATTCCAAATAAGAGAATGCCTCTTCGTAATAGTCCAACGAACGCAACGGGTGTTCTTGATGATACGATGACGCGCGAATACATTGTTGTTATGCGTAAAAAATCTCATCCTGCTGTAGCAGAACGACTCGCAGCATATCGAAATTCTTCGCCAAAGAAAAAGCAGAAAGATAGAACAGTAAAAGGTAACAAACGATCAACGAAGATTGGCAGCAAGAAGAAAAAAATTATTTATAAAACAGCAGAAAAAAAGAAGAACAAATAATTTCATATGAGTTCCAATATCTTCGCAAAGCGCTTTATGACTGAAAAAAGATTACATTTGTGCGGAGATAATCTGTGGGATGATATATGCGGCTAACCTAACAATTCCAGAGGGAATTGAAAAAAAGTTTTTTGATTGGTAATTTTTATTTTTACTGTTGATTGGTAATTATGTTTACACGCAGAAAAATATTACTAGCGTTGCTTGAGACATGCGGCGGAGTATTAAGTAAAACAGATATGGAAAAACTGCTATTCATCTATTGTGACGAAAGCAAACAAAACCATTATGATTTTTTCCCCCATAGATTCGGATGCTTTAGCTTTCTTTCATATCAGGATAAACGAGTTTTGATACAGCAGGAATTTCTTGCCGACAGCGATAATTTTAAACTGAAGAAACGGCAGAATTATCTTGCTGCTGTAGATTCAGATGAGCGAAAAAGAATTGAAGCGTTTGCGAAACGAACAAAGAACCTGCGTGGAAAGAATCTTATTCGTTATGTCTATGTGAACTATCCCTATTATGCAATTCGAAGCGAGATCAAGGAAGAGATTCTTCAGACAAACGAACTTCAGGCAATCGAACAATCAGCGAATACCGACCATAGTATTTGCCTGATGACTGTTGGGTATGAAGGAATTACAATAGATGCCTATATCAACAAAATGATTCGAAACAATGTTGCCCTTGTCGTTGACGTCCGCAGAAATCCTCTTTCGATGAAATATGGATTCAGCAAGACACGATTCAGTAATTATCTTGAACGTGCCGGAATACGTTATGAACACATTCCAGCGCTGGGCATAGAATCTTCTCAGAGAAAAAATCTTGAGACTGAAAAAGATTATAAAGTACTTTTTAAGAGATACGCATCTCGATCATTGCCCGATCGCAAAGAAGAATTGCGCCGCATCGAGAACCTCGTCATGGAACACAAGCGTGTTGCGTTAACCTGTTTTGAAGCCGATCACCATTTGTGTCACCGCCATAAGATCACTGAGCATTTGCAGTCTGGCGAGCATTGGAGCATTCCGATCAAGCACATATAGTACTATTCTCAATGGGGGACTATGGAATATCTGCCGGAAGTTATCGACCATGCAAAAGTGCTCATCACAGTAAAAACCTATCCGCTCCCGTCCAATAAGTACGAAGAGCTTGTTTGTACCGCAGGCGTGCTTGATGATGGCAGGTGGATCCGCATTTATCCTATCCCGTTCCGTTCACTTCCACATGAGAAAAAATTCGAGAAATACGAATGGATTCAGATTAATTTGATTCGCAACAAGAGCGATTTCAGACCGGAAAGCTATAGGCCAAAATCTGATGCTTCGAGTATCCGCATCCTCGGCAAAGTGGGGACAGAACATGAGTGGTCTGAGAGGAAAAAATATGTTTTACGGAATGTGTTTACATCGTTCAAAGAATTGATTGAACTCGCAAAAGGGGATACTCAAAAATCGCTTGCAACGTTTCGTCCGAAAGAAATCGTTGAATTCCTTATAGAAGAAGACAAACGCACGTGGAAAGAACAGTGGATTGCCAATTATGAGCAATATGGTTTGTTTGAGATAGATGAAAAAGGGGAAGGAGTACTCCGCAAAATCGTTGACAAAGTTCCGTATAAGTATTCCTATCGTTTTTTTTGTGAAGGTGAATCTAAACCGCGCACATTGATGATTGAGGATTGGGAAATAGGCGCGCTCTACTGGAATTGCTTGAAACAGGCAGAAGGAGATGAAGTCGAAGTGAACAATCTTGTACGTAAAAAATATTTCGAGGAGTTCTTGAACAAGAAAGATTTGCATCTTTTTGTCGGGACAACCAAGCAATATCACAACGTGGCGCCAAACCCGTTCGTGATTATTGGTGTGTTTTATCCGCCAACAAGGAAGGATTTGGGTCAAGGAGAGTTGTTTTCGAGATGAAAGAAGGGATTAACTTACTGACAATAGACAATCTTACCAAACAAGAGATATTAAATGGTACCGGTTTGAGCGTAAACGATGTGCATTTTTGTTTTGAAATCCCCGTTAAAGTATTTGATGAACTACTACTTCCTCCCTCGTCCCAGATGTTCGACATGCATTATTTAGCTAAAACTTTGTTAACACTCGATTCAAAAGGGATAAAAGAATTATTTGTTCTTGCAGTTGAATTAGAGGAAGCGATGCAGATTACAAATCACCAGGGAATATTAGGTCGGCTTAAAAGTAATGATTTTGATAAGTATCTCAGCGCTAGGGGAGAAATTAAGGCTGGGGCATGGGCAAGAAACGGATTAAATTCTGTTGAATTTATTGTACCAAAAAGTAAGAAAGGAAAAACTGTAGATTTGAAGTGTAATGGAAATTATGGAGAAATTCTTGTTGAAGTGAAGTCAGAGAATCAGTTTGATCTTAATGTTGGGTTAAACGGTATGTTTAAGGGGTGGATACGAAATCATATTTTGCAACTTTTTCCTTCGGAAGATACAAAGATGGAAGTATCATTTGGATCATATTGGGTGGATGCTATTGGAGCTGCTTGTAGGATAAATCAAAATATGCGGGGTGCATCATGGGCATTTCATACTCTTGTGATGATGATTAGTGATATTGCTAGCCCAAGTTCGACACTTCTCGAGAAAAAATGGTGATTCCGTGATTTAATGAGCGTT
>OBOI01000365.1_pt1 | contig 16314 bp, 17 predicted proteins | sample 1670151 | NCBI WGS metagenome assembly OBOI01 (sample SAMEA104232303, study PRJEB22302) | sediment metagenome | biome: forest; feature: aquifer; material: sediment | place: USA | collected 2011-08-07 | depth 0.01 m | reverse complement strand
GCTTGTTTACAATGGTATTTCAATCAGATAATTCTTTTTTCATGCCGAATCTAAGTCTTATATTCTTCACACGTTATGATATTATGAAGGGAGAACTAAACGCTGAGTCGGGGACATGGTTTTTTCAATCAAAAATTGGTGGTATCCACCCTTCTCGATAATTTCTTTCACGAGAGCACATCTCCCTTTCGCCTGAGTGGCAATAATACAAAGGTCCCCGCCGACCGAAGCTTCTTCCAGGGTTCTCAGCCATCGGAATGATATAGCAGGGTTGAGGTCAGCAATCTCTTTGATGCGAGCTTTCCCCCGCTCCAAAGATGGTTCAATAGGATCAACCACTTGAATCTCGGTGACTTCTGACAACGATGCGACGGCTTGCAGATGACGACTCCCCAACTCACCACACCCAATAATAAGGATTCTTGCGTTCTTCATAACTTCATTGATGAATCTTCGCTCTGACGAAGCAAAAATTTATTTTGATGTGGTAATCAAGTGATAAATTGGCATAAAATCTTTATAATAAGGAGAGCGTGGATTGAGCAATACGGGTAAAGCGATTGTATGAACGGGGAATAATAGAAACTGTATTCCATGCCATATTCGTACGATCCCGGGAATATTTTTTATAATTTTTTTTATTCTGATGGGCGTTGTTGTAGATTCTTCGGTATAATGCTGTCTATATTTCTTATACAATCCTTTACTTAAATACCCCCAGAACGCCCATTTAACTATCGACCGCGCCTCCTCTATTGAAATCTTATCGAGGCGAACAATTGCGGCCGCAAGCACCTCGCGAAATTCTCTATACTGAGCATTTAAGTCGGGACCGACAATCCAATCAAAAAAATCCCTCTTCCCGTCATTCGCATTCCAAGAATCACTCCCCGCATGCACTTCGCGAAACATATGAAGATACGATATCTTTTGTGTCTTTCCATCAATAACCGCGAGACAACTCAAAAAAATCTCCGCCCACTGCCAACCAAATTTATGTTCAACACACAATACAAAGTGGCGCCGCAAATGTTCAGTTCGATGTATTGAATAAAAAGTCGTCGTATAGTGCTGCATATGATTTATAAGACGCTGCACTGCGGTCTCATTAGTAATGGAATGCTGCGGATACAACGAAACACCCCTTATCTCATTTCTCTCATTGCGTACGATAACATTAAATATTCCAGCCTCCCCATGCACTACATTAAATTCAGGGTGTTCCTCTAAAAATTCGACTTCATGAATAAGTGACGCTGGGATCAAAAAATCATCATCAGCCCACAGTACCGCATAAGGTGTCGTGACACCTTCTAATCCTTCCTTAATTTTTTGAATAGGCGATATAGTGCTCTCATATCGCAACCATACAATACCATACTTCTGTATAAGCGCCTCTAGAGTATTCTGAAATATACCCGGTTTATCGCTACTCGAATCCAGGATGATGACAGGGATGTCCGACTTTACCTCATCAATATAACGCAACACGCGCAAAAGCATGGCATACCGATTGTGGGTTGGAATAACAATTGTCAACTTTTGCATAAATACATCACCGCACCCTCTTAAGATAAGCATTCGGCCAATGGGTTATCCGAAAATCAATATCCCCTTCATTAAAGGGAAACCTTGGCTCCTCGAACACAAACTCGGAATGCGCGCGCATAAAATCTTCAGCTGCCTTCTTTGGATTATCATGAGTCCACTCCGACGCGCGCGGATACTCCTTCTGCGCGCGCGGAACATCGTGGATAAACTCCATAGAACCATCGGTAGCCACTATGTAGGATCCCGCTGACACCATGGGGCTATACAGCTCAAGTTCCGCGCGTACATGATCATAAGTGTGATTTGAATCAAGAATTACTAGCGCGGTCTCGCCCGATTTAAGCAGATTTTTCACCTGCATAACTACGGCCGGATCAACCGAACTGCCCCCAATCATCGTAATGAACGGATATAATTCATGCGCCTCTATCGCCTCCCGATTGTGCGGCCGTATTTCAATATCAACACCAATGACCCTACCTTTCCCCATTGCTTTACATAGCGAGGCATAAAATATCAAAGAACCGCCATGAGCAATTCCAGTTTCGATAATCACGTCTGGTTTTAAGCGATATATGACTTCTTGGATACGCATCATATCTTCTGGCAACTGAATAATCGGCCGGCCAAGCCAAGCAAAAGAGTAAACATATTTTTGATCCCAACCCACTTTGAGCCACAACTGCGAGAGCAATCGGAACCCCTCGGGTGAGTAGAGAGAGACAATCCTGCCATCCGGTAGCACTATTTCTTGTTTGAGCGTATCAATACGAAAGTCCATAAATCTGCAAATTATGATTTAGAATTTTCTTGAAGCACTTGCTTGAACATCCGACAGACATAATCTACTTCTACTTCAGTTAAATTTGCGCCCGAAGGCAAACAAACACCGTATGGCGAGATACGATAAGAAACTGGGTTTATTGTTCTCATGTCCTTGCCGCGCGTGTATCGTGCATACGGCGGCATGGAACTAATAGGATAAAAAAATGGCCTTGCGTCAATATGATGCTTTTTCAACGCGCGCTCCACTGTCTCTTTTTTAATGCCAAGTTTTTGATCGAGCATCACTGTAGTAATCCAATGGGTACTCCGCACACCTTTGACTTCTTTTAAGAAATGCACTCCTTTGAGATTTTGCAACCGCTGCTTATACCAACGAAAAATTTTCCGACGCTTTTCCACGAGTTCTCGTAATCTACGCAACTGTGCCAGTGCAAGTGCGGCCTGAATATTGGTCCAATTGTAGTTAAACCCAAGTGCCATAGACCAATAGTATCGCGCATTCGGCTTCTTGTTAATACCATGATGAGCATATAATTTCATGCGTTCGAATACCTTACGGTTATCGGTTACCGCAGCGCCACCCTGTCCCGCAATCACCAACTTTGTGGCATTAAAACTAAAAATACCAACATCACCAAATGACCCAGCTGGTTTACCTTTGTATTGCGCACCTATCGCCTCAGCAGCATCTTCAATTACTGCAATGTGATGCTTCCGTGCAATCGCCAAAATTGCACCCATATCCGGCATGGTACCAAGTATATCTACCACAATGACGGCTTTGGTTTTACGGGTGATTGCTTTCTCAAATGACTCTGGAGAAAGGCACCAATTACCTTCATTAATATCGGCAAATACTACTTTTGCCCCAACATAAGCGACTGGTGCTGCACAGGCAACCCACGTGATGTCCGACACAATCACCTCATCTCCTGGACCCACTCCTAATCCAATAAGCGCAAGGTGGATCGCTGCTGTGCCGTGTGATGTAGGAAGACAATAGCGCTTGCCTGTAAACGCAGAAAATTCCTTGACAAACTGATCAAGGTGAAGATTCCGTTTATCATACCAACCATCTTTTACGGCTTCGGTCACCAGATCAATCTCAGCTTGCGTAATCGAAGGACCGATTGAAGGTATATGAAAAGTCGGCCCCCGGATACGTTTGAATGTCATAAAATCATCGTTCATGATATCTTTAGATTATACTTTGCAACCCGAACTGAATCAATATACGTATCATCAAGTAGGAAGTGATCTTTAAATATCCCTTCAATCTTATAACCGCACTTTTCAAATATCTTCTGAGATGCCTGATTGATTACATAATAATCGGCGCACAGTTTATGAAATTTTAGCTCATCAAAAACATAGCGCTCGAGCCCGGTTATTGCTTCTGTTGCGTACCCCTTACCCCATGCGTTGCGATCCCATATAAGAATGCCAAACTCTAGCCGTTTGTGAATGAAACTAAAACCAGACAGACGGATATTGCCAATATGGGCATCGGAGTCCTTGAAAAAAATTCCGATCAATTCTATCACTGTTGGTACGTTCGAATCATGCACATACCGAATCACCGCATCGCGTGTCCATTTGGTGTGCCGCGCTTCTGTGAGCTGAAGAAGTTCCGGATCCTGCAAGGCAGCAAGGTACGCTTCCGTTATATCATCCTCCCGGAATTCTCTAAGTGATAAACGTTCAGTAACAATTTGCTGCATAGACATTATTCTTATTGCGACCATTCGAGATCTGGGGTGATGTTTCGATTATCGAGTAGAGATTCCATTTTTTGCAGACGATAAAAATCAATGCGCTTAAACTGCTCAACGGTAAGATTATTCGTCGTAAAAAAATCTCTCATCTCACGTATTCCTCGTTGGAGATCCCATTGACACCGAAATCCCTTGAGCACCTCCTGTATTTTTGCAAACGAGACTCGATAATCACGCCGATCAACACCTCCGGCCACTTTCCTATCGTTTATGAGCTCGTCGGTGCCTTTACGATCAAAGACGACCTCGCACCCCGGTACCTCCTCCTGCACTATCTGTACAAGATCGCGAATGCGATAATTTTCGTTATCATCTCCCACATTCATGATGAGCGGCTGACTCCCTTTATACTCAAGTTCGAGACATGCCCGAACCGCCTGACAAATATCATTAACATGTACGAACGGCCGCCAGACTGTACCCTCTGAATTCAGAGTAATCACCTTTTGCGCTACTGCCATACCCACAAACATATTGACCACGATATCAAATCTCATCCGTGCTGACAAGCCAAAGGCAGTAGCGAATCGTAAGATAATAGGCGCAAAACCACTTCCTGCAAGCTCCACGAGATCATGCTCAATATCGAGTTTATGGAAAGAATACGGAATCGCCGGATACGGTTTGGAGGATTCATTCACAATCTTTTCACCGGCCATGCCATACACCGAACAACTGGAAGCAAAAATAAATCGAATGCCACGCTCTTTACATAGAGAAGCAAGCTCTCTCGTTGCCTGACGCACTGGATCATACACCAGCGAGGGATTAAACTGTTTCATCGGATCATTAGATATGCCGGCAAGGTGTACGACCGCACTTACTCCTTCGAGCAACGTTGGATCAAATTTTCTTATATCGCCAAACGTCACCGGAACGTCTTCGGCTGGAAACAATGTGCAATCCTTAAAAAATCCTATATCGAACCCACAACAGGAAAACCCATGCTGAGTAAGGTATGGAGTCAACACACTGCCAATATAGCCAAGTGATCCAGTAACTAATACTCGTTTCATACAGCGAATGGAAAACTATTGATTATTGGGCGCACAATTATTAAATAGAAGCCATGAGGCCGGCACGTATATCGGTCTTAGCGCGCCATCCCAATATGCGTTCCGTGATGGTTGTGTCTGCCCAAAATGCTTGGGGAACACCCCTTGTAGAAGCACGATGAAGCAAGACATCGGAATAACGTGTATGACCGGTCAATATCCGTTCAATTATTCGAGAAACTTCACCAACCGTGGTCGTCACACCGCTGCCAAGATTATACACCCCAGAAGGAATGTCTTGCACTGCGGCCATTTCAATCGCGCGCGCAACATCGCCCACATAGACGAAATCATGAGCGCTTTGAGGATTTGTGAGTTTAAGCGGCTCGTTTCGCTTCAGTGCATCGACAACGGTTGGGATCAAAGAACCTTTCCGTTGTCGCGGTCCATATGCATAGAAAATCCTGAACCAAAGAATTCGCATATCTTTTTCTTGAGCAAGAAGCGAGGCATACTGGTAGAGCGAAAACTTTGCCCATGTAAAATACGATGCGGCATGCGCCTCGTCTACCTCTCGACAGATTCCTTGAGTCTTACCGTACTCCCAACAACTTCCAGTAACAATAAGTTTTCGGCACTGAGTCCGTGATGCAAGAAAATCACACAATGCAACGGAATGTTTCAGATTACGCACCGCCATTGTGGCGGAAAAATCAGGAATGCCTTCCCATGCCGCATGAATGCATATCTGCGGGTCAAATTGCTGAATGATGTCGCCACCGTTTTCGAGATTGGCGAGATCAATAGAGACGAAGCGCAGACGCCCTCTCTGAGACGATTCAGCCTGCATGTTAAATGTACGCGACAGCGCAAGGACCTCATGGCCTCGACGAAGAAGCTCATCGAGAATGGCACCTCCCACAAATCCCGTCGCGCCGGTGAGAAGTATTTTACTCATAACAAAAATGTTACACCTTCAGCTCTCCATACTGCTCACAAAAGACTTGGAAACTCATTGCATGAGAATCTTTCTCAGAAATAATTGGATCAGTTGTAGGCCATTCGATACCGAGCTTGTCGTCATTCCAACAGATCGTCACTGCAGTCTCCGGAATATATGGAGCATCCATTTTATACAAGAGGGAACTTTTATCCATCAATGTACACATCCCGAGGGCACATCCCGAGGGCACATAAAGTATTCCATGATTCTCGGCGGACAATATACAGGAATCCCACTTGCCAAAAGTAGAGCTACCACTTCGTACATCAACCACCACCATCCATACCTCCCCCTGCGACACATACACCAGCTTCGTTTCCGCATGGGGAGGAAGCTGGAGGTGGAGTCCACGGATCGTATACTTGCTTGCCGAAAAAGAATGACTCTCTTGAACCCATTCACGATGCAATCCATACTGCTCAAAGAGTGCACGATCATAGGTCCGGACAAAATATCCTCGATCATCTACATGCGGTGCAAGTTCAATACGATACACTCCTGCGATCGAAAGTGTGTTAACTGTCATACGTATGCAAGTCGAGGCTGATTCGGCAAAGGAACGACGCATGGACCCTTAAACTGATAGCGATCGCGCAATTCATCCATAATCTCTTTCGCAAAATTCCACGCAAGGATCACTATTGCATCCGGTTTCTGCCCCAAGACCACCTCAGGGGCATCAATTATAATGTGCGTGCCGGCAGTGTATTTTTTCTGCTTCATGGGATTTTTATCTGCAATCATCGGGAGTGTGTTCGTGTCGATCCCACAGAAATTGAGCAGGGTGGAGCTCCGAGCCGACGCTCCCCATCCAGCAATGGTTTTTTGAGACCCAACAAACTCTCCAATCAATGAACGCAGTGCATCGCGATGGGCAAACGACCGTTTTGCAAATTCCTCCCAACGTTCAAAACTATTCACATGATCCTGATCTTCTCTGTATCGATACTGCTCTACCGCTGTTGACACTTGCCCATTCTGTTTGCTCGCATAGACGATGATTGATCCACCACTAATGGGGCTCGTCGTGATATCAACGACAGACAATCCATACTGACGCATTAAATATTCGAGGCTCTTTACCGTAAAGTAACAAAGGTGCTCATGGTAGATGGAGTCATAATGCAGCTCGTCAAGAATAACCTTGGCATAATGGCATTCAATGGCGAGCACACCATCATCCGAAAGCACCGTTGCAAGGCCGCGCACAAAATCATGCGTATTGGCCACATGCGGCAGCACATTGCGGGCGAATACCGCGTGTGCCTTTCCATATTCTTTTACAATTGCCTGCGCTACTTGATCACCAAAAAACGCACATTGTGTCGGGATTCCTTCTTGTACCGCAACCTCTACGATATTGCTCGCAGGATCTACGCCAAGCACCGTATACCCTTTCTTTTGAAATGGTCTGAGAAATGTGCCATCATTGCTCGCCACTTCGAGCACATAACTCCCCGGCAGATCGCTCGTCCTTCTTACCAGCTCCTCACAAAACGCCCCGGCATGTGCTTGCGCCGTTTTTGAAGTTCCCGTAACCCATACATATTCGGAGAACAACTCTTTGGGATCTGGCACATGATTCAATTGCACAAGATTGCACTTTCCACACCAACTTAACGAAAGCGGATATTTGGGATCTGGGTCAGCCGGACTCTTGAGTAATGCATTGGCAAATGGTTGATCGCCTAAATCAAAAAACTCCCTGATGTCCCCCGCGCCACACACACGACATGAGACTATGCGTTCCATATGGTTATTGCCAAAATAATTCGCTATTTAATTTACCCTGTTCGATAAGATACTTCAACTGAGGCAAACGATTGCAGAGACGTCCGCGAAACATCTCCTCTGTAAAATTTATCCTCTTAAAAAATCCAACTAATTCCTCCCCGCCACGATCTAAATTCCATTCTGGCTTATAATAACCACCGAATGTATTCAATATTTTGTCGAATCCTACTTTATACGTTCTGGCGTCCATCCCATGCTCACCAGTAAATACTAATTTACTCCCCAGCACAGCCCGTTGTGCGGCCTCGGCCAACTCTCGAACTGTATAATTTCCATTCTTAATGCCGACATTAAAGGATTGCCCCGCCACAAGTCCCGCTGGGGCCTCTAGCCCCGCAATAAAAGCATTACAAACATCTTGAACATGAACGACGGGCCGCCATGGCGAACCATCGCTTTTGATTTCGATCAGACCCGTAGTATAAGCGCAGGCAACTAAATTATTAAATACTATATCACAACGGAGCTTTGGGCTTACCCCGAACACCGTTGATGGACGGAAGCACACGACAGAAAAATTATCGTTATCTAATTTCTTTAGCTCCAACTCGGCTTCCCATTTTGTCCGTGCATAGGCAGTAAGAGGATGTTTCTCACTGTTATCTTCATCAAGTGCTTCTCCTCCTTTGGCAATGCCATACATACTTTGTGAGGACGCATACACAAAACGTGTCGCTCCTACCGAGCGTGCCATTTTTGCAATTACAATTGAGGCATCACGATTGACTGCATCAGTCAAGGACGGATTAAACTCTCCGAGCGGATCATTCGAGAGCGCGGCAAGATGAATGACCGCATCAATCCCACGAAGGTCCTCGGCAACAACGTCGCGCACGTCCTTGTTCACCTGGCGAATGCGCCTATCCTGATGCCATGAATAATCACATGGCTCATAGTACCCGGTATCAAGACCCACGACCTCATGTCCACGCTCAAGCAGTAGCGGACACAATACTGATCCAATGTATCCTTGGTTTCCACTCACCAGTACGTTCATAACAATTTTCGCGCAACTAAATCATCGAAATAATCCCTAAAATACTTCGTCATCAAATGGAGGATGACAGCGTGAACCCCTTCAACAACCTCGTATGCTCCTTTCTCTGTGGGGACAAGAATTTTTGCATCCGCAATCTCATTCAGGCGTCCTCCATCAAACCCCGAAAGGCCAATAACAGAGACTTTCTGTTCTTTGGCAAATTCTACTGCCTTCACCACATTGAGAGAATTCCCAGAACTTGAAATAGCGATCACCGTGTCGGCATCCTGAAGATAATTTCGAAGAGGGCCGACAAAAACCATGTCATAGCCGACGTCATTGGCCCATGCGGTCAGTTCTTCCTCTGTGCTCGGAAGGCGAATCGCCTGAAACCGTCGTACCCGTTTATCTAAATGATGGCTGAATACTGTCTTGTTAAAATCAGCCACCCAATGAGTGGCAAGGGCCAGCGATCCCCCATTGCCAAACGCATAGATACGGCCACCACGCTCGTAGGTTGCCTGCAAAATGTGGAGTGCTTTTGCGATCTCACGCGTCGGGAGATTGCCAAGCGCATTAATCGCCTTTGATGCGAATGAATGAATGTATTCTTCCATACAGCGTTGCTACAACTCATCCGCGTAAATACTATTTGATACAATTTCTACTCCTGACTGCACCAAGTGAAAAGGAATCTCTTGAGAATCATCCAGATGATGCTTGCCAGCGACTGCCTGCAAACCTTCGTGGACCATACTTTTCTTTTCGGGCGGAACCATAAACAAAAGACAACCCCCTCCGCCCGCACCAAGAAGCTTCCCCCCCCATGCTCCTTGCCGCACTCCTTCCGCATAGAGTTCATCAACGATTGGATTAGAAATCATTGAGGCCAAACTCTTTTTTTGAAGCCACCCCTGATGGAGCATACTTCCCAACTCATGGAAATCACCCGCAAGGAGCCGGTCTCGAAATTCAAACACCGAATCGGCCATTTTTTTCATTACATCAATATTCTCCGCTATGTGGACATTCTGCTGTGCGAGTATCTGCGAGGCGGAGCGGGTGATACCAGTAAAGAACAGGAGGAGGTGGTCTTCGAAATCAAGACGCCGTCTAAAATCAAGAAGCATCGGATCCACATCGACGCTGTCGTCGGGATTAAATTGCAGGACGTTAAGCCCCCCAAATGCCGCAGCATATTGATCTTGTTTTCCAATTGGCTCTTTGAGGAGTTCAATCTCCAAACGACAGGCAGCTCGTGCTGCTTCTTCTTTATCAATTCTCTTTCCCTGTGCCGCGTTGAGTCCCTTCATCAACGCCACCGCAAAACTTGAAGAACCTCCAAGGCCAGTGCCCAGATGCATGTGGGAAAAGGTTCCGAGTTCAATATTGTTTTCAATGCCAAAATCGAGGAGTGCTTCTCGCATCCTGTCGTTTTTAAGTTCGCGTGCATGAGACACCACTTCGACCGCGGAGTACCGGGCGACCACACGCTTGACAAGAGGAGTGGGATTCACCACCGTAAACACATATTTATCAATTGCCGTAGATATCACACGCCCGGGAGAGATGCTATAAAAAGCACGCAGGTCGGTCCCGCCACCCACAAAACTGATTCTCAATGGAGCACGAACAATGATCATAGATATTAAGAATCCATGATATCACGAGCTTTAAAAAACAACAAACGCCCAGACCCGTTCATCGTCTCCACTATTACAAATCCTCCACCAACTCTAAAAGATTGCCATTGCTCTTCATAGAGATATTTTTGCATCCGGCAAGCTGCCCAGCTTCTAGATCACTTGGACTATCCCCAATATTAATCACTTTCGTAAGATCCAGAAGATGTTCTTTGGCAACCCGATAAAAAAGGCTGGCCTTGGGCTTCCGACACTCACACGCATCCTTTTCATGGGGGCAGTAATAGATGCCACTCAACCTCACCCCGCCTCGGGCAAGCACCTCCTCCATGCGCCCATGAATTTGGCCCAGATCATTCTCAGTCATCAGTCCTCGCGCAATCCCTCGCTGGTTAGTAATAAGGTAAAGGTCATATCCTTTGTTCTTCAGTACCTTCAGTGCTTCAATGGCATGGGGGAGGAATTCGAATTCTTCCCAACACTTCACATAGTCATGCACGGCCATTTTTTTATTAATCACACCATCACGATCAAGAATCACGACCTTCTTAGGAAGTAAAAATTCCTCCATCCGCGAAACCAGGTCCGGTCGAGTAATAAAATAATACTGGTGATCGGTCTGATAGGCTGCCAGTTGATTCTGGGAACTCAATCGCGGAAGCGCATATTGCTCAAATGAGACGTTCTCTTCGGGGATCATCCCGACCACACGCTTATCAATAATAAAAAATCCCATGTCCACGCCATTTAAATGGCGGTCACCCCGTGTTCTATCGTATTTGAGTACATATCCGTCTGGTGAAACCTGTACGTTATTTTCAAGGCCGTATTCACCTGCACCATCTTTATTGTTGTATACGGTTGTAGTGACAAGTACACCCATCTTTTCGTAAAATGTAAACATTTTTCCGATATCCATCGGCCAGTAATTGTCGCAATACATCATTAAAAAAACATCATCCAAAAAATCGCGCGCAAGTCTTACGCGGCGGCCAGTCTCATCTTCACAATCCGTTATGGAATACTCAATGGCAATACCAAATTTCCTGCCGTCACCAAAATATACTTGTACCACTTCAGGAAGATATCCTAGCAATAACACCACCTTTTTGAAACCTTGCTCTTTCAACTGAACAATCAAGTGCTCCAAAAACGGACGCCCGTTAATCATAATCATGGGCTTGGGACATGTATTAGTCAACGGGCGCAACCGCTCGCCCCGCCCTCCGGCCAGAATCACTGCTTGGGTCGGTCGTTCCATAGTTAAACGAAGTTTATCAAAATCTCTACTCTTTTATATGCATACATCCCAGCACCTCAACCCATCTATTTTTTTTCTTGTACAACGCGCCAATGAAGACGCGGACGCACTGCTACGGCAGGCCACTCACGAGGCATATTACCACGTACCCCTGCAGGATCAAAACGATCAACCACATTGATACGAAGAATATCCGAGACACTTGTATGTACCGGGTGTGGATGTGTAACAACTCCTACATTCAATGAAATCTGACCATTCGTGAGAAAATCACCCGGAATATGGCACGTCGACCAGTACAAACCCGCAGGTCGCTTTGTATCTGTCCACGGCGAATCACAATTATCATATGAATAGAGAATGGCATACCCGCGCTCATTTAGTAAGCCAAGGCTGGTCGTGAGCCCATACCCATCTTTGAGAACCCAGTATCCTATCTCGATCGTTATAGTATCCCGCACGTCAAACGTAGTACAAATCGCTCCAGTACTACTTCGTACACGGACGGCGTGGAGCCGCACAATATCGTCACCAGGCGCTTCAGCCGGAATCTCCCATACCCGTTCTCCTTGTTCCGCCATCCCCACATGCAAGTATTTATTAATCACCTCGTTGGTCGGCCCATCGGCAATGGTCTTACCTTCATGCAAAAGAATAGTTCGTGAACACAAGCGTTCTACCGCTTCCATATTGTGGCTCACAAAAATTATTGTTCTCCCCTCCTTCGCAACGTCATCCATTTTGCCAAGACACTTCTTTTGAAATTGGACGTCTCCGACGGCTAACACCTCATCGATGATAAGAATCTCCGGCTCCAGGTGGGCGGCGACTGAAAACGCGAGCCGCAATTGCATTCCCGAGGAGTAATGCTTGACCGGAGTATCAATGAATTTCTCCACTTCGGCAAACGAGACAATATCATTTAACTTTTGGTTTATTTCTCGTTTGGTCATCCCTAAGATCGAACCATTAAAGTAAATATTCTCACGCCCAGTTAATTCTGGATGGAATCCCGTCCCCACCTCCAAAAGGCTTGCCACTCGACCCCGAAGGACAACTTCACCTGCGGTTGGGTAGGTGATCCGCGAAAGAATTTTGAGTAATGTTGTTTTGCCGGCACCATTTCTTCCAACCACACCAACCACTTCTCCTGGCTCAACCGTGCACGAAATGTCGTTGAGCGCCAGAAATGGTGTATGACTTTTCCGAACAAATCGCCCATGAACGATGTCCCAGGGAATGCGAACAGCGCGCGTCATGGTATCACGCAACGTGTGGTACGGCTGCGCTTTCGTAGCGATGCGATATTCTTTTGAAAGGTTTCGGACCTCAATGATCGGCTTTCCCATACATTAAATAATGTCCGCAAAAAATCGTTCGGTTTTTCGAAAATACATAATCCCAATAAGAAACAGAAGTATGCCCACTCCCAACGAGCTTACAAGCGTCATGGGCTCTGGGGCCGGAGTACCGACAAGCATCGCTCTGCCCATTTCAATAACACTCGTCATGGGGTTGAGTGCCAACCACCATCGGGCGCTTCCATGGACAATGCTTGTTGGGTAAATCACCGGGGTCAAAAACAAAAGCAATTGGAGAAAAAACGGTAAAATGTACCGGATGTCGCGGTATTTTACATTGAGGCCCGCCAGGAGACACCCCATCCCAACAGACGTCAGAAACGTAATGAGGAGGAGAACTGGAACCATGACCACAGACCACGGATCTGGCAGGATCCGATACCAGACCAAGAGCGCTGCAAAAGCGAAGCTCGCAAAGAAAAAATCCACCATCCCAGTAAGAGAGGAAGCAATCGGGATGATCAACCGGGGAAAATAAATTTTTTTTATAATATTCGAATTTTCAATCATGCTATTAGCGGCATGAGAAAGTGCGAAAGAAAAGTAGTTCCAAAATAGGAGTCCGGCGTATACAAACAAGGGATAGGGTACTCCATCACTGGGAACTTTTATGAGACGGCCAAAAAACATGGTAAATACGATCATCGTGGCCATTGGTTGAAATACTGCCCACGCTGCTCCAACAAACGTCTGCTTATAACGGACTTTAATATCCCGCCAAACGAAAAAATAGGCGAGTTCACGAAATTTCCAAAGTTCTGGGATATCGAGTTGCACCCACCCTTTGGGCGGAGTAATGACTGTTTCTTGAACCTTCATACAAATCCTAGACAAACAATGTCCCTCACCGTGAAATGCTATCAAAACAATAAATAAAATTTATATTGAAAGCGTTGCGATACTGTTGAGCATTGGCTGGTCGTGCCCAACGAATGTTTTGAGAACATCGTACTTGGTGGTAAGGATACGTTGTACCGCACCCCGAGGATCTTCCACGGGATTGATCGTTACATTTTTTTTGAATACCCCCTTAAACATCTCAAGAAGCTGACACTTGTCACGGGTTGGTTTGGTGCGAAATGAAAAAGCGAACAATTGTCTCGCAACGCGGAAAAACGGTCTTCTTTGATAATGCTCCGACAGAACTCGGCGAACTGTGGTGTGGTGACTCCGTTCCAAATGTGGTTGGTGTACCCTGGGACCGTGCTGCCGTCGGGTTGCGATAAAAACCACTCAAGGAGTCCTTCGCGCTTCACGGGGCTCCTGCCGACGGGCGATGTCCGGATTGTGAGTGCGTTCGGGGCATGTACTTCACCGAGCCACTTTGTTCTCCCATACACATCGAGAGCATCCGCTGGCGCATCCTCGTTATAATAGGGGCCACTGGTGCCTGAAAACACACCGTCGGTTGAAATATGGATGACGCGCATCCCGTGAACATTCGCATACCCTGTAAGATCGTGCGGGAACAACGCGTTGATCTTGATCGCGTGAGACACAGACTCGGATGCCAACGAGTCAATGTGCCATGGCGTCACGACAATACAGTTAATGACATAGTCAAACCCACCACCAACCCTTGCGATAGACTCTGCTCCGTCCTCTACCCGAAAATATCCCGGTACCTGTGGATCGCGGGCCTGTGTACCGGTTACGTTCCAATTTTTTTCTCTGGACAATGCTTCAACAAGAAAATGACCGAGCATCCCGGTAGACCCCAACACAAGAATCTTCATATTTCTTTCCAAAAAGATCACGCTGCCCCCATGATGGGCACTGTCGTATCATTGAGTATACGATTACATCGTCGCTGTTGGACTGGGTACATTGCCGGGGTAATGAAACGCCCACCAACGATACATAATAAAATTCCAACTCATGACGAATGGACCCGCGATCAACTTTGTAATAATATCATGGAGTCCCAAAAATTCTACACCGCTATAGAGAATCCCTTGAGCGATGGCAATCCCACCAAGAGTGCTCATGACAAATTTCAGATATTGAGCGGCATATCCTCCACTTTTTTGTTGGAACGCCCAATTTTTATTCCAAAAAAAACTCCATGTCACGACAACCAAAAACGAAATTCCATTCGCAATCAAATAATGCTCCTTCCAAAATATCCATCCCCGAGTAAGCGTGGAGTACAGCGTAAAATCAATCAGAGTATTGCCTACTCCAACAATGCAGTAGCGGATAAATGAGTGAGAAGGAGCACGCACACCAGTGTACGGTTCGTTAATGAATATATCAATTCGACACCGAGGGGTCAACAACTCACAGTCGAAGGTAAGAGATATTCCGACCATCAAATAGTGACGGGGCGGAAAACACCCCTTTGACATCCATAAACACGCCAGGGTTATGGAGCAGATACTCAAACTGCTGGGCGCTCATTTCTCGAAATGCCGAGTGGGGCGAACAGACGACAACGGCATCAGCGCGAGGAATATCACGCAGTTCTTGATAATACGAAATATTGCATTCCTGCTGAAGGTCTTCCATACGCACCAAGGGATCATATCCACTGACCTTTACACCATACTCCATCAGAGACCGAACAACATCAAAGGCTTTGGAGTTCCGGATGTCACGAACATTTTCTTTAAACGTGAGACCCATCACCAGCACATGGGCATTCTGGATGGTCTTGCCCTGCTTAATCAGTGCCTTGACGGTTTTTTGGACGACATGCTCTGCCATGCCGTCGTTAATATGACGTCCGGCAAGAATCACTTGTGGCTCGTAGCCGACTTCTTGCGCGCGATAGGTTAAGTAGTAGGGATCGACCCCGATACAATGACCTCCGACAAGACCCGGGGAGTATTTATGAAAATTCCATTTTGTCCCGGCCGCTTCGAGGACTTCTCTTGTATCAATACCAAGGCGCTCAAAAATCAGTGAGAGTTCATTGATGAGGGCGATATTCAAATCCCGTTGGATATTCTCAATCACTTTTGCGGCTTCGGCAGTCTTGATATTGGGGGCGCGGTGGACACCGTTGGTACAAATACGACTGTAGACCATCGCGATTTTTTCGAGCGTCGCTTCGTCCATCCCCGAAACAATTTTTACAATCTTATCGACGGTATGTTCTCGATCACCGGGGTTAATCCGCTCGGGCGAATACCCAATCCACCAATCTTGTCCACAACGGAGACCG
>OBOI01000364.1_pt1 | contig 16324 bp, 12 predicted proteins | sample 1670151 | NCBI WGS metagenome assembly OBOI01 (sample SAMEA104232303, study PRJEB22302) | sediment metagenome | biome: forest; feature: aquifer; material: sediment | place: USA | collected 2011-08-07 | depth 0.01 m | reverse complement strand
GGGTCATGCCGCTAAAGACCTCGGCCATCTGGCCCTTGGCCTCGCCGATCAAGAGCATGTCTTGACCTTGCTCTTGACCTCCCCTGCCATCAGCAGGTAGTCCCCGCCCTTGTCCCGGCCGCCGGCGATGAGGATCACCGGCTGGTCCATGGCCGCCAAGGCCGCCTGCACCGCGCCGATATTGGTGGCCTTGGAGTCGTTGATGTAGCGCACCCCGTCGACCTCGGCCGCCACTGTCATGCGGTGGGGCAGGGGGGTGAAGGCGGCGAGCCCCTGTTTGATGGCGGCGGCGGCACCCCCGGCCATACGGACCGCGAGGATGGCGGCGGCGGCATTCTCCAGGTTCGGTGAGCTGGCGAGGGCGGTGGCGCGCAAGGGGTAGCTCTCATCCGTCCCGCTTAACCCTTCGCCCTTGAGCTCCACCGTGGTTGCGGTGAGCTCGGCACCAGGGCGATGGCCAAGGGCCCTGCCAAAGTGGAGGCAGCGTCGCTCTTGCCATCCCGGGCGCAGCCCTGGGTACCCCTCGGTCAGGCGGGCGGTGTCCAGGTCATCGCCATTCAAGATGGCGACATCGCCTGGCCGTTGGTGGGCGAAGAGGTTCAATTTGGCCAAGGCGTAAGCGTCATAGCTGGGATAGCGGTCCAGGTGGTCGGGGGAGAGGTTGAGCAGGATCCCGATCTCCGGCCGAAAGTCGCCTGCCGCATCCAACTGGAAACTGCTGACCTCCAGGACCAGCCAATCCGCCGTCTGCTCGGTGAGCAGATAGTCGGTGAGCGGGGTGCCGATATTGCCCCCCACAAAGGGGTTCATCCCCGAGGCCCGGAGCAGGTCACCGATCAGGGTGGTGACCGTGGTCTTGCCATTGGTGCCGGTGATGGCAATTACCGGGGTGCGCAGGTAGCGGGGGGCCAAGGCCAGCTCGCCGATCACCGGGATACCCGCCTCCGTGGCCTCCCTAAAGAGAGGCAGGTCATGGGGCACCCCGGGGCTTGCGAGGATCAGGTCGTGGCCCAGACAGAACTCCCGGCCATGGCCGCCAAACTCGTGGGCGATGCCGCGCTCGGTCAGCCAGGCGAGATCATCGGGTCGGGCCTGGGCCGCGTCGGAGACCGAGACCGTGGCCCCCTGCTTTCGGCAAAATTCCACAGCCGAGCGGCCGGACTTGCCCAGTCCCGCCACCAGGAGATGGAGACCGTTAAGGGCGGGTATGCTCATTGGCTCCATGCCCCTACCTCAACTTCAGGGTGGCCAGGGCCGACAGGCCGAGGATGATGGAGATAATCCAGAAACGGACCACCACCTTGGGCTCGGTCCACCCTTTTTTCTCGAAGTGGTGGTGAAAGGGGGCCATGAGAAAGATCCGCTTGCCGCCACTCATCTTGAAATAGCCCACCTGCAAGATCACCGACAAGGCCTCCATGACAAAGATGCCCCCCACCAGGACCAGCAGGATCTCCTGCTTGATCATCACCGCCACGCAACCCAAGGCCGCGCCCAGGGACAAGGCCCCGGTGTCGCCCATGAACACCTCGGCCGGGAAGGCGTTGAACCACAGAAAGCCGAGACAGGCCCCGACCATGGCCCCGCAGAAGACCGCCACCTCGCCAGCCCCGGGGACAAAGGGGATCTGCAGGTAGGCCGACAGGGTGGCATGGCCGGCCAGGTAGGAGAAAACCAGGTAGACGGCGCTGGTGACCACCACCGGCCCGGAGACCAAGCCGTCCAGGCCGTCGGTGAGGTTGACCGCGTTGGAGGCCCCCACCACCACCAGGATGATGAAGAGGATATACCCTGCGCCCAGGGTCACGGTGAGGTGCTTGAAAAAGGGCATGAACAGTTCGCCGTTGAACCCCGGGATGCGGTAGAGGGCGAGGCCGGCAGCCAGGCCGCCGATGATCTGCAGTAGCAGCTTGCCCCGGGCGCTTAGGCCCTTGCTGTTGTTCTTCTTGATCTTGCGATAGTCGTCATAACTGCCGATCAGGCCAAACCACAGGGTGGCCAAGAGCACGATCCACACATGCCTGTTGGTGAGGTTGGTCCACAGCAGGGTGGTCAAGGTCAAGGCCGCCAGGATCAAGGCCCCGCCCATGGTTGGTACCCCTTGCTTGCTGAAGTGACTCTCCGGCCCGTCCTTGCGGATCACCTGGCCGATATTGGCCCCTTTCAGCCATTCGATAAAGGTCGGACCGGCCAGCATCACGATCAAAAAGGCGGTCACTGTCGCTCCCACGCAGCGGAAGGTGATGTAACGAAAGACGTTAAATCCGCCGAACAGGGTGTGGAGAGGATAGAGAAAATGATAGAGCATCGAATGGCGTTACGTTTGATGTTTGTATGATAAAGGGTTACGGCTTAGCCCGCAAGGGCTACGATTACCTGTTCCATGCGCATGCCGCGGGAGCCTTTGACCAGAATCAGGTCGCCCGCTTGCAAGTGGCCATGGGCCAGCAGCTCCTTGATGGCGGCGGCGATCTCCCCCTTGCTCGTGAACTCGCGGGCCGCGGTGGCGCTCATTCCGGCGTGTTGCGCTGCCTGGACCACGGTACTGGCGAACTCTCCCACGCACAAGAGGTAGTCAAAGCCCTGGGCCGGTACTTGGCCGCCCAACTCGGCATGGATCTCCCGGCTAGTGGGGCCGAGCTCCAGCATGTCCCCCAGGACCGCCACCGTGCGTGCCTCCCCACGGATCATGGCCACCGTGGCCAGGGCCGCTTTCATGGATGAGGGGTTGGCGTTGTAGGAGTCGTTGATCACCCTGAGACCACAGGCCAACTCTCTGATCCCGAAGCGATTCTCTCCCGGGGTAAAGGCCTGGAGGCCGGCCACGATCTCCGTCATGCCCGCGCCTGCGGCGTGGGCCATGGCCCCGGCGGCCAAGGCGTTCAACACATTGTGACGGCCCACGGTCCGCAGCCGGACCCGGGCCTGCTGGCCTGCCACCTCCAGGGTGAAGGCCATCCCTTGCTGACCAGGGGACCCCTTTGCCGTGGTGATGCGGGTGCCGCGGACCGTGACTCCCCGCCGGAAACCGAAGCTGACCCGCGGATTGGGCAGGCGGCGGACCAGCTTGCGCACTAAGGGGTCTTCGCTATTCACCGCCAGGGTGGTTGTGGCCCGACAGCCGGCAAAGAGTTCGCCCTTGGCCCGGGCCACCCCCTCAATGCTCCCCAGGCCTGCCAGATGGGCCGCTTGGATATTGTTGATACAGGCCACGTCCGGGTCGGCGATCTCGGTGAGTCTCGCGATCTCGCCGGGGCAGTTCATCCCCATCTCCAGCACCGCGAACTGGTGGTGGTAGTTGACCGGCAACAGCGAAAGCGGCAGCCCGATCAGGTTGTTGAAGTTGCCGGCGGTCTTTAGGGTCTTGCCGCACAGGCCAAGGATGTGGGCGGTCATCTCCTTGACCGTGGTCTTGCCCGAGCTGCCGGTGATGGCCACCACCGTGAGCCGCGTTAAGTGCGCGCGGCGAAAGTGGGCCAGATCCCCCAAGGCGCGGAGGGTGTCGGTCACCAGGACCATGGGCACCGGCGGCAGGGGGTCCATGGCCCTGTCGCCGATGATGGCGGCGGCCCCTTGGCCGATGGCCTGGGCGGCAAAGGAGAGCCCGTCAAAGGTGTCGCCGTGCAAGGCCAGGAAGATATCGCCCGGGCCAATGGTCCGGCTGTCGGTGGAGATGCTGCGGAAGGTGGCCGCCAGAGGGGTTTTCCCCTTGCCCTTGGCTGGCAGCAAGCGGCCGCCAGTGGCGGCGAGCACCTGTTCCAGGTTCCACGAGGGGTCCTGCATGGCCGCCAGCCCGTAGCCGAAGCCGTTTCTGTCCGCGCTATGCCGTTGCATGGCCTGCCTCTCGTTCGGCCGTGATCCCGGCCTTCTCCCGCAAACAGCGGGCCGCCTCCAGGCGGTCGTCAAAAAAGATGGAGCCTGAGGAGGTGAGTTGATAGGTCTCGTGCCCCTTGCCGCTGATCAATAGGATATCCCCTGCTCTTGCCAGATCGATGGCCACGGCGATGGCCTCCCCCCGGGCGGGAATCGCCCGATAACCGTGGGGCACGGGTGAGGAGTGAGCAAGCGGGGCCATCCCGGCCGCGACCACCCCCCGCTCGATCTCCGCCATGATGGTGGCCGTGGACTCGGAGCGGGAGTTGTCGGCCGTGATGATGACCACATCGGCCAGCCGGCCGGCGATCTCCCCCATCATCCGGCGCTTGCCGGGGTCGCGGTCGCCACCGCAGCCAAAGACGACCAGCAACCGTTCCGGTCCCAACTGCCTGAGGGTGGTGAGCACGTTCTCCAAGGCGTCCGGGGTGTGGGCGTAATCGACAAAGACGGCGGGGAGGCCATCCTTATCCACACTCACTGCTTCCAACCTGCCCGGCACCCTGATCGGCGCGGCCAACCCCTGGGCGATGGTGGCAGGGGTGAGCCCCAAGCCCGTTGCCACCCCCACCGCGCCCAGGATGTTTTTGAGGTTAAAGGCCCCGACTAGGTTGGTGGCCAGGGCAAACCGCTGGCCCATGACCTGGATAATGGCCTGGGTCTGCCCCAGGCCAAAGACCGGCTCCAGGGCCGAGACCTCCAGCGGCAACGAGCCTGCCGTGCCCAGGCCGCAGGCGATCAAGCGGCCGCGCCCCTGCCGCTTCTGTTCCGTGAGCTCCCGGAGCAGCCGCAGGCCCCACCCGGTGTCAGGTTCGCCGCACTCATCCTCCAGCAGGATGACGGCCGTGCCCTGCTCATCGAGGTGCTCGGTAAAGAGAGTTTTCTTGGCCTGATAGTAGGCATCCATCTCCTGGTGGAAATCCAGATGGTCCCGGGTCAGGTTGGTGAACAAGGCGGCCGCGAAGCAGAGCCCCTGGATGCGGTGCAGGGCCAGGGCGTGGGAGGAGACCTCCATGATGACATGGGTCACCCCGTGGTCCGCCATCTCCCGCAGCAGCCGTTGCAGGGCAAGGGGCTCCGGGGTGGTGAAGGTGGCCGGCACCTCGTGGCCGCCGTAGCGGTAATTGATGGTGCCGATCACCCCGGGGGTGCCGCCGGCGGCGGCAATCAGCGCCTCCAGGATGAAGGAGGTGGTGGTCTTGCCGTTGGTGCCGGTGAGCCCGATCAGGGTGAGGCCAGCGCTAGGGTAATCATAAAAGGCGGCGGCCAGATCGCCCATGACCCTGCGCGTATCCTCGACCAAGATCACCGCTAGCGTCAGATCGGGGGGCAGGAGGGAGCGCTGCGCCCGATTGGCGACCACGGCCACCGCGCCGCGGGCCACCGCTGTCGCCACAAACTGATGGCCATCGGCCACCAACCCGCGCAGGCAGACAAAGAGGCTCCCCTGCTCGACCTGACGAGAATCGGCGGTCAGGGAGAGGATGGTTAGGTCGTCAACGGGGCACTCGACGGTGTGGTCGATGCCGGCGAGGAGATCGCCAAGTCTTTTCGCCGCTGTCATTGGCTGTCCATCCCCAGCTCAAGCTTGGCCTGGTCAGCGGGCTTTAAGCGCACACCGGCCTTGGGGGTCTGGCGCAGGACCCGGCCCGTACCCTGCACGTTGACCTTCAGGTTGTAGCCCTGCAGGGCCTGCATGGCCTTACGCAGACTCATCCCCACCAGCTCCGGCATCTCCATGGTGACCATGCTGCTGGTGGCGGTGGGGGTGTCCATGGTCTGGGAGTGGCTCCATTGCTGGTAGAGTTGGGCGTCTGTTTCCAGCTTGGGGCTCTTGATCTCCGCCCCCCAGCGTTTGGCCATCAGGCCCTGGCTCTGGCTGATGATCTCCGCCGCTGTCTTACGCACCGGGGAGGGCAGGGCGAGGTTGAAGTTGGCGCCATCAGTGGTGATGATCAGCGCCAACTGATGTTCGCCTTGACGGCCACAGGCCAGGGCCGTGGAGGAGTAGCGGATAGCGTTCTCGATGGTGCGGGCCGCGCCCTCCTCCGCACTCTTGATCCCGGTAAGGCCCGCGAGCCTGACCGTGGACTTGATTGTCTCCACCACCAGGGCCTCTTCGGGCCCGGGCGGCAGGAGCCCCTCCACAAAACCGATGAAATCGGTGCTGGTCTGGGGGCCAACTCCGGTGGGCACCGGAAAGGCAATGGGTTGAAAGGTCTGCTCATCGGCCAGCCATACCCCCCGCAGCAGGTGGGGCGAAATGGCATTGCCGCCATTGGTCAATTGCGCAAAGGCGGCCAGGAGGGCGAGGGGGTAAGCGCGAAAGGCATCGTCCTCAAGCCCGGGGGGGGCGGTGGTCGGCGGCGTCTTGCCCACTTCCACGTGGGTGTCCCCGAGACCGGTGCCCGGGGCGGTCAGGCCCAATTTGCCAGCAAAGGCGGTCAGCTCATCGGGGCTCAGCTTGAACTCCACGGGCCAGGCAAAGGGCGGGCTCAGGTGGATGCCGGGCTGCCATACCTGTGACTCCGGGACCATGGGCACTGCCACCTCCCCTTTGGGGATCTTCATGGCCCGTGGGCTGATCACCCTCTCCGCTTCCTCTTGCCGTTCGCCCATCTCCGGGGGGAGGTTGCCGGCGGCAAGCTCGGCAGCCGCCTTGACAAAGGCGTTGATCCCGGCCACCGGCAAGGGGTCGCTTAACACCTTATTTTGATGCGCGGCGCCTGCCGCCTGCCAATAGACATTGGGGTCATAGCCGGGGAGGTTGGCCATGGCCAGGATCTCGCCATCGGTGGCGTCGATGATCACGGCGCCGACGGATTCAGCCTCGGTCTGCTGGCGGAGGAGGTGCAACTTTTTTTCGAGGATGAGCTGCAGATCGATATCAACGGAGAGCACGGCGGCCGCCCCATTGGCCGGTAGCTCCGCCGTGTTGATGCCGGGGAGATTCAGGTATTGAGCGGCCAATGTCCTCTCCCCGCGCAAAATGGTGTCATAGATGAACTCGGCGCCGGCCAATCCCTGTTCCTCCTTGACAAAACCGATGACATGGGCCGCATGGTCATGAAAAGGGTAGTAACGCAGAAGTTCGTCCACCAGATAGACTCCGCTGTACTTTAAGTCGGCAATCTTCTTTGCCGTTTCAGGATCGAGATTTCGTTTGAGCCAGAAAAGGCCCCGTTCCGTCCGCAACGCGTTCTTGATCTTGTCCGCCGTAAGCCCCAAAATTTTTGCCAGCTGCTCCACCGCCTGCTGCTCCTCTTGCAGCTCAAGGGGCCGCAGATAGACCGAGCCCAGCTTGAAACTGACGGCCAAGGGGGCCATGTTGCGGTCAAAGATCGGCTGCCGGGCTGGGGCGGACTGGGCTGCTACGGCCGGCGGGGTTGGTGGGGGTGGTTCCGGCGCCGGCGGTGCAGGGGCAAGTGCTGTCTCAGGTTCCTCCTTGCTGACGAGATTGGCTGCAGACCGCCACAGAAGACCGCCGCCGACCACCAGCAGGAGCAGGGTGCAGACGAGGAGCAACCACAGACGGCTGCCTTTTTTGGGTTTCTGGCTGCGGTTCATCCATTTTTCGTTGTTGCTTAGAGCCGCCGGAGCTGCCGGTTATTGGGGAGATAGAGCCCCAGTGTCCCGGCCGTCCGGGCCAGGGTCTCCTGGTCGAGGAGGGTGGACCGCTGGCTGTAGAGCCCTTGTTGCTCCTTCATCAGTTCGAGTTTGATGGTGTTTTGGGCCGCCACTTCCTTAAGCCCTGAGCGAATCAACAGGCAAAAGGTGAGGGTGGTCACCACCGCGGTCAGCAGCGACCCTGCCAACACGGTACCGATAATCCTCTTGGCCAGGGCATTGCCCCGAATCGGAATCGCCCTGACCCTGACCGCTTGTTTGCCCACAAAGACAGTAGAAAAATCCTGAATCATCTCTTCTCCGCTCTTTTTGCCACTCGGAGCTTGGCGCTCCTGGCCCTAGGATTGATCTTCAACTCCTCCTCACCCGCGATCACCGGCCGTTTGGTCACTATGGTCAAGCCCGGGTCCTCGGCAAAGGCCCGTTTGACCAGCCGGTCTTCCAGGGAGTGAAAAGAAATCACACAAATGCGTGCATCGTTGTTCAGCAGCGCCGGCGCGGCCTTGAGCAGCGCCATCAAGTTGTCCAACTCGTGGTTGACCGCGATGCGCAGGGCCTGAAAGACCTTGGTCGCCACATGGATCTTGGGCGGATGGAACTTCTTGGGGACCGCCTGCTCGACAATGGTCACCAGCTGATCCGTGGTGGCGATGGCGCCTCTCTTCCGTTGGTCGACGATAAAGGAGGCGATCCTTCTCGCCTGGCGCTCTTCGCCAAAGTAGTAAAAGAGGTCTGCCAACTCCGCCTCCGAGGCGGTGCGGATCAGGTCGGCCGCGGTCTGCACCTGGCGCGGGTCCATGCGCATATCCAGGGGCTCGCTGCCCCGGAAGCTGAAGCCGCGCCGGCTCTCGTCCAGCTGATAAGAGGAGAGTCCCAAGTCGCAGAGGATGCCGTCCACCCGGGTGATCCCCAACTCCGCCAGGCAGTGGGGCATGGCGGCAAAGTTTTGGCGGACAAATTCCACCCGCTCGCCAAAGGGGGCAAGCCGGGCTTGGGCCATGGCCATGGCCTCCTGGTCCCACTCAAAGCCAATCACCCGGCCATGCGGTCCGCTGGCCAGCAGGATCTGCTCGCTATGGCCGCCCATCCCGAGATTGGTGTCCACATAGATGCCGCCGCTTACCGGGGAGAGGGCCGCGATCACCTCGGCCAGCAGCACCGACTGATGGATCGTGGGGGTGCCGGAGTTGGTGGCCAGGGGGCTTGCGCTCACAGCAGCCCGGACTTCAGCAGGCTGACCTCAAAGCTTTCGAAGTCGGCAACCGTGGGCTTGTTGTCGGCCTCCCAGGTCTGCTTGTCGAGGATCTCGAAGTAGGTCATCACTCCGGTGATCACTACCTCCCGGTTGATCCCACCCTCCTCGCGCAGCTTGGGCGGCAAGAGGATGCGCCCCTGTTTGTCCAGCGGGCACTCCACCACCCCGCCGATCATGTAGCGGATCATCTTTTTCATGTCCGGCTGATCCTGGAGGTGGGCCAGCAGCTGCATCTCCATCTTTTCCCACTGCTGCACCGGGTAGACCTTCAGGCATCTGTTCCAGGGGGTGACCATCAACCGTTCGTCATACTGAGTGCGCAGGACCTCCCGGAACCGGGTTGGGATATTCAACCGGCCTTTGCCATCCAGGCTATGTTCGGAACGGCCCCGGAAATGATTGACCGGGTCCACGATCAGGTCGCTCACCGCAAACTCCCTCTTAAACCTCTTTCACCCACTTTACACCACATCATGTTACTCTATAGTGAGACAAGCGCCAAAGTGTCAAGAGAAAAAAGAAAACACTCTTCATCCGGGTTAAAAAAACAACTCGTTGATATTGTTGTATTAATTTTGTGTGTACAAGATGTGGTGCAGCTGCCGGGGTTGCCATTACTACTGGTGGTGTCTGGCCTCCTCCTGGTGGCGATAGGGTAGCGGTTCTTGGGGGTGGGCATGACTAAAGGTCATGGTTATCGGCCAAGGTCAGGGAGTGGGGGGCAAGAGGCCGAGATGGCCGTTTGGCGAATACCGTTATGGCGCCGAATCGGCGCGAAGGCATAGAAAAGTGGGCTCCGCGAACGGCGGTACGGCGGGTGGTGGAGCAAAGTGGGTGAAAAAGATGCTGTCCACGAAAAAAGGCCTGCCGGTCAAACCGGCAGGCCTTTTTTCGTGGAGCAAGGGGCGAGGGTGATGGTTACTGCTGCAAGGCCTGATCGATGTCCAGCAGGATCTTGACCTTGGCCCCGGCCTTGGCCATGCCCAGGATGTAGTTGGTGTTGATGCTGGCCCCGAAATTGGGTGGCTCCTCGATCTCGGCCGCCTTAAAGGTCATCACCTCGGAGACCGAATCCACCACCACCCCGATCTGCTTGGACTCCTGGTGGAACTCCGATTCCACAATGACGATGCAGCTGCGGTCGTTGTATTGGATCTCTTCCATGCCCAGTTTGCTGCGCAGGTCGATGATGGGGATGACCCGCTCCCGCAGATTGATCACTCCCTTGGCATAGGAGGGGGCCTGATGGACCTTGACGAAATCCATCATCTTGATGATCTCCTTGACCTTCAAGATGTTGACCCCGAACTCCTGGTTGTTGAGCATGAAGGTCAGGTAGCGCCCTTCGCGGGCCAGCATGCTCTTCATGGCGCCGGCCTCTTCAGTCTTGGGCCGCAGGATCTTGTTGACCACGGCGCTGCTGTGCATGAAGGAAGAGACGGTCCGCGCCATCCCCGCGCAGGCGGCCTCGGCGTACTGGAGATCGACAAAGCGGTCCAGGTCGACCAGAGCGCCGATGCCCATGGTGTCGTGCATATAGTGCTGCATCTTGTCGAGGTCCTCCTTGGCGGGATAGAGGTCACCGGTCTTGATCCCTTGGGGCTCCTTCAAGACATTTTTCAGCACCGGCACCTTGAGTCCCAGCTTCTTCTCCGGGTCCAGGAAGGCGACGGCGATCTCGGCGGCGGTATCCGGCCTTTTTTCGACAAACTTGCCGGCCTTGACCAGGAGTTCGGTGAGCTCATAGACCGCCTCCCGGTGCTGTTCGCTGAAGTCTTCGCGCATGGTGACCACGCAGCAGGGGTGATTGCTCCACAGCTCGTTGGAGAGAAACTGCAGGTCGGCAAGACCCGCGGCAATGGACTTGGTGCCGATGGGCTCGGCAACCATGAAGCCGCAGGCATCGGCATTATCTTTAATGAACTCGGGCATATTGACCGGGGCTACCACCTCCAGGTTGACATCGACATCCGCCCCCTTCTCCAGGCTGGACTTGAGACCGATCCCCTGGAAGAACATGTGGGAGAGCATGTGATGGACCGACATCTTGTGGGGGATCAGAAACGAGCGGCGGCGGAAGAAGTTCTGGAAGGGTTCGCTGTACTCCCCCTGATGGCTGCGCACAAAGATGCTGCCGCTGCGGTGGGCAAAGAGGACCAGTTTGATGGGCGTGCCATAGTTGAACAGGTCCATGGCGATGGGCGCCAGGATAAAGGCCCCGTCCACCGTGCCGCTCTCCAGGGCGGTCTGCACCGGGTTCCAGCCCGGCAGACACTGGGTCTCCAATTCAAAGTGCTGGGGCACGACTTCGCCCCGGTCAATCCAGTGTTTCAGCACCCCGAGGATGAGGTGGTCGGTAATCTGGATATGGGCCATGCGCAGTTTGACCTTGCCCGAGGCGCCAAGCTGGGGACCGGCTGCCGCCATGGCCAAGCTCTTTTTAACGCCCATGGCCTCTTCCATCTTGTCCAAGAGTTCGGCCGCGCCAAAGGGTTTGGCGATCAGACCGTTGGCCCCGGCCTCCATGGCGGACTTGGCTTGGCTGCGATCGGACTGGCCGGTGGCCATCAAAAAGGGGATCTCCTTGAACTGATCCTGCTGGCGCATCCAGATCAAGAGTTCGTAACCGCCCATATGGGGCATGTTCCAGTCACTGATCACCAGATCGACGTGGCCCTGTTCCTGGAGGACGTCCACGGCGGCCTTGCCGTCGCCGGCCTCAATGATGTGCTTAAAACCAATGGACTTCAGGGTGTTGATCTCTATCTTCCGCATGGTGACGGCATCTTCGACAAGCAGGATGGTAATCTCTTCCGGAATGCTCATGGGGGGTCTTGCTCCTTGGCAAAAGGATATCGGGGTCAATGGTAAGGGGGGGCGGCCCCGGGTTGTTCGTTTCGCCACCAGTCCCTCCCAGAAGGGGGCCATGGCGGTGCTGCGCAGTGATCAGTGTAGATGGTAACAACAATGAATTCAAGAGAGAAGAAAAGTTTTCGGTAACCGTTCTCGATTGTTTTGGCTATCGACCTAAGCCGTGGGCACGGAGTTGTTTGCTGACGGCTCCCAGGCAGGGGCGGTCTTCTGAACTATTCAAGCCGACGCAGTTCCGGAAAACGGCCAAAGACCAGGGTGGTGAGCACCAGGGTCAGCACCCCGGCTGTGGCCACGGCGGTTTGGGCCGAGGTGCGGTCGGCGAGCAGGCCGAGCAGGAGACTGCCCAGGCGCATGAACCCCAGGAAGAGCGAGACATAGATGGCCATCACCCGGCCGCGCAGGTGGTCGGGGACCATGGACTGCAAGATGGAATTGGCCGGGGCGCTCTGGGAGACGAAGCAAAAGCCCATGCCGAAGAGGAGTAGCAGCGAAAACCAGTAGGTCGTGGACCAGGCAAGGAGCAGGAGCAGGAAGGGGAAGAGCATGCTGCCGACAAAGAGCTGGCTGCCCTTGCGGCGCACGGCGCGGCCCGAGGCGGAAAAGAGCGCCCCGCACACCGCGCCGATCCCCGAGGCCGACATCAGGGTGCCGTAGGTGGTGGCGTTACCGGCGAAGACCTCCTTGGCAAAGATGGGCATCAGGGTATGGTAAGGCATGGCCAGCAGGGTGGAGACGGTGATGAGGAGCCCTATGGCCCGCGCCACCCGCTGATCGCGGAAGTAGCGGAGACCGGCCAAGAGGTCGCCTCCGGCCGCGCTGGGGTGGCTGCGCAGGGGGTGGAGTTGGCCCGCGTCCATCAGCAGCAGGCAGGCCAGCACGGCGATGAAGCTTACGCCGTTTAGGAAGAAGGAGATGGGGATCCCCACCGCGGCCACGAAAAAACCGGCCAGGGCAGGGCCGATCATGCGGGCGCCGTGGAAGATCCCGGAGTTCAGGGCGATGGCGTTGGCCAAGTCATCCCGGCCCGCCAGTTCCACCACAAAGGCCTGCCGGGCCGGGGTGTCCAGTGCCTGGGCCGCGCCAAGCAGAAAGGCCAAGGTCATCACCTGCCACATCTGCACGGTGCCGGCCCAGGAGAGGGCGCCGAGGATGAAGGCGAGGAGCATCATCACCGCCTGCATCCAGAAGACGATCCACCGTTTGGGGAGGCGATCGGCGATGGCACCGGCGTAGAGGGTGAGGGGGACCAGGGGCACGGCGCCGATAAAGTTCAGCATCCCCAGGTCGCGGGCGGTGCCGCCCAACTGCTGGTAGACCAGCCAGTTTTGGGCAATGGCCTGCATCCAGGTGCCGATCAGCGAGGTGAGCTGGCCGTAAAACCAGAGGCGGAAGTTGCGGTGGCGGAGGGATTGAAAGGTGCCCCCTGCTGGGGCAGGGGTGGGGGCTCTGGTCACTTGAGACGGTCACTCAGCCAACGGTCGAGTTTTTGGGCATCCGGGTGGTTGATGTTGCACTCCATGGCCTTGTCCACCAGTTTGGCCGCGGCCTGGTAGGCGGCCTTCTTCTCCTCCGGCGCGGTCACGGTGGCGGTCTGTTCAATGGTGGCCACCGCCAGGTTGAAGTAGTAGATCGCCATGTCTGTCGGCGGGATGCCGTGATTCTTGACGGTTCGCCAGATGTGGACAATCCGTTCCAGGAGAAAGATCGCCCGCTCATAGTCCTTGACCGCCTTGAAAAAGAGGCCGAATTTGTTGAGCAGCCGGGGGGTCTCCAGATTTTTGTCGATATAGCGGCGGTAGATGACTTCGGCCTCGGCATTCATGGTGCGCCCCTCAAGATAGATCCTGAAGATCCGCTCGTAGGTGGCAAGGTCGTCGGGGTCGGCATAGCGGGCCGCAACCTTGAGGTATTTTCTCACCCCCTCCAGATCGCCGACCCGGGCACAGGCCAAGCCCAGATTGAGGTTGCGGTCGACATTGTGGGGGGACATGGCGCTGATGCGCACCAGGGTCTCTCGTTCGGCGGCGTAGTTCTGTTCCCGGCGGAAGATGAGCGCCAGGAGGTCATAGGCCTTGGGGTAGGCCTCTTTCAACTGGATGCACCGCTCCAGGCAGGACTTGGCGTCGGCCCGGTTGCCCAGTCGTTCATGGATGATGGCGCGGAAGTAATAGGGGTCCGCCTCCTGGGGCTGGATACGGCTGGCCTCCTCAAAGGCCTCGATGATCGCGGCCGGGTCGCCGTCTTGGGCCAGGAGAGAGCGGCCTTTTTGCAGGGCGACGTGGTAGGGGGAGGGGTTGTACTTCTGCTCCAGGACCCGGGAGATCTCGGACTCCAGTTTGATCGGGGTGAACGGTTTGAGGATATAGGCATCCACCTCGACCTCAATGCTGGTCATCAGTTGGTTCTGGTTCTCCTCGCCGGTGATCATGACAAAGGGGAGGTCCCAGAACCGTTCCGAGGCCCTGACCTTGAGCAGCAGGCCGATGCCATCCAGCTTGGGCATCACCAGATCGGAGAGGATGATATGGATCGGGTCATCGCCGTTCAGCTTGCGCCAGGCGTCTAAGCCGTTGCTGGCGGTGATGAAGTTGCGAAATCCCAAGCGCTCAAGCATGGGGATCATCATCTTCTGCATCAGGACGTTATCTTCAACAACAAGAAGTCCCAGATCCTTCCGGTCCATCAGCTACTCCTGGCATCGAGATATTGAGTTGATTTTCGCATTTTTTAAGTGTGCCACGGATTGGCAAAGTTGCAAAGAAAATTCCCATTGCCAGCCCTTCAAAATTGACAGGGGCGGGATTTCGGACTACCTTTCAAGGGTTGCTCGGTACCATCCCCACTTCATCATTATAAGGAACTGCATCATGACCGAAAATATACTCATCATCGGCGGGGTGGCGGCCGGTCCCAAGACCGCCTGCCGTCTCAAGCGCCTGAATCCCGAGGCCCGGATTACCATCGTTGACCAGGATAGCCTGATCTCCTATGGCGGCTGCGGTATCCCCTACTATGTCTCCGGCGACGTCTCCGACGAGAAGGAGCTCCGCTCCACCAGTTTCCACGCCGTGCGCGACCCCCTCTTTTTCGAGAACGCCAAGGGGGTCGGCGTGCTGACCCGGACCCGGGCCACTGCCATCGACCGTAAGGCCAAGCAGGTCGCGGTGACCAATCTGGATAGCGGCGAGGAGCAGAGGCTCGCCTATGACCGGTTGGTGCTCTGTACCGGCTCCCAGCCCAATCGGGTGCCGATCCCCGGTGCCGATCTCCCCGGCGTCTATCTGATCAGCGACCTGCACCAGGCCATTGCCATCAAGGAGCAGATCGCCAAGGGCAAGGTCGGCCGGGTGGTGGTGATCGGCGGCGGGCCCATCGGCGTGGAGATGGCAGAGTCCTTCGGCGACCTGTGGGGGCTCGACACCACCATTGTCGAACTGATGCCGCAACTCCTGCCGCGCATTGTCGACCCCATCCTTGCCCGCATGCTGGACAAACACCTGACTGACCACGGCATTACCATCTTCACCGATGAGAAGGTCCAGGCCATCAACCAGGAGGGCGAGGGCTACCGGGTGGTGACCGATAAGCGGGAGCTGCCGGCCGATCTGATCGTCATGGCGGTGGGGGTACGGCCGCGCAGCGAGCTTGCACGTAGCGCCGGGCTGTTGGTCGGCCCCACCGGCGGGGTGGTGGTCAATAGTCGCCTGCAGACCTCGGACCCTGCCATCTACGCGGCCGGAGACTGCATCGAGACCAACCACCTGGTCTCCGGCAAGCGGGTGTGCGCCCCCTTCGGTTCCCTGGCCAACCGCCAGGGCCGGGTGGTGGCCGACAATCTGGCCGGCATCCCCAGCCTCTTCCCGGGGGTGATCAACTCCTTTATCATGAAGGCCTTTGATGTTGCCATCGGCGCCACCGGCATGAGCCTGGAGGCGGCCCTGGCCGACGGTTTTGACGCCGACCGGGTGTTCACCGCCCAGTCCGATCGCGCCCACTTCTTTCCCACCCAGGCCATCATCCCCCTGGCCATGGTCTTTGACCGCAGGAGCCGCAAGGTCCTGGGCGTGCAAGGTTTCGGGCCTATGGGCGATGCGGTCCTGGCCCGGCTGGACGCCGCTGCCGGCCTGATCGCCAAGGGTGCCCTGGTGGAGGATTTCATCAACCTGGAGATGGCCTACGCCCCGCCCTTTGCCACGGCCCTGGACGCCTTGAACGCCACGGCCAACGTGGCGGAGAATGCCCTTGCCGGCCGTCTGCGCACCGTGGAGATGGAGGCCTTTCTGGCGTGGATGGAGGACCAGACCCTCCACCCCGACTGGCTGGCCCTGGATATCCGCCACCCCAACGAGGCCGGGGTCTTCAAGGAGGCCTTTGCCGACCGTTGGTTGACCATCCCCTACGTGGAGGTCAGGGCGCGCCGGGAGGAGGTGCCCAGCGACCGCAACCTGATCATCATCTGCGATGCCGGCACCCGCTCCTACGAGGTCCAGTCCTTTCTGGACAGCATCGGCAAGCGCAACACCTTGGTCTTGGGTGGTGGCTTTAATCTGGTGCGGCGGCTGGCGGTGAGTTGGTGGCCGAAATAATCGGTTTGTCCTCAAGGGGGGATTCATGAACAGATGCCTGCGCTCTCTGGTCGTGCTGCTCGCCTGCTGGCTTATGCCGGGCCCGGGTCCGATCGGGGCCTTGGCTGCC
>OBOI01000363.1_pt1 | contig 16359 bp, 7 predicted proteins | sample 1670151 | NCBI WGS metagenome assembly OBOI01 (sample SAMEA104232303, study PRJEB22302) | sediment metagenome | biome: forest; feature: aquifer; material: sediment | place: USA | collected 2011-08-07 | depth 0.01 m | reverse complement strand
CCGGTTCGTCGTTGGGGTCTTGGGGGACCAGCTGGCCGGAAAAAGCAGCCTTGAGGATGTTCTGGCGTTGGGCTGCGGATTGTTTAAGGGCTTGATCCAACGTTGCTTGGACCGAGCGTATCTCTTCACCCCCTTGCTCGAATATGCCCAGGAGTCGATCTTGTTCCTCCAGCGGAGGCACCGGCACTAGAGCGGACACAATATCTGGCTGTGAAATCTTATAGATACCGGCAGAGGTCCGTGCTCGCTGTTCAATGTGCCCCCGGATGATGGATGTGTCCCAAATGAGCCCGATCCACGCAGGGCGGACGATGGACTCCACCACACGCAGCCGTATCATTGTGTCAGGATAAGCGACTTGAGTCGATACATTGGCCACCAAGCCGGCACGCCCAACCAGCGCGAGCGATCCGTTGCCCCGAACAATCAGGAGATCACCATTAACCACCGCAAATGGTTTGGCCTCGTCGTCAGACCAACTGCCGATCTTGCATTCGTTCAAGTCTATGCAACCGTTCTTGACGGCCGTCAGCCGGAGCACTTTCGCACCAACATCTGCACTGGGTACGGAGCGTCCATTCGCCAAATCACCGGGGGAAAGTTGGTCAATGATCGCCCACACCCACCCTTCCGGCAATGCTGGCAGGACGGTGGTGTCAGGCTTGACCGGTTCGAGGTATTTCTCCTGCCAGCCCTTGGGCGGGGTCTTGCCTTGCCCCGTGAACTTGGCCAGTTGCTTGGCCTGCCAGTGGGCGCGGCGTTCAGTGAGGATACGGGCCAGCAGCTCGGCGCCGGATTCGGCGACTTCACCCTGCCCAGCGCGTTCAGCCCGCCACTCGGCGGTGAGCGTGCCTGCCACCGCTGCCTTGAGCAGGGCTTGACGGTACTGCCCCAACTTCTTGTGCGCGGCCTTGAGTTCGGCCACCCCGGCGTCAAGGTCGGAGAGCAACTCTTCGACCTTTGCGACGATACGGGTTTGTTCGTGAAACGGTGGCAGTAACAGCAATTCTTTCCGAAGGTGCTGATAGTGCCTACCATAACCTCGATCCTCAAGATCGACTGTTTCAAGTTGGAGAAACAAAAATTTTGGGTCGCATATCGCTACCGGATGGAATAACTTCACTCCGTCAGCACCCACTGCGAACGGAAAAGAAACGAACTTAAATCGACGTGTGTGATCCCCAAATACTATTACCGGGAGCGGCGTTTCAATTCTTGCCTCCGTATCATCAGTGTAGCCACCGATAAGACCTTCTCCCTGGTCAACTACGGGAGTACGCCCTGAGGATAAATAGTTCTTCTGCTTGATCCGAAAGCCACGGTCAGAAATTATATCAACTGCCTCCTCAAACTGCACCTGAGACCAACCGGAGGGCAGTTCATTTACCTTACTCACGCCACCAACTCCTCATTCATCTCGCGCAGCAACCCATCCAGCTGCTCGCCAAACACCCCCCAGGCCCGCTGCAGGCCGCCCTTGTCGGCGAATTCGGCATAATCGAAGTCGTCGCGGCCAATCATGCAGCTGCTGGCGATGTGTTCCTTGATCAGACGGAGCCACTCGGTCTGCTCCGGGGAAAAGGCGGTGGCCCGCTGGGCGTTGTGGCGGAAGATCCACTCCTGGAAGCGCTTGTCCACCTGCTCGCTAAAGGGCTTCAGTTCGCTATCCAGGCCGATGGCGAAACGGACCAGACTGATAAGGTCGGTGAGTTGGCGCTTACTCTCCGCCCCGCGCACCTGGGAGGCCTGGACCCGGGAGTAGGCGCTCCACAAGCGCTCGGTGGTCAGCAACAGCGGCGGGCGGCTCAAGTGATCATGGAGCTCCTCGATCATCTCGAAGGTGAGGGTGCGGCGCTGGTACGGCTGCTGGTAGAAGAAGCGCAGGGCGCTGATCTCCTCCTGGTGCTCGTGGAGATAGGCGGCAAAGGTGTGGATGGTCTGCTGGGCCTGGTCCGCGGCCTGGGCACTGAAGCCTGAGAAGGTCACCTGGTCGAGGTTGATGTGGTCGATGAGCTGCTCCCGCTCCCGGCGGGCGCACTCGATCACCTCCCGCAACTCGGGTCGGTCAAAGGGGGCGCAGGCCGCAGTCACCCGCTGGCTGCGGGCAATAGCGATTTCGTCGGCAGTGAGGGTCTCCTCTGAGCGTTCCAGGCCCTGGGCTTGAGCCGTGACCAAGGCGTCGGCCACGATCTGGTCCGGATTCACCGCGCGGACCAAGGTCTTGGCCAGCGTGGCCATGGGCATACCGCCGGAGGCCTTGGCGATGCGGGCGTGGGCCTTGTCGTCCAGTTGCTTGGCCAGGCGTACCAACCGGTTACCCAGGGAGAGCAGGGTGTCATCGTCGCGATGGCCGACCGCGATGCCTTGCAGCAGGTCCTTGAGGGGCACGGTGGGCCGCTTTTCCAGGGGCCGGCTTTCGGTCTTGAGCGACTTCTCCACCCCCACGGCATCGATCAGCACGAAACGGGTCTTGGCGCTGTCGGCGCTGTTGCTTACCCGCTTCAGGTCATCCGCCCCCAAGCTGCGCACCCCCCGGCCCTTCATCTGCTCGTAGTAGCCCTTGGAGCGCACGTCGCGCATGAACAGCAGCACCTCCAAAGGCTTGACGTCGGTGCCGGTGGCAATCATATCCACGGTGACGGCAATGCGCGGATTGTAGTCGTTGCGGAAGCTGGCGAGGATGCTGTCCGTGTCCTCATCGGCCTTGTAGGTCACCTTCTTGCAAAAGGCGTTGCCCTGGCCGTAGACCTCGCGGACCATCTGGATGATGTCGTCGGCATGGCTGTCGGTCTTGGCAAAGATCAGGGTCTTGGGCACTTCCCGCCGGGTGGGGAAGATTTGGCCCTCCACCGCCCTCTTCATGGCCTGGATCACTTGCCGGATCTGGCTGGGGTTGACCACCGAGCGATCCAGCTCCTTGCCGGTGTAGGGGGTGTCGTCCTCGGTCTCGGCCCAGCGTCTCTTGCGGGTCTGACGGTCGCGGTGGTCCACCCACTCCCGGGCCTTCAGTTCGGCACCCTTGGTGGTGATCTCGGTGACGATCTCAAAGGGGTCGTAACCAACGTTGACGCCATCCACCACCGACTGCTCATAGGTGTACTCGGCCACGATATTCTCATTGAAGAAGCCGAAGGTGCGCCGGTCCGGGGTGGCGGTGAGGCCGATGAGGAAGGCATCAAAGTAGTCCAGCACCTGCTTCCACAGGTTGTAGATGGAGCGGTGACACTCGTCGATGACGATGAAGTCAAAGGTCTCGATGGGAACGGCCGGATTGTAGCGTACTAGCTTGGCCTGGGTTTGGGTCTGCTGGAGTTCGTTTAGCGAGATATCCTCGGCCGAGTCGTCAATGGGTTCGCCGGACAGCAGCGAATACATCCGTTGAATGGTGGAGATGCAGACCTGGGCGTGGGGATCAATAGATGAAGCGGTCAGGCGCTGCACATTGTACAGCTCGGTGAATTTGCGGCCGTCGTCCGGCGGGGTGTAGGCCATGAACTCTTGATGGGCCTGCTTGCCGAGGTTTCTGGTATCGACCAGAAAGAGGATGCGTTTGGCCTCAAAAAACTTGAGCAGACGATAGCCGGCGGTGATGGCGGTAAAGGTCTTGCCGGCGCCGGTGGCCATGTGCACCAGGGCGCGAGGCTTGTTCAGGGCGAGCGCTTGCTCCAAGCCGCTTACCGCACTGATCTGACACTCACGCAGGTTGCGGGGGGGCAGTTCCGGCCTCTTCTCGGCCAGGCGGCGGCGCAGGGTATCTGCCTGCTCCAGCCAGGCGGCCAGTTGTTCGGGACGAAAAAAATGGAAGATCTCACGGGAACGCGGGGCAGGGTCACGGTCATCGGTAAAGCGGATGATCTGGCCGGTACACTCAAACAGGAAAGGGAGCGGTTGGGTTTGCAGCCGCCACTTGAGGCCGGCATGGGAGTAGCGAGCGGTCTGGCATTCGTGGGTGGTGAGGTTTGCGCCTGCCTCGTCACGCTTGGCCTCGATCACGCCCACGGCATCCCGGTTGACGAACAGCACATAGTCTGCCGGACCGGTGTCGGTAGGGTGTTCGCGAACGGCAACCCCCTGGTTCACGCTCAGGTTAAGTTGCTTCCAGTCCTGGACCGTCCACCCTGCCTGTTCGAGTTTATGGTCGATCTGTTGGCGTGCCTTGGCTTCGGGGGTCATGGCTGTCTCGTCCTGTCAATCCCCACTAATTTAGTTCATCAGTGGCTTATGGTAATTGCTACCTACCATACTCGATAACCACCCAATATCAAGATAGATTCCGCCGGAGAGTACAAAAAGAAAAAGGCCCGATCTCTCGGGCCTTTCAGGACAGTATCGGACGATACTGGATTTGATAATGGTGGCGATGCAGGGAATTGAACCCCGGACACTACGGATATGAGCCGTATGCTCTAACCATCTGAGCTACATCGCCTCGCCTCTTTTCCCCCGCTTGGGTGAAAAGAGTGATACCTATACCATAGTCGCGGCATAAAATAAAGAGGGTGCTCACCACTTTTTTGGCGATCAACCAATCCGGCCGGGGGCCACTCCTCCTGCACGTAAATAAAAAAAGGCAGGGCCAACTGGTTGGCCCTGCCTTTCCAAGGAGGAGAGTAAAAAAGACAGAAAGGAGGTTTCTGTCCATTTTGAACTTTTCAAAAAGCAAACACTATGCCAAGCCAGCAGAAGGACGTCTTTTGTCATAGTTCCGGATAGATACCTTTAAAGAAACAAGGCAGGCATCAACACCAACTTGGGGAAACAACCAATTCCCCTGCGTATTGCCACCAGAATCGATCATTTGCCCCAGCCCTTGGGGTTTCCTCAACAAGGGCAAGAGGAGGCGCCACGGAGACCCTTTCCCCAGCAGCGGCGTGCAATCCCTACCGCTGCCTCTTCCGGCAAGCATTGCCGTTGCCCGACTCCACCAATAAGCCGCGCCCACAAACAACACAGGCAGGACCCCTTAAAAGGAGCCCTGCCTGGGCAGGAAAAACGGAAGCGAGGAAACGGCGATTACATCATGCCGCCCATGCCGCCCATGCCACCCATGCCGCCCGGAGGCATACCGCCGCCCATGCCGCCCTTATCCTCGGAAGGCTTGTCGGCAATCATGCACTCGGTGGTCAACATCATACCGGCAACGCTGGCCGCATTCTGCAATGCGGTCCGGGTTACCTTGGTGGGGTCAATGACGCCGGCCTCAAGCAGGTCTTCGTAGACCTCGGAGTAGGCGTTGAAGCCCATGCCGCCGGTCATGCCCTTAACCTTCTCGACAACCACCGAACCTTCGCAGCCGGAGTTGTTGGCGATCTGGCGTATCGGCTCTTCCAGAGCGCGCAGGATGATCTTCTTGCCAAAGGTCTGGTCGTGGGACATCTCCAAGGCCTCCAGGGCCTTCAAGCAACGGAGATAGGCCACGCCGCCGCCGGGGACGATGCCCTCTTCCACTGCCGCGCGGGTAGCATTCAAGGCGTCTTCAACGCGGGCCTTCTTCTCCTTCATCTCCACTTCGGTGGCAGCGCCGACATTGATCACCGCAACCCCACCGATCAACTTGGCCAGACGCTCCTGGAGCTTCTCGCGGTCGTAATCAGAGGTGGAGGCCTCAATCTGGCTGCGGATCTGCTTGACCCGAGCGGAGAGATTGGCCTTGTCGCCGGCACCATCGACGATGGTGGTGTTGTCCTTGTCGATGACGATGCGTTTGGCCTTACCCAGATCGTTTAAGGTAACGTTCTCCAGCTTGATGCCTAAGTCTTCGGTGATCACCTGGCCGCCGGTCAAGGTGGCGATATCTTCCAGCATGGCCTTGCGGCGGTCGCCAAAGCCCGGGGCCTTGACAGCCGCGATGTTCAGGGTGCCGCGCAGCTTGTTGACCACCAGGGTGGCCAGGGCCTCGCCGTCCACGTCCTCGGCAATGATCAGGAGGGGCTTGCCCATCTTGGCCACCTGCTCCAGGATCGGCAACAGGTCCTTCATGTTGCTGATCTTTTTCTCGTTGATCAGGATCAGGGGCTCGTCCAGGTTGACCTCCATCTTCTCGGGGTCGGTGACGAAATAGGGAGAGAGGTAGCCGCGATCAAACTGCATGCCCTCCACCACGTCCAAGGTGGTGTCCATGCTCTTGGCCTCTTCAACGGTGATCACACCCTCCTTGCCGACCTTATCCATGGCCTCGGCAATGATCTTGCCGATGGTGGGATCGTTGTTGGCGGAGATGGTGCCGACCTGGGCGATCTCCTTCTGCTCCTTGGTGGGGTTGGAGATCTTGGCAAGCTCGGCCACGACACACTCAACGCTCTTATCGATACCGCGCTTGATCTCCATGGGGTTGTTGCCGGCAGCAACCAACTTCGCGCCTTCGCGGAAGATGGCCTGGGCCAGCAGAGGGGCGGTGGTGGTACCGTCACCGGCGACATCAGAGGTCTTGGAGGCAACCTCGCGCACCATCTGGGCGCCCATGTTCTCGAACCGATCAGCCAGTTCGATCTCCTTGGCCACACTGACGCCGTCCTTGGTCATGGTCGGCGCGCCATAGGACTTCTCCAACAGGACGTTACGGCCCTTGGGGCCCAGGGTTACCTTCACGGCGTCGGCAAGGGCATTAACCCCGGCCAACAGGGATTCGCGGGCCTTAACACTGTACTTTATCTCTTTAGCTCCCATACTCTTCATCTCCTTACTGATTCATTAGTGTAATTGTGTGTACGATAAAAACAGCCATCGGCATTCGGGTTTGTGTTACTCGACAATCCCCAGGATATCATCCTCGCGCATGATGAGGAAATCCTCGCCGGCGATCTTGACGTCGGTGCCGCCATACTTGCTGAACAGGACGCGGTCGCCAGCCTTGACTTCGAGAGCCACCCGCTGACCGGCATCGTTCATCTTGCCATTGCCCACGGCCACGACCTTACCCTCGGCCGGTTTCTCCTTGGCGCTATCGGGGATAAAGATCCCGCCGGCGGTCTTCTCTTCCTGCTCCAGTCTTTTCACCAAAATACGGTCGTTCAACGGACGAATTTTCATGCACTACCTCCAGTTTGGTTCATAATTGAATATTAATTTTCCAAGACAAACGTAAAGCCGCCCACGGCATTCGTGCCCGCGACGCCTACACGCCTACTCCTCATTGCCTAACGATTGCGCAAAGGTAAGAATGAATTTTCTAAAATCAAGGGAGGAACAAATATTTTTTTGCGGTCATGGGCGGACACCCCACAAAGGGCGGTGTCCGCCCATGGCTTAGGGGAGGAGGGGTTCGATCCAGCCGTGGGTATCCGGGCGCAGGCCGTACTGGATCCCCTGGAGGACATCAAACATCTTTTGCGACAAGGCCCCGGTGCGGCCTTGATTCAAGACAATGGTGCGGCCCTGATAGTAGAGGGAGCCCACTGGCGAGATCACCGCCGCCGTGCCGGTGCCGAAGACCTCCTCCAGGGTGCCGTCGTCGTTGGCAGTAATCACCTCATCAATGGAGATCGGCCGCTCCTGGACATCGAGCCCCCACTCCTTGGCCAACTGGATGGCCGAATCCCGCGTGATGCCGGGCAGAATGGTGCCGGCCAGGGGCGGGGTGATCAGTTGGCCATTGATCTTGAAGAAGATATTCATGGTGCCAACCTCTTCAATGTAGCGGCGCTCCACGGCGTCAAGCCAAAGGACCTGGGTGTAGCCCAGGGCCTGGGCCTCCATGGCCGCCTTGATGCTGGCCGCGTAGTTGCCGGCGGTCTTCACCGAGCCGACCCCGCCGGGCACCGCCCGCACGTAGGTATCGGAGACATAGATCTTCACCGGATTAAAGCCCTCGGGGTAATAGGCCCCCACCGGACTCAGGATGATGAAGAAGAGATACTCCTTGGCAGGTCTGACCCCCAGGGCCGCCTCGGTGGCTACCATGGTCGGACGGATATAGAGGGTGGCCCCCTGGGAACGGGGCACCCACTCCCGGTCCAGCCGGACCAGCTCCTTCATGGCGGCCAGGACCTGATCGACATCGAACTCCGGCATGCACATCCGCTCGGCGGAGGTATTCATGCGGCGCAGGTTGTCCTTGGGCCGGAACAGGGTGATCTGGTCGTCCGTGCCGCGATAGGCCTTCAAACCCTCGAAAATGGCCTGCCCGTAATGGAGGCTCATGGCCGAGGGGGCCAAGGAGAAATCCTGATAGGGCTTGATCTCCAAGTCATGCCAGCCGACACCATGGGTATAGCGCATGGTGAACATATGATCGCTGAACAGCTTACCAAAACCCAAGGCCGTTTCATCAGGCTTGGCCTTCAACTCTTCCGGCAGCGCCTGGGTAATTGTCAGATTCGTCATCAGCATCCTCGTGCCATCAAATCAGTCAACCGCAAGGTAATCCCCTTGCCCTAAAAACCAATTTTCATACCATACTTCAGCAGCCAACCCAATAATTTTTCCTGATTTGCTGAAATTCATTGTTTTTTTCAGGCAAGCCAGCATAGTAGAAAGCAGATCGCTTCACCCCTTTTCATGAGGTCTCACATGCCGAAAAGCCCTGTCAATTCGACGGTTGCTCGCTACTTCCTGGCCTTATTTTGTTTGAGCATTCTGCTGCTGGGGCGGCTGCTGTGGCCATTTGTCTCCACCCTGATCATCTCCTTGCTGTTGGTGACCCTCTTTCGCCCGATCTACCATGGCCTGCAGAAGCATATGGCCGGCCATCTCGCCTCGCTGGTCACCTGCCTGCTCATCGTCCTGTTGGTCTTCATCCCCCTGATCTTTTTTGTGGTCGCCTTCTCCAAGGAGGCGGTGGTCTACGCCCAGTATCTCCGCGAGATCAACCTCACCGATCGGGTCCAAGACCTGATGCAGAACAACGCCCTACTGGCCTCGGCCCATACGCGGTTGGCGGCCCTGGGGGTCACCCTGCGGCCCGAGGATCTGAGCGCCAACCTCTCCCACTATGCCAGCAGTGCCGCCCTCTTCATCTACACCAAGGCCACTGCCTGGGCCGGCAACATCGTGAAATTCATGATTGATTTCACCTTGATGATCCTGATGATCTTTTTCCTGTTGATGGATTACGATCGCTTGCAGAATTTCATGCTGCGCCTGTCGCCACTCCCGGAGGCGCAAAACCAGCAACTGATCCGCAAATTCCAGGAGATCGCCCAGGCGAGCCTCCTCGGTAACGGCATCTGCGGCCTGATTCAAGGGATCCTGGGTGGCCTGCTGTTCGTCTATTTCGATTTCAACTCGCCGGTCCTGTGGGGGCTGGTCATGGGTGCCGCGGCCTTTGTGCCGATCATCGGCATCGGCTTGGTGCTCTTGCCCACCGCCATGATCGTCTTTGTCAACGGCCATAGCAGCCAGGCGATCTTCATCACCTGCTTTTACCTGATTCTCTCCATGTCGGTGGACTACCTGCTCAAACCGCACCTGGTGGGCCGCAAGGTCGACATGCACGCCCTGCTGGTCTTCCTCGGCATCCTGGGAGGGATCAAACTCTTCGGCGTGCTCGGCCTGGTCTACGGCCCGCTGATCATCACCGTCTTCCTGACCATGGCGGAGATCTACCTCAAGAACTACGCCCCGCCCCCGCCCCACGAATTAGGCCGATAGAGTGAAGGCTGTAGGGCGGGAGATAACGACCTCACTCTTCTTTGTCCTCTGTTGCCATCCCCCCCTTTTCAGCCTGCAGCCTAAACAAGCTAAGCAGTCGTCCCCCGCCGCGCAACGAAAAATCCCCCAAGGCCGCTCTCTTGGCCATGGGGGAGATAGAGGCCGCGCGCCAGGCGGCAGGTGAACCTAAAACCCGCTCAGGCCATGGCCTGCTCCACCGCCACGGCCACCGCCACCGAGGCGCCGACCATGGGGTTGTTGCCCATGCCGATCAACCCCATCATCTCGACGTGGGCCGGCACCGAGGAGGAGCCGGCAAACTGGGCGTCGGAGTGCATGCGGCCCATGGTGTCGGTCATGCCGTAGGAGGCAGGACCGGCACCCATGTTGTCCGGGTGCAGGGTACGGCCGGTGCCGCCGCCCGAGGCCACGGAGAAGAAGTTACGACCCAAGAGCTGACACTCCTTCTTGTAGGTGGCCACCACCGGGTGCTGAAAGCGGGTGGGGTTGGTGGAGTTGCCGGTGATGGAGACATCGACCCCCTCCTGGTGGTTGATGGCCACCCCCTCGCGGACATCATCGGCCCCGTAACAGCGGACCTTGGCCCGTTCCCCGGCGGAGTAGGCGGTCTCCTTGTCAATGGAGAGCTCACCGGTCTGGTAGTTGAAACTGGTGGTGACATGGGTGAAGCCGTTGATGCGGGAGATGATATGGGCCGCGTCCTTACCCAGGCCGTTTAAGATCACCCGAAGCGGCGTCTTCCTCGCCTTGTTGGCGGAGCGGGCCAGACCGATGGCCCCCTCGGCCGCGGCAAAGGACTCGTGACCCGCCACAAAGGCGAAGCACTGGGTCTCCTCGCGCAGGAGCATGGCGGCTAGATTGCCGTGCCCCAGGCCGACCTTGCGCTCATCCGCCACCGAACCGGGGATGCAGAAGGCCTGCAACCCCTCACCCAAGGTCTGGGCGATCTCCGCCGCCCGTCTCTGTCCCCGTTTGATGGCCAAGGCCGCGCCCATGGTATAGGCCCAGCAGGCGTTTTCAAAACAGATGGCCTGCACCTCGCGGACCAGCTTACCCACATCAAGGCCCTTTTCCCTACAGATCGCCTCCGCCTCAGCCAACGAAGCGATGCCGTTGGCGGTCAAGACCGCGTTGATCTGGTTGATCCTCCTCTCATATCCTTCAAATAGCGCCATGGTCTGCTCTCCTTCCTAACCCAGATAAACTGGATAAGTCCCTGTTGGTTTGATTCCCTTACCGGCTTTGAGTTTCGTCATCATTCTTCGCGAAAATTGCTACAACTCAACGGAGAAGGGACTACTCGTGTCTGGGATTGATGGTCTTTACCGCTTCGCCAAAACGGCCATAGGTGCCGGTGCACTTGGCCAGGGCCTCGTTGGCGTCCACGCCCTTGGCGATCTGCTCCATCATCGGTCCCATGCGCACAAACTGATAGCCGATGATCTCGTCATTGGCATCCAGGGCCAGGCGGGTGACATACCCCTCCGCCATCTCCAGATAGCGGGGCCCCTTGGCCTTGGTGCTGTACATGGTGCCGGTCACCGAGCGCAGCCCCTTGCCCAGGTCTTCGAGACCCGCGCCAATGGGCAGGCCGTCCTCGGAAAAGGCGGTCTGGGTGCGACCGTAGACAATCTGCAAAAAGAGTTCGCGCATGGCCACGTTGATGGCATCACAGACCAGGTCGGTGTTCAAGGCCTCCAGGATGGTCTTGCCGGGCAGGATCTCGGCGGCCATGGCGGCCGAGTGGGTCATGCCGGTACAGCCCACGGTCTCCACCAGGGCCTCCACAATGATCCCCCCCTTGACATTCAAGGTCAGCTTACAGGCCCCCTGCTGGGGGGCACACCAGCCCACGCCATGGGTGAGGCCGGAGATGTCGGTCACCTCCTTGGCCTGGACCCAGCGCCCCTCCTGGGGGATGGGGGCCGGACCGTTCTTGGGCCCCTTGGCAATGCAGACCATTTCCGCGACTTCCGGAGAGTATTCCATGAGTTCCTCCTTGCAAATAATAGGCGTCTTGCGCGCTTAAATGTTGGCGAGCCGTTTCCGGGCCGCGCGGGAATAACAAAGCCCCGTTGCCGGTGGAGCGCGCAACGGGGCTTTACTTTAAAAAACAGTGTGGGCTAAATGTCAAATACTTTCGTGACTCGCCGGCTTGGCCTATCTCCCACCAGCACTGATCAAGGCAACGGACAGGTGGCCGCCCCCGGGGTGTAGGCCGGGGTAGTGGCACTCGCCTCGTCCCAGGCGGAAGCGGCGCCCGCCCTGGTGGCCCGCACCCGATAGCTATAGCGGGTGCCGGGGTTGACCCCGTGGCTGTCGGTATAGCTCAGGGTATCGGCCAGCAGGGAGGCCAAGGGCACCCACGTCCCGTTTACGACCTGCACCTCCACCTCATACCCTTGCTCGCCAGCGGCATTGCTCCAATCCAGGCGAATCTGGAAGGGGTTGACGGCGGTGGCGGTGAGCACCGGTCCGTCCGGTGGCGCCAGCACCTGGAGTGCACTGCTGGGTGGACTGGTCCACGGACAGGGCGTTTCCTTGTGCCCTTTGAGCTGGTAGGTGCAGGGGGTGGAGTTTGGCATGGTGGTATCGCGGTAGGTGGTGGTGCCTTCGGGAGAGCTGCCGATCTGCACGAAGCCGCTGCCGCAGTCGCGCTCAATCAAGAATGCGCTCTCGTCTCCGGTGCCCGGAGTCCAGCCAAGGGTTACCGTGCCATCCATCATCGCCGCCGTCACCCCGCTGGGCGCCACCACCGGATCCAGATCAGCTTGGGCCGCCAGGGTGGGGGTCCCGCTCCAGGTGTGGGTCAGGGTCAGGCAGGAGAGGCCATCCCCTTCGCCAGCAGCAAAGTTGACGCTGCTCCCGCGCTGGGCCGAGGCATGCTTCACCGTCACCTGGTGGATGGTGATGTTGTGGGAGGCCTGGAAGAGGGCAATGCGCATGACATCGTCATTAGTGCGGACGGTGGTGGTGTCGGTCAACAAGCGCCAGTCGGCATAGACGCCCCCCCGCAGGTAGTACTTGGCCCCGGAGTTGGCATTCAACACAATCTTCAGCTGGTAGCGGGTCAGGTCATTGTAGAGGAGCTTGGTGAAGGAGGCCCCGGAGGTAGTTTCATAGACGTTCTGGAGGTAATGGTTGTTGTAACTGGTCAGGTTCAGGAGGTGGGTCGCGTTGCCGCTGTAAGTGGGGGCCGTCAGCTGATCTTGCCCCCAACCCATGAGCAAGGTCTCGCTGGAGTAGGTGGTGTCGGCGCCAACGGTAAAGTCGACATAAAGCTCATTGCCTGCTGCCCGTTCAAAGGTCTTGGCTGATAACAGCGCCGCATCCTGGGTGGCGTTTTTGTAGACAAATTGCAGACCATTGTTCTGGGAGATCTTGTCGGCAGGCGGGTCCAACACCACCCACTTGTCAGGGTTGATGGTGGCCCCCTGGAACTCATCGTAGACCTCGGTGAACAGGGTGTCGCTGCCGCCCGCGGACTGTGCCGTCGGGTTGCCGTAGTAGAGGGAGATGGCCGAATTGGCGCCGGTCATCAGCCACACCGTGGCGGATGTCGAGTTGGTCTTCTGCTTGATCCAGTACCGCAGCTCCCGATGGGCGGTGGTGTCGTAGAAGCGGATATCGGCAAAATCGGCCTTCATTTCGCTCTGGTAGGGGATAACCACCTCCACCCCGGCAAAGGGCGGGAAGGAGGTGAAGGTAATGGGCGCCCGTTTGCTCCAGCAGCCGCCATTGGCCAGGCTCAACCCCTCGCCCTTGGTGTTGACCCGGTAGGTATAGACGTTGCCGGCACAACCGCTGGTATCGGTGTAGGCCTGCTGGTTGTAACCGACCACCCCCACCTGGGTAAAGTCGCCGGTGCAGGCTGCCGGATCGTTGCCGCAGCAGGCGGTCAGGTCGCCGTCGCAACGCTCGACCACCGAGGCGGTCTCGGTCTGGGTGGCATCGCTCCAGGCCAACTCCACCGAGGTGGTGTCCACCGGGGTGGCGGAGAGGGAACCGGCATCCAGGTTGGTGGTGGCACACACCGGACCCGCGACCGTGGTCTGCCAACCACAGAAGGCGCTCTTCAAGGTGCTGACCCGATAGCAATATTCCGTGTTGGCCAAGAGTTCGTTGTCGGCGTAGTTCATGGTCCCGGGCGGCAGATCCAGATCAACGCAGGTGGCGCCGATGCAGCGCTCAAGTTTTACCTGGCTCTCATCCGCCGGGGTCAGCTGCCAGGCCACGTCGATCTCCACCTCGGTGGCACGGGTGGCGGTAAGGCCCACCGGCGCCGCCGGCATACTGGCCGTGGTCAGCTGTTGCTCGGCATAAGAGGTCTGCCCCCAGGGACCTTCGGCCCATACCCGGTAGGTGTAGGTCTGCCCGGCGCACAGGGTGTCGTCGGCAAAGGAGGAGCTGCCCGGGGGCAGAGGGGTCAGCACGGGCGAGGCGCACTCACCGCTCGTGCCTGGGCAGCGGCTGACAACATAACCGGTTTCCGAGCCGTTGTTCTCCTGCCAGTGCAGGGTGGCACTGGTCGATGTGATGCCATCCGCCACAGGATTGGAGGGGGCGGGAGGGGCCGGCGTGTCGATGGTGGCCGTGCCCTCCTTGCTCCAGCCACACCCCGCCGTCTTTCTGGCGATTACCCGATAGAGGTAGGTGCTGCTGTGCTGGACCGTGGTATCGGCATAGATGTACAGGGCCCGTTCTTGGTAGGAGTTATGGGACATAATCTCGTTTGCGGTCAGCGGGCGGCCATAGACCAAGACCTCGTCGATCTTGCCCTGGAAGTGGTACTGGGGCGTCGTGGACCCGGCATAGCGGCCGATGTCCAAGGCGTGGCTCTGGATATCGTAATCGATCTCGGTGATCAGGGGGGCAGGGGTCCCGTTCTTGTACACGGTGATGCCGACCCCGGGGGTGAAGACCGCGGCGATATGCTGCCAAACGTTGGGATCCACCGTGAGGCCGGTGTCTTTCTGGCTGATGCCGGTATTGACCAGCCATTTACCGTTTTTGACGCTGATGCCCCAATCATAGCCGCCGTTTTCAGTGGAGAGCACATGGCGGGCGTAGCTGTCCTGCAAGGTCGGATAGACCCAGGCCTCCATGGTTACCCCGGGGGAGTTCGGGCCTTGGTTGATGGTCAACGGCGTGACGACATAGTGGTTTGAGCCGTTGAAGGAGCCGGCCCGGCCGAAGCGGCCACCCGCCACGGTGGTGACGGCATTGTACCCTTGGCCATGCCGGTTGTTGCCCGAGATGTCCTTGACCTCACCGGCCGTGCCGTTCCAGGAGGCCTCGTCCATGGCGTAGTGGAGTTGCGCCCCGCCGATGGAACCGGGGAAGGTGTCGATCACCGTAAACTGGCCGGGCTGATCGCAGGCGGTAACCCCGAGCTCGACCAGGCAACGGGAGAGTTCGTAGGCATCTTCATCCTGATTGATATCATCCCATGAGACCTCAATCTCGGACTCGGAGACGGCATCCAGGGTGATGACCACCGCGCCGGCGGTGGCCGTGCTCGTGCCCACCGCTGGGGTAAAGGCGGTCGCCCAGGTCCAGGGCGCGCCACCCCCCTGCACCGCCCGGACCCGGTAGCGATAGGCCTGCCCCTCGCAGAGAGAGGTGTCCTGGTAGGCAGTTACCCCGGGCCCGGTGAGGAAGGTGTCGCGGGTCGAGAAGTCGCAACTCGCCCCGAGACAACGTTCGATCTCAAATCCGGATTCCGAAGAGGTATTGGCGTGCCACGTGAGGTCCAGTTCGGTGGAACTCTGTTGGCTGACGGTCAGGGTGTCCGGGGCCGACGGTGCGGCCGGGGTGGTGGCGGGCACCAAGGCCGGGGTGGCGCTCGCCCCCCAGTCGCCGCAGGTGGTGTTGGTCACTGGGGTTACCCGATAGGTGTAGGTAGTGTCCGTGCCGATGCCGTCGGCATCGATGAAACTCATGACCATGCTGTGGTTGTAGTACTGGCTGACCTCCTGGTCGCTGAAGGGCCTGGAAAATACCGTCAGTTCGTCAATTTTGCCGGCGTAATAGTTGCCGGTGGCGGGGTTGCGGCCGATGTTGAGCGGGCTGGTACTGAGATCGTAGTCAATGTAGCCAAAGGTGTTTTGTTTGACCCCGTTGACATAGAACTTGGCGCCAGCATTCGGGTCCAAGACCACGGTGATCTGCTGCCAGGTATTAAAGGCCACCGACCCGGCCCAATAGGTGGAGTAGCCGGTGTCGACATACCAATAACTGCCGTTGAGGCTTAAGCCCAAATCCGTACCGCCATTGTTGGTGCTGTAGACATACTGGTAGCGACTGCCGGGATCGGTGGGGTAGACCCAGACGCTGATGGTGGCGCCAGTGGTGGTAGCCGATTGATCGATGACCAGATTGGTGGCGACATAGTCATCAACCCCGTCGAAGAGGGCGGCGCCGTAACTCGTGTCGGCACCGGGGGAGACCAGCGCCACTCCATAGTTGGCCGTCCCGTGGTTGTTGTTCCCGGAGCTGTCCACCACCTCCCCCGTTGTCCCGTTCCATGACCCTTCGTCCATATGCCATAGGGCCTGGAGCGCCGAATCAGTGCCTGCCGTGGGCGATGCGGCCACCGGGGTGAAGGCGTTCGTTTGGGAGCATACCGACTGAGCGCCGACACAACGCTCGATGATGAAGCCGTCCGGTTTGCTGGCGGCGTAAGTCCAGCTGAGTTTGACGCTGGCCTCGGTGGTCTGGGAGACGGCGAGCCCGGCAGGGGCGGGACCC
>OBOI01000362.1_pt1 | contig 16418 bp, 20 predicted proteins | sample 1670151 | NCBI WGS metagenome assembly OBOI01 (sample SAMEA104232303, study PRJEB22302) | sediment metagenome | biome: forest; feature: aquifer; material: sediment | place: USA | collected 2011-08-07 | depth 0.01 m | reverse complement strand
CAAAAGGGTAAATTTCCAGAGTTAACCGCCGGAACGTTTATCCGCGGGTTGAGTTATAGCGTGTGGCCGAGCTGGCAAGAGACGCTGAAAGAGGACCTTGAGGGTGGCCCACGGATCGCAGTCGACCCGCTCAATTACTTGCGCGGATGCAACCGGCCGCACGACCCACAAACCTGTTGGGATGAGTCCAGTAAAAATTTCCAGTGTCCGGCCGCGGGCAATGCGCGCGCATATCTCTACAGTGCAAAGGGGGCGACAACCGTCCCAGCAGACGCGGATGGGTATTTGGGAACATTCTTCGAAGTTTGGCCGTCAGATCGTTTAGGATTTAAACGAGATGATATCGACGATCCGTTCGGGAAGAAAACTCCGTTACCGCCGCAAGGTAATACAACTTACTATACTGATAAATCAATTGGAGCCAATGGGTGCCCAGCGACATCCCCGAGCTTCCTTCGTTTGATAGAATCCTAATATTCTTCGTCTCCTCATCTCTCTTGTATCTTTATATCTTCGTATCTTCATCTCTCACTCTCTATGTTCGATGTTGTTCCACCCAATTTGCCCACCGTGGGAGCCAATCCGAGCCCCGCACCGACAACAACACCGACGCCCTCTGCGGCCGCTCCTGCCGCTGCCGTCGCGGCACCGCCATCCTCGCCGGCAGTGCCAGCAAAGCCCGTTGTGGGGGGATCCTCCTTAATCCAAGAGGAACATGTCACGGTGATGCCATCCAAATTTTTCATTCCTCCGAAGGCCAAGTTACCCTGGAAAAAAATTGGACTCGTCACTTTGGTAATTATCGTCGGCGGGGGGGCGATTGTGGGCATCAGCATGCTGGTCCAGTCGCGCCTTGGCACGGATGAATCTGATACGCAACAAGTAGCGACCGCGCCGGGGGCGCAGTCTTCGACAACGCCGGATGTTTCATCGAGTGTAACCCCCACGCCACAGCCACCGGCGTCCGACGGGACCGGTACTCCCACACAGCCCCCGACTGACACTGCAACGACGACGCCACCAGCAACACCTCCACCCACAACGACACCGGTCGTCAATCCAACGCCGCTAACGACTCCGCCCACCACCCCGGATACGAAGGATACACCTCTTGTGGCAGCAGTGGATACGGACATGGATACCTTTAGCGATGCAGAAGAAATTGTGTTTGGCACTGACCCCAGCAACCCCGATACCGATCAAGACAGCTTCCCGGATGGGAAAGAAGTGTTAAATTTGTTCAGCCCAAACAGCCCCGACGCGTCAAAAAAACTTTGGGAAACGACCGTCATCAATAAATATCACCACCCGACGGCTGGATATGAGCTCTTGTACCCCTCTGCATGGGTGGCTCGTGCTACCAGCAGCACTGGGGATGAAATTGTTTTCACCTCGCCGACCGGACCATCGGTGACGGTGAGCGCCACGGCTAACACCGCCCGGGTGAGTGCGAAGGAGTGGTACGCGAAGTCGCACCCGGAAGTTTCGCAGTCGCAGGTCGTCGTCACGACAAAATCGGGCTTAAGCGGTGTCGGCAGCCCGACGGGGTTATTGAGTATGTTCACTGTCCAGGCCAATGGATCCCCCTGGGTCATTACGATGCAATATCATCCGGCGGGGGAGACAGTGGCAACGTATAAGCAACTGTATACGATGATGGTGGGTAGTCTCCAAGTCCCGACCACTAAAGCATTCTGGAACTTCTGAATGTGATTGTTCTAACGAGTCGATCATCGGCCATTGATACGCGATCCATGATGGCGCGTTTGAACCAGGTGCTCAAACGGAGTGCCCGTATTCACGTGAGTGCCGTGGGCAGCGCACGCATACGTTCTCTCAATCGAACATACCGTGGTCGCGATTGCCCTACCAATGTCTTATCGATCGGGTGGGGGGCTTCGCGATCGATCGTGGGAGATATTTTTTTATGCCCTGCGGTGATCCGTGAAGAGGTGGGGCGCTCGGCAGCAGCGAAGCGAACCCACCATCTCATTGTGCATGGAGTATTGCATATTTTAGGATATGATCATGAGGGGAGTGTCGCCCAAGCGCGCACCATGGAACGACTCGAGCAGAAAATTTTGGGGTGGAACCCGTATGAAAACTCCGAGCAAGATAAGCGAGATAAGTAAATTAAGTAAAGTAAGCCCCGTTTCGGTCGATGCTTATCTTGCTTATCTTGCTTAATTTACTAGTGTATGCCTCGTCCATTTCGTGAAAGTATTCAGCATGCCCTTGCGGGGTTGGCAGCGGCGTACCGTAATCAGCCGAATGTTCGTATTCACACATTGGTGGCGGTGATCATTCTGCTCGTCGCCATTATGGCGGGCAAGAGTCGGTTGGAGATTGGATTGTTGGTCGTCACCATTGCGCTCGTGATTGTGGCTGAGCTCATCAATACTGCCATTGAAATGTTGGCGGATGTGATGCATCCCCGGCTTTCGCGATCCGTCCAGATCCTTAAAGATGTGAGCGCCGCGGCGGTGTTGGTCTGCAGTATTGCTGCGGTTATTGTCGGCGTGTTGTTATTTTATCCTGCGCTAGGGTATAATTGAATATGATTTATCAAACTCCTTTTAATCATCCGCAAGATCAGCGTGTCAATCCGCGTGTATCCGCTTCTATGAAAGTCTAGAGGCAGATCAGCGCGGATCAACACGCGGATAGGCGCGGAAGTGGGCGATTTGGTAAATTACTCTTATGGCACAACAAACCATCGCCGGTATTGATATCGGTTCATCGAGTATTAAAATTGCCATTGCCGAACTGCTGGAAGGGTCCGCAGCGGACGCATCGTCGCTCCACTTGTTGGGGACGGTTCAGCATTCGACCGAAGGCATGCAAAAGGGCGTCATTTCGAACGTGGATGATATTGTGGCATCACTTTCCAGTGCGCTCGAGAAAGCCGAACGGCTGATTGGCGTGCCGCTTACGCGTGCCAATATCACCGTTGGTTTCCCGCAACTCTATATACAGAGTTCTCGCGGGGTGGTTGCGGTTTCGAAAGTGAACGGGGAGATTAAATCAGAAGATGTGGATCGCGTCGTGGAAGCGGCGCAAACGATCACAACCCCGCCCAATTACGAAATGCTGCATGTGCTGCCACGGACATTTATGGTGGATGGCCAAGGGGGAGTGATTGATCCGGTGGGGATGGTGGGCACTCGCCTCGAGGTGGACGCCGAAATTATTTATGCTCCGACATCCCACATGCGCAATATCACCAAAGCGCTGTATCGGACCGGCTGTGAAATTGACGACGTCGTCTTTTGCGCGTTAGCCTGTGCCGAGAGTACGTTGGATAAACGACAACGGGATGTCGGTTCGGTATTGGTGAATATCGGATTTGCCACAACATCACTGATTGTGTTTGAAGATGGCAATGTGATCCATGCGGGCGTGTTGCCGATCGGGAGCAATCATGTAACTGGTGACATTGCGATTGGGCTCAGGACCTCGCTGGATGTTGCGGAGCGGATTAAACGCGAGCATGGCAGCGCTCTTGTGGAGCGATTTACGAAGCGAGACGAGGTGAGTTGGGAAGATGTGGGAGATACTCAAAACAAGGGGACGTTTTCAAAACGCGCTGTGGCGGAAATTATCGAGGCGCGGGTTGAAGAATTGTTTGAGATGGTGGATAAGGAGCTCAAAAAAATGGATCGCAGCGGCATGTTGCCCGGTGGAGCGGTGCTGTGCGGCGGCGGGGCAGCGCTTGATGGCATGGCGGATGTTGCCAAGCGGGTGTTACGGCTGCCGGCAGGTTTGGCGCTGATGCCGCCCGAGGCGGTGGAAGGGGCGGAAGATGTTCGTGGGCTCGAAATGGCTCAGGTATTAGGGCTCTTGCTCTGGTCGAGTCGAGCGCAAGGGGGCAGCAACGGGGGGTGGGGAAAGGGCCTTGCCAACCTGCTGGGTTCCGTCCAGCAGAAGCCGCGCGAATTATTCCAGCGGGTACGAAACATGCTGCCGTGGTGATGGAGGTGTTGCCTGGCAGCCAAGGAACATGCTACAGTGGTCGTATATTGATTATTATTTATGGGTATGGCCCAGTACAATCACGGGCAACAGCACTCAGCGCTCCAACGGCCCGTGATTAACACAAACTACCATGGTATGATATCCTTCGTAGAAAGTTCACTATTTATTTGCCCGTAGCTGTACTGGGTATGGATTCTAAAACACCGGGGTTACAATTTGCTCGGATTAAAGTAGTCGGTGTCGGCGGCAGCGGCGGCTCCACGATCAATTGGATGATTCAATCCAAGGTCAAAGGCGTCGAGTTCGTGGCGATCAATACCGATTCTCAAGCCTTACTGAGTTCGAATGCTAACACCAAAATCCATATTGGCAAAACCGTCACCCGGGGGTTGGGTGCCGGCATGGACCCCGAGGTGGGGCGTCGAGCAGCAGAAGAGAATCAAAACGAAATTCGCGATGCGCTCAAAGGGGCGGATATGGTGTTTGTCACCTGCGGTCTTGGCGGCGGCACCGGCACTGGAGCATCGCCTATCGTCGCTGATATTGCGCGTGACTTAGGGGCGCTGACCATTGGGGTTGTCACGAAGCCATTCTCGTTCGAAGGCGCTCAGCGTGCGCAGATTTCGGATCGGGGACACCAGGATTTGGTTGGTAAGGTGGATACCATTATTACGATCCCCAATGATCGCGTGTTGCAGATCACCGATGCTAAAACAACGTTGCTGGAAGCATTCGGCGTGGTCAACGAGGTGTTGCGCCAGGGAGTACAGGGGATTGCTGAGCTGATTACAGTCCCAGGGCTTATTAATGTGGATTTTGCGGATGTCAAAGCCGTGATGAAAGAAGCGGGTTCGGCGCTGATGGGCATCGGGGAAGGCACCGGAGAAAAACGGGCCGTCATTGCCGCAAAAGCCGCGATGGCGAGCCCGTTGTTAGATGTGTCCATCCAAGGTGCAAAAGGACTGCTCTTTATCATTGCGGGTGGTAAGGATTTGACCATGCAAGAGGTCAACGAAGCGGCAACATTAATTACGGAGGCGGCCGATAAGAATGCAAAGATTATTTTTGGAACAGTGATCGACGAAGAATATAAAGATCGCATCCGCATCACGGTGGTTGCGACAGGATTCGGTTCCACGATGGTGGTAAATAAATCGGACTCTTCAAAACCCGAACGGACAATTTTCTCCACATTGTTGCGCACCGAGACCGTGCCGTCGCGCGCGGCAAGTTCTGGAAATAGTGCCAGTAGCTCTTTCACGCCCACACAAAAAAATGCGAGCTCGCAACCGGCGGCCAGTACGCCTACTGCATCTGTTTCTAATTCTTCGGATGACGAGCTTGATATCCCGGCATTCTTGCGGAAAAAGATTGGGCGGTAGGCCAGCGAATCGGAAGGGGATGGGATATTTTTACTGCGGAACTCGCCTGCATCGGGCACCGCCCCGACCAGCACCGACCAAAATCGACCACAGCTGGTCGAGGCTGGCTCACACAGTCCTCGTTAAAAATATCCCATCCCCTTCCGATTCGCTGTCTAAGTAAAGTGAGTCGATATGTATGGAAGAACGAGGTTCTCTTGAGGCTCGCCTCCAGGCAATGGAGGAAATGCTTTCAAAAATTCAGCGGGATATGCGTCGCTCGAGGCAATGGGCGATGTTTCGTGTGCTCTTCTTTAATATTCTGCCGATTGTCATTGTGGTGTTGTTGTCCATCCCGCTTGTGCAGGCGTTGCGGCCGATGATAGAGACACTGGGGCAGTTTATTCCGACGGCGTCCCCGTCGAATCCCTCGACCCGGACACCGTCAAACTCCCTGAGCGCACAAGAGTGCCGCACGCTGTGCGATCGTTTTGTGCCGTAGCTCAGTAAATTAAGCGAGACAAGTAAATTAAGTAAATCAAGTGAATCAAGTTCGTCGTAAACTAAGCTTGATTTACTTGCCTTGCTTGACTCGCTTGATTTACTCGCAGTATATGTTTGAATCAAAATCACCATTATCCCTACTTCTCGTCGGGTTTATCGGCGGAATTTTTGGGGGACTCTTGGCCGGTTCGGCTATTGTTGCGCCTGCTCCCCGCACCACACCATCCGCTCCACCTGTTGCCGAGACGGCCGCTCTTGTTGATGCGAATCTCCCCGATACTGACAAAACTGTTGAGGAGGTCGTGAGTCGCGCCAGCCCATCGGTGATCAGTATTCAGATTCGCAAAAAAGGGCGGGAGCAGAGAGCAGTTGACCCGTTTGGAGATTTCTTTAACAGTCCTTTCGGTAACCCCTTTTTCTTTCAAGGCCCGGAACAGTCTCCGGGCGATGACATCGGTTCACCCAACCGGGAACGGATTGTGGGAGGAGGCACGGGATTTATTGTGTCTGAAGATGGATTAGTGCTCACCAACAAACATGTCATTGGCGACGAGAGTGCGCGTTATGTCGCGGTGCTCTCATCCGGGGAGTCCAAAGATCTGACAGTGCTCGCCGTTGACCCGGTCAATGATTTAGCGGTGGCGCGGTTACCAAGTGGTGGGAAATACGCTGCACTTACACTCGGAGATTCTTCTGCGATTCGAATTGGACAAACAGTCATCGCGATTGGCAATACGCTCTCGCAATACCAAAACACCGTCACCAAAGGCGTGATTTCCGGCGTTGGCCGGCGCGTGGTGGCGGGCTCTGGCAGCGGCGGGAGTGAAGTGATTGAGCAGGCGCTCCAGACCGACGCAGCGATTAATCCCGGCAATTCCGGCGGGCCACTGCTCACGTTGGATGGGACGGTGGTCGGGATTAATACGGCGATCAATCAGGGAGGGCAGTCTATTGGATTTGCGATCCCCAGCAATCTCGCCAAACAAGTACTGGAGAGTGTGAAGAAATATGGTCGCATTGTCCGGCCATGGGTCGGTGTTCGTTATGTGTTGATTGATGCGGAGTATGCCAAGGAGCGACAACTCTCGGTTGATCACGGCGCTCTCATTAGTCGTGGTGCGCAGGGCCAGGAGCTTGCCGTTGTGCCAGGTTCCCCAGCCGATGTCGCGGGACTCCAGGAAAACGATATTGTTATCTCGGTGAATGGCAAGGACGTGACCACGGAAATGCCGTTGGGTGCCATGATCGCACAGTACCAGCCCGGGGCAACGGTGGATTTGAAGATTCTGCGCAAGAGTAAGGAAATGAATGTGAAGGTGACGTTGGGGGAATTTAAATAACAAAAAGTAAATCAAGCAAGTCAAGCGAGGCAAGCCACCGCAGCGTGCGGGGTCCCGCCCGAGGCGGGATAAATCAAGTTTCGTCGTCTCGCGTTACGGTTGAAGCTTAATTTACTGAATTTACTTGATTCACTTGATTTACTCGTAACGTATGGATGAAGTCCTTAAACACTTAACACTCCTCCTCCACAGAGCCGAAGATCTGGGGAGGTTTCTTTGACATAACTGGTAAGAAACAGAAGCTTTTAGAATTGCAAGCGCAGATGGCGGCATCGGACTTTTGGTCGGACTCGACTCTTGCGGGCACCATCTCGAAGAACGCTAGCACCATATCAAAAGAAATTGACCAATGGGAGCGCCTCCATAAGGATATTGTGGACGCACTCGAAATCGCGCGTGAGGATCAGGCCAATCGCGATGTGACGCTGGTGGATGAGCTTAAAAAGGATGCCGCGCGATTGGAGGGGGTGCTTGGGTCGCTAGAGTTCACTCTTTTTTTTGACGGCCCTTATGATCACCGCAATGCGATTGTGACGATTTATGCGGGTTCCGGCGGCACGGAGGCAATGGATTGGGCGGAAATGCTGGAACGGATGATCCTAAAATTTGTCGGGCGTTTGGAATATGACGCCCGCACGATCGATCGCACGGTGGGCGATATTGCCGGTATAAAAAATGTCACGATCGAAGTGAGTGGAGCAACAGCTTACGGGTGGCTCAAGGGCGAGCACGGCGTGCATCGGCTTGTGCGCATCAGCCCCTTTGACGCGGAACAAATGCGCCATACCAGTTTTGCGATGATCGAGGTGCTACCGGAGTTGGACGAAGTGGATGCGATCACGATTGATCCCAAAGACCTACGTGTGGATACGTTCCTCTCCAGCGGTCATGGCGGACAATCCGTGCAAACCACATATTCGGCGGTCCGGATCGTGCATATCCCAACAGGCATTACGGTCAGCTGTCAGAATGAGCGCAGTCAACTCCAAAATCGCGAGACGGCCATGAAGGTGTTAACCGCGCGGCTCTTGCAAAAACGACGACAAGAGCGGCAACAAGAGCGCTCGGACATTCGAGGCGAACTCATTTCAGCCGAATGGGGCAACCAAATCCGCTCGTATGTGCTCCAGCCGTATAAGCTCGTGAAGGATCATCGCTCTACTTGGGAGAGCAAAGAACCAGATCGTGTGCTTGACGGGGAGTTACTCCCGTTTGAAGAGGCGTATCTTCGTTGGCGCAAAGCGCCAACGAAAGAGTAAATCAAGTAAATCAAGCGAGGCAAGTAAATTAAGAAACGCCGCCTCGCGTTACGGTTCAAGCTTGATTTACTGAATTTACTTGATTCACTTGATTTACTCGTATGAAGATATTGGTGACTGGCGGCGCTGGCTTTATCGGATCCCATATCGTCGATGCTCTTGTTGCCAAGGGCCATCGGTTGGTTGTGGTGGATAATTTGTCCACCGGATCAAAGCGGTTTGTGAACCCTCGCGCAAAGTTTTACAAGGCTGATATCCGTTCCCCACGTCTAGAGAAAATTGTGAAAAACGAACGCCCCGAGGCGGTATTCCACCATGCGGCGCAGATGGATGTTCGGCGTTCTGTTGCCGAGCCGCTCTTCGATGCCCAGACCAACATCCTTGGCACGATTCGATTGTTTACGGCCTGCGCTCGGGCGGGCGTGCGCACGATCGTGCTTGCCTCCAGCGGTGGCGCCGTCTATGGCGATGATGTGGAAATCCCCACACCGGAGACTGCCAATCCCCAGCCAATGTCACCCTACGGCATCAGCAAGCTTGCTGGGGAGCACTATCTTCGCTATACTGGGGCTCACCACCGTCTTCATTGGGTGGCGCTGCGATACGCCAATGTCTACGGGCCCCGACAGAATAGCCGTGGCGAAGCAGGGGTGGTCGCCATTTTTAGCGAGCGTATGCTTGCGGGGCAACATCCGATCATCAATGGAGATGGCCGCCAAACGCGTGACTTTGTGTATGTGGATGATGTGGTCTCAGCTAATCTCGCGGCGTTCAAGACGCGATTGAGCGGTATCTATAATATTGGGACTGGTCGGCAGACTTCCGTGAATACCGTCAGTCGTTTAGTTGCTCACGCTGCCGAATTCAAAGGAAATATCCCTCATGGCCGAGCAAAAAAGGGGGAACAGCGCCGCAGTGCGATTGATTGCCATATGGCAAAAAAAATATTAGGGTGGAGCCCGAAGGTGGATATTGAAGAGGGGATTGGTCAGACGGTCGAGTGGTTCCGACAAAGTCATCATCCGCAGAAGTAAATCAAGCACTGTCGCTTGACTTGCTTGTCTCGCTTGATTCACTTGATTTACTCAACGTATTCTATGCTCAACGGAGTCATCATTAAAAAACTCGAAACGCACGTGGATGATCGCGGGTATTTCCGCGAGATTGTTAAGGCGGGAGAACCCGTGTTTGCGGATATCAAACAAACCTCGGCGTCGGTCACAAACCCCGGAGTCATCAAGGCGTTCCACTTCCACAAAAAGCAAGACGATATTTGGTACATTGCGCAAGGCATGGCCCGGGTTGTGTTGTATGATACGCGGAGCGATTCGCCCACAACGGGTCAAACGTATACCGTGGTGACCGGAGAAGAAAATCCATTAGCCATCCGCATCCCCAAAGGAGTTGCACATGGATACCAGGTGTTGGGCACCAAGCCGGTGTTGCTGCTCTACCATACAACCGAGGCCTACGATGCGAAGGATCCCGATGAAGGCCGGATCGCATGGGATGATCCCAAAATCGGGTTTGATTGGAGCGTGAAGAACCGGTAACAGCAGTAAATCAAGTCGATCAAGTAAATCAAGTGAATCAAGCTCCGACGAACGCGACTTGACTCGCTTGACTCGCTTGACTCGCTTGACTCGCTTGACAGGCTATGCGAATTTTGGTTACCGGCGCCGGAGGAATGCTTGCCAGCGCTTTTGAAAGAGTACTCACATCATCGCCGATTCACACGGCGGTGTTTTGTGTTAAAGAAGACTGTGATATCACGAAGCCCGAATCGGTTGCGATAGCGCTCGAGCGCGAGAAGCCCAACATCCTCATCAACACCGCCGCGTATAATGGCGTAGATAGCGCTGAAACGAATCCGGATGCTGCCCGGCGTTTAAATGCATTTGCTGTGCAGGTGCTCGCCAAAGAGTGTTTACAGCGTCGCATTACAATGGTCCACTACAGTACTGATTATGTTTTTGACGGCAGTCAAAAGGAGGGATATTGCGAAGGAGACCCGCCGCATCCATTGAGCGTGTACGGGCAGACAAAGCGGGATGGGGAAGTAATGCTTGAAGATTATGGGGGTCGAGGATTAGCATGGTACTGCATTCGGACGAGTCGGCTTTTTGGACCCCCGGGAACGTCGTCAGAGTCTAAAAAAAGTTTCCCGCAGTTGGTTATGGATCGACTCCATGGAGGGGAGCCGTTAGAGTGTATCGATGGGGAGGTGAGTTCGCCAACACTCGTGGATGATTTGGCAGATGCTTCGATTTTTTTGATCCAAGCACACTTGCCTTTTGGGTATTATCATCGTACAAACGATGGCGCGTGTACATGGTACGAATTTGGGTCCGCTATTATTGAGCTCCTCTCTCATAACGGAATCATGGGCGCGGGTATTCGTAAGGCCGTTTCTACTGCTTTACAGCGTCCTGCAAAACGTCCCGCGTATTCAGTGCTAAAGACCACTAAATTGCCCCACCTGCGAAATTGGCGGGATGCACTTGAGCAGTACTTGAATCATGTATGATTGTTTTTTGGGCGCTCTTTTCCAAAATCATTCCACTGTATGCGATGATCCTCCTCGGATTCGTGGCTTCAAAAATATTGCACGCGCAGAAGGAGACCGTTGCCACACTCTTGATTTACACGATCGCTCCGGTCGTTGTGTTTTATGGGATATTTAGCGCGCCACTCAACGCAGCATATCTCAGCCTTCCGATCGTATTCTTTCTAATCGCCTGTATATTGTGCGGGCTGTTTTACTTAATTGGTGCCCTGGTCTACTATCAGGATCCGACGAAAAATATTCTTGCCTTTGCCGCAGGGGCAGCCAATGTGGGATATTTTGGGCTGCCGGTTGTTCTGGTGTTGCTTGGGGACACAGCATTCAGCGTTGCGGTGCTCTCGCTTATTGGTATCATTCTTTTTGAATATACGGTTGGGTTTTTTGTGACCGCGCGGGGTCACCACACCTTTCATGAAAGCATCCGGAAGATTGTCACCCTCCCTGCTGTTTACGCATTTGGAGTTGGGATCTTGTTTAATTATTTCCATATCTCCTTGGGGCAGAATATCGTTACGATGATTGGATATTTTAAAGGCGCTTATACGCTCCTTGGGATGATGATTGTCGGGATGGGGCTTGCGGCAGTGCGGTGGACATCGGTGGATGTGAAGTTTATTTCCCTTGCCTTTCTTGCAAAGTTTGTGGTTTGGCCCCTGTCGATCGCCGGGGTGATTGTTATGGACAAACTCCTTGTTCATGCCTATACTCAAGAGATCTACAATGTGATGGTTATTATGGCCGTCGTGCCCTTAGCGGCCAATGCGGTTGCGTTTGCCACAGAACTTAAGGTCCACCCGGAGAAGACGGCGATTGCGGTGTTTTTGAGCACGCTTTTTGCGTTGGTGTATATCCCGATTATTGCTACTGTTTTTGTTCGCTAGCTTTGAATCCAGAGTTCTTATCTACGAAATCAGGGGGATACTGATTTTTTGAGCCGAGCACTGTTCGAAGCCAATCCTGACCAGCTGAGGACGATTGTGGTTGGGGCTGGTCGGGATGGTCCCGACCTAAAGTCGGGAGGCAAGTTTCCCTGCCTGCGGCAGGCAGGTCGGCCAAAAAGCAGTGTTCCACGGGGTTCGTAGCCACGGTCTCTCCATTTTGTTATGACTCTTACGATTGTTGGCGCAGGATACGTGGGGCTCACAAGCGCCGTGGTGTATGCCGAGCTCGGACACACTGTTTTTTTGGTGCGTCGTAATTTTAAAAAATTAGAAGCCCTTAAACGCGGCGAGGTGGATTTTTATGAGCCGGGGCTCTCCGAAGCGGTCCAAGAGACGATTGGCCGGGGCACCCTTCGGCCCACGACCGACCTTGCTGCTGCCGTCTCAGATTCTTCGGTGGTGATGATTTGCGTGGGAACGCCTCCGCGAGCTGATGGCAGCGCCGATCTTTCCCAAGTCTTCGAAGTGGCTCAAACAATTGCCCCTCTGCTTCGAGAATATACCGTTGTCGTTGATAAAAGCACGGTTCCGGTTGGTACTGGGGAGCGCGTCGAGCAGATCATCACGCCACTGTTGCAATCAGGTGTAACGGTTGACATTGCCTCGTGTCCGGAGTTTTTGCGTGAGGGAACCGCATTGGATGATCTGCGCAATCCTGATCGTATTGTGATCGGGTCCGAAAGTATCCGTGCTCGCGCGGTGCTTTTAGAACTACACAGACCGCTACCTGGCAAACGCGTGGTCACGGACCGGCGAAGCGCGGAGCTTATTAAATATTCATCCAATGCTTTTTTGGCCACCAAAATTTCTTTTATCAACGAAGTCGCAAATCTGTGCGATGAGGTCGGAGCAAGTGTGGATGACGTGGCGTACGGGATGGGGCTTGACCCACGGATTGGCAGCGCATTTTTCAAAGCAGGGATTGGGTATGGGGGGTCGTGTTTCCCGAAAGACACCCAAGCGCTTCATTCGATTGCTCTGGAGCATGACTACGAATTTAAACTCCTCAAGGCGGTGATCGAAGTCAATCAAGCACAGCGCCGGCAATTTATCCGTAAGATTAAAAAAACCTTGGGTGAGGTACGCGACAAAACCATCGGCGTGCTGGGATTGGCGTTCAAACCCTTTACCGACGACATCCGGCAATCAGCATCGATCGATGTTGTAAGGTGGCTCCATGACCAAGGGGCGCGGGTCATGGCTTATGACCCGCAGGCCGAGCAGAAGGCGGTGCAAGAGCTCCCACTATTACAGGTTTGCCCGACTGCTGACGAGGTATTTGCTGGCGCGCATGCGGTGCTCCTTCTTACCGAATGGCCCGAATTTCGAACGCTCCGGTGGGGGCAACTCAAAGACCATATGGCGAGGCCGTTCGTCTTTGACGGTCGCAACCTCTTGTCGCCCCAGCAAATGCGGCAACTGGGGTATACATATCATTCCGTCGGCCGGCCGTAGTTCTATAGGATAAGTATTGACAATGTATATATAAATGACATATAATGTATATGCATCCCTCACAGTACTACGATTGGGACACTGATAAGAATACGCGTCTTGTGCAAGAGCGTGGAGTGAGTTTTAATGAGGTGGTCGTCGCAATCGAATCTGGACAAATTCTAGACATTGCACCACATCCGAATCCAAAAAAATATCCCAATCAACGTATATTGATTGTTCGAATTGGCGATTATGCCTATAGCGTACCGTTTGTTGAAGAGAGTGAGAGGATTTTTTTCAAAACAATTTACCCTAGCCGAAAAGCCACAAAGAAGTATCGTTCGCAATTAACTCCATTATTATGAAACGTCATCCCAAACAATTATCGCTCACGAAGGAAGAACGAGAAATCATTACTGCTTATGAATCCGGACATCTAAAGACCGTACCGAATTTTGAAAAGGAGAAGGCTCGTCTTGAAGCGATCGCGAGATTTACCATGAAAAAGAATCGCAGTATCAACATCCGTCTTACCGAGCGGGATTTGCAAAAGGTAAAGGCTAAGGCTGCGGAAAAAGGATTACCCTATCAAACATTTATCGGGTCGCTTCTTCATCAATATTCATCCGGAAAAATAAAAGAGATAGAATGCAATAATCAATAGTATTGTGCACTCCAAACTCCCTAAGCCCCTCACAAAGGCGATGATCTACGAAGACGCGCTTCTCTATGTGTGTTTGGTCACACACCCCATTACTCCGGGGCATGTCGTGATTGTGTGGAAGGATAATGTACCGGATCTTCGGCGACTGCCAGAACGTGAGTATGATTATCTCATGGACACGGTCAATGCGGTTCGGAAATGAGAGCGTCCCCTAAAGCCATCACAGGCTCCAACGATCTCAACCAATCCGTGCGCCGTCCAGGGGTCACTCAGGGCGGCGCTTTTTTTTTCTTCGATGATGCATTGACAATGATATTATAGAATGATATAATTTATCCTGTACATATAAGTACATGATAAATATGGTTCAGGCGTCAAAAAAAAGGAATTCCATGGGGACCCGATTTGCTCAACTCGCTCGCTTGGGCGAAGTGGTGTTTCACGTTCAAGATATTGCTACTCTTTGGAATATCCGCAATCCCAACACGCTCCACACAACATTATCACGGTATGTACAATCCGGGCTTCTTCATCGTATCTATAAAGGATTATACGCAGTAGATATACTATCCAACATCGATCCGTATCTCCTGGGCGTAAAAGCTCTTCACGCTCCGGCCTATGTTTCTTGCGAGTCTGTGCTATTTGATGAGGGGCTCATCAACCAACCTCCGCAAGCCATTACACTCATGAGCCGTAGAGCAAAACGGTTTTCTATCGGAGGGCACCAATTCCTTTCGAGGAAGCTTGCTGACCATTTTTTATTGAACGACGAGGGCATCCAGACAACCAACGGCGTTCGCCGAGCAATACTACCGCGTGCCATGGCTGATATGCTCAATGTTTATCCGGGTAAATATTTCGATGCCAAGGGTTCTTCGCTCGTTAATTGGGCTGCTGTCCGCGACATTGCAACGCGCGTTGGCTACACTATTCAAATACCAAAACATCTATAGACCTCTTGCAAAATAACTTTCCCGTCAAAATGTGCTCTTTCGCCCAAAACCGATAAAAAATTTCTCCGCTTAGCTTAAGCTAAACATCAAAATTTGTTTCTCTAGTTTTGATCGAAACATCACTATTTTGTTCAGAAAATTTATTTTGCAAGAGGTCTTATGATGATACTCCCGCACAAAAAAGATGCAATTCATAAAGTATGGCTCTATCGCGTGCTCGAGGCGATTGCGGATGATGGCACACTGGCACCGGTGTTTTGGTTTAAGGGTGGAACGTGTGCCGCCATGCTCAATTGGCTTGACCGTTTTTCCGTTGATCTTGATTTTGATTATGCGGGAAAGCCAGAGGATGTCCAACACACACGCAATGCGTTGGAGAATGTTGCCCAGTCATTGGGTCTTACGATCAAAGACGCGAGTAAGAAGGGGATCCAATATTTTTTTCGTTATGAGAGTAAGGGGTCGGAGCGCAACACGATTAAAATCGATGCGGCATTTCCGTTATTCACAGCCAGCAAATACCAGCCTCAGCGATTTGTTGAGATTGATCGGGTTATCACATGCCAGACAAAAGAGACAATGGTCGCCCACAAACTCGTGGCACTCATCGACCGGTTTGAAAAAACCGGGCATATCGCCGGCCGAGATGTGTACGATATTCACCAGTTCTTCATGAACGGGTTTGGATATGAGCACGGGGTGATTCAGGAGCGCCGCAAGTGTACGGTGAAGCAATTTTTTAGACAACTTCTTTCGTTTGTGGATCGTGAAGTCAACCAGACCGTTATTACGGAAGACTTGAGTACGTTACTTCCGCTGGAGGAATTTCGCCGGATCCGGAAAGTGTTAAAGCGTGAGGTGATGACGCTTCTGGGCGACGAGATACAACGATTGGGGGGATGAGCGCTTTTCTTTCTTGCCCTTCGAAGCTTTAGCGAAGAAGTGTCGTTTTCCTTTTGTTGTTGACCTATGGTAGAATGGATCGGATGTTATTGACTTCTTGATCTCTCTACCTCCTTACCTCTTTATCTCTCGTATGCGTTACCACGTTAAATCAATGAAATTAGCCGCTGAAGGAAAAGAACGTATTGAATGGGCCGATCGCGACATGCCGGTTCTGCGGTTGATCCGAGAGCGTTTCCAAAAAGAAAAACCACTCAAAGGCTTGCGGGTTTCGGCGTGTCTTCATGTCACGACCGAAACGGCCAACCTTATGCGCACTCTCAAAGCGGGTGGAGCATCGGTGGTGCTTTGTGGATCAAATCCGCTTTCAACGCAAGATGATACAGCAGCAGCACTCGTAAAGCACTATGGCATTCCGACATTTGCTATTAAAGGGGAAAATCGTGCGAGCTACTATAAGCATTTGAATGCCGCTTTAGACCATCGCCCGCATTTTACCCTTGATGATGGTG
>OBOI01000360.1_pt1 | contig 16498 bp, 13 predicted proteins | sample 1670151 | NCBI WGS metagenome assembly OBOI01 (sample SAMEA104232303, study PRJEB22302) | sediment metagenome | biome: forest; feature: aquifer; material: sediment | place: USA | collected 2011-08-07 | depth 0.01 m | reverse complement strand
GCGCTGGCTTTCTTGTTGTGCACAGGGTCACCAGATGTATGGATAGGCCGTCCCCAGGGGTCAGCTCTCTTTGATCCCATGAGAAGAGCGGCGGCGGAGGGGTGTTTCTTGGCCGCTGCCGGCGGTGGCGGGAGACTACCGCCCGCCGCCTGCCAGCGATCGTCCCAACTCAGCGCAACGGCGGCCGAGGAACGGTGGCCAAGGGGCGTTACGCCGGCGTGAAGAAACGGCTACTCATCTCCTCAAGGCCCAGGAGCTGAAGCACCTCCTGCAACCGTTCAGCCGGGCGGCGGCGGGGCAGGTCCTTATAGTGGGCGATGATCAGCTCGTTCTTCATCGAGTGTTCCCAGCCCACCAGCTCGGTGACGTTGACCTGATAGCCGTGGGCCTCCAGTTGCAGGCAACGGAGGACATTGGTGACCATGCTCCCGAATTCGCGGGTGTGGAGGGGATGGCGCCAGATCTCGGTCAGGCTGCCGCGGGCCAGGGTCTGGCCTTTGTTTTTCCGCAGCTGGGCCGCCACCTCGGCCTGGCAGCACGGCACCACCACAATGAAGCGGGCCTCTCTCTTTACGGCAAAGTGGATGGCATCGTCGGTGGCGGTGTCGCAAGCATGGAGTGCGGTCACCACATCCACCTTGGTCGGCAGGGCAGCGGAGGCAATGGCCTCGGCAACGGACACCTGCAAAAACGACATGCCGGGAAATTTCAGGCGCGCGGCCAGCTCCTTGGATTTCCGCACCAACTCCGGCCGGGTCTCGATGCCGTAGATATGGGAGCCGTTGTCCTGTCCCTTGAAAAAGAGGTCGTAGAGGATGAAACCAAGATAGGACTTCCCGGCCCCGTGATCCACCAAGGTGATGGCGGCATGCTCCTCTTGCACGGCCTGGAGCAGCGGTTCGATAAATTGGTAGAGGTGATAGACCTGCTTGAGTTTGCGCCGGCTGTCCTGATTCAGCTTGCCGTCACGGGTGAGGATGTGCAGCTCCTTCAGCAGCTCGATGGATTGCCCCGGCCGTATTTCATGTTTTTCCTGTATCAACGCCTCTGTCCCTCTCCTCGCTTGAATTTGCCCACTCTTGGCGAAAAAGCCGGGGTAGAGCCCAACCCCTGTTGCTCCCGGCGGGCCATCTTACCTTGCCCCTGGGCGCAAGGCAACAGCAGCCAAAGCGAGGGGTGGGCAAATCGCCTCTCCAAGCGCCCAGGATCACCCCCTGCCGCATACCCCACGGTAATCAGCGGGCCACCCCTCCTCTATTAACGAACCCATGGCGGAGGTAGCGTCAGATAACCAGGGGTAACGTGTCAATGAGTGTGTGATAGCGCTTAAAATCTTTGGTGTTGTGAGTCAAGAGGGTTGGGAGATCGTGGACAAGCATGGTGGCGATAATATTGGCGTCATGGACCTGTTTACCAGTTACCGAGAAGCGTTCGATGAGTTCCAGAAGTTTACCGGTCACCAACTCAGTATCATCAAGGATGACCAGACCCGCTGCAAAATTCTTAACATCCATGATCAGTGAGGAGAGAGGAATTGCCTCGGTGAAAACGTCTGGACGGGACATAACCGCAAGGTACTCCCGCAGAACTTGACGGCTTGCGGTCAGTTCACAGCCATGGCCTTCAAGTTCCCGGAGACGGTTAACGGCCATTATCGTCGTACAGCTCTTCGCGGGAGAAGGTCTGTCGCGGATCCCTCAGGCCCACGGTGTAGGAGGATAGAGATAGCCCCGATTTCTTCTCCTCGCCGTTTGCCGTAACCTGTCGGTCATCAATAATGACAACGGCATGATAGATCCCACGGCGGATATCGGTAGGCATGTGCAGCACATCGGCCTTGCCATCTGCAGTCACAAGTAAATCCGTTTCGATAGTTCGCATGAAAGTTTCTCCTCTAAGTTCAGCCTAAACCTGCCGGGCAAGGTGCGCAACTTTTTTTCTATGTGCGCCCGGGATGCAACCATGCCCCCAACCAGTGCGCAAGATGCCACCTACTCGCGACCGTGGTCCACAATCATTGACAACCACAGCGGGCGCATCAATAGCGATTAAAGTTCGACATCTCACCGACATCCTTGCGTATCTTCTTGCGCAGCGGATAGCCATCCACCGCGTAACCCACGGTGATCAACAGGCCGATCCTCGTCCGCTTGGGGATATGCAGCAGCCCCTGAATGGCCGCCTCGTCAAACCAGCCGAGCATGCAGGTGCCCAGGCCCACCTCCGTTGCCTGCAGACAGAAATGGGTCGCCGCGACCCCGATGTCGATCAACGGGAACTCGCGGTCTTTCAAGCGGGCGCCGATCCGGGTGATCACCTTGGGCCTCTCGATGGTAAAGACCGCAAGCAACGGGGCCTGGGGGACGAATTTATTAAAGGAGACCAGGGTGCTGAAGGTCGCCCGGGCCACTGCGTCCTTGAGAGCAGGCTCGTTGACGATGATCACCTTCCACGGCTGGGAGTTGCTGGCCGACGGGGCAAGCCGCACCGCTTCGAGCAAACGGGCGATCTTCTCCTCCTCCACCGGCCTCTGCTGATACTTGCGGACACTCTGGCGGGTGGTGAGTAGTTCGGAAAATTCCATGGGGCGCGCTCCCGTTACAGTTGAAGGACAAGGTCATTACCGTACGTGGATCAGGTATCACGCCGGGCATGGTGTTGTTGCCTACGTGAATCCCATTCAGTGACAGAATGGGTGTGGCCTCTGGCCGGGCAATGAGTTCACTCGTGCGCAGCAGCTAGGGCAAGGGTTTCAGCACCAGATTGAAGGTGGCCTCGGTGGCCCCTGCCTGCGGATAGTGTTGGGTGATCAGTTGCTCATGGCCCGGGGCGGTGACCATGATGTGGATGTGGGGCAGACGACCGACATAGTCTGTGGGACGATTGGAGGTAAAGCGGTAAAAGCCCTTGCCGTCGGCATGGACCGTGGCCCGGTGGGCGTCATCATACTCCCCTTGGGGATTGACCAGCCAGAACTCCAGGCGGCTGTTGGCTAGCGGGGTGCACCCGGTGACGGAGAGGACTTGGCCGGACAAGAGATACCCCATGCCCACCGTATCCCGCACCGGTGCCCCTGGCCGGTAGAAAGGCCCGATCTCATCGTATGGCGTTGGCTCGCAGGTTTGGGGCGGGTCGGCGGCTGGCCTGTTGCAGGCGCAGAGCGGGATGGCAAGCAGACAGGTGAACACAATGTTCACAACCAATCTCCCGTGACGACCAATGACAGGTTTCCAGATCATCAAGCCCCCCCCTTCCGGCTGACGGCAGCAGCGGTGTTGGCACATAGGCAAATTGCTTAACGGCTTAGACCTGTGGCATTAAGCTTTTTTGCAACTAATGAGCGGTCAATCTCGACAATCCAACTCTTGCAAGAAAACTGGATCAGGCGCATCGCCCCCAAACAGTTTCTTCTTACGATGACTCTCCCAGCGGTCGAAGCGGTGTTTGAATTCGGATTCAACACTGGGGCCAAAGAGTCGGAGGACTTCGCCATCCCGCATAAATTCCGCACCCCAGACCTCAATCCTTCCGTCCACAATTTTCTTCAGCAGGACGGCATAGATCCAGAATTCAGTGGCCTCTTTGGTTGTGCACATTTCCCCAAACCAGTGTCGCGCCCATCCATTTCGTTCGTAGGCATAGATTGCGGCCTTATGGGCACTGCCCAGCAAGCCGGCGCTCCCCTGATAGCGAGCGAGGACCTGATCATTAAACTCGCTTTGATCGGAAAAGCCGGCAACCATAACTCCCCTGGCGACTTCAGCAGGCTCTTCCCGGAGCAACTGCTTCGCAATGTACGAGGTCAACACTTCCTGCTGATCGTTCCACAGAGCGGCAAGCACCTCAACCGCCAGGGCATGGTCTGTTCCCGCCTGATCCAGACGCGCGAAACGGAGGTCATCCAGGAGGGGATCCCGATCACCAGCCCATACCGCCATCGCGCCGAGTTCGACGCCGGCCTTGCCAAAGGTAAACCGCATCATCGGCTCACTCTCCCGGGCTCGCTGGAAAAGTTCCCTCGCTTTGCTTGGCTGTTTTTTTCCCAAGGCGTAGGCCAACAAGAGGATGAAGTTGTGAACCAACCGCAGTTTGGGCTGAGGGAGCCCCATCAACAAGGCGTGCCACCGGTTGGCGCGCTCAACATCCGCCGCAACAATAGCTTCAAACTCTTCAAGACCCAGGCCATCCAAGATGGCACTGATATTGGTTTGTTTGATTGATACTTCAATACGCCGCCCAATCTCGCTTACCGCCTCAGGGGCAAGCATGGTCGCAGCCCGTCCATACTGTTTCGGTGAAATACGATTGACTGCATCCCGGTGCGACAACAATCCCCTGCTTGCAGCCTCTAGGAGGGCGGCTGAACCATACCAGGCTTCTAAGCTATCCATTACATCAATATTCGCCGCCGACCAATCGCTTCTCGCGACTTCTCCCAGGAGCCCTTCGTCGCCATTTTGGGCGATGAAACCCAGGGCTTGAGTCCGTACTCGCTCCGATTCCGAACGAAAAAGTGCGGCTATACGGGCCATGACGCAAGCCTCCAGAGGGACAGAGGTATAATTGGCAATGCAGAGAAGCAGAAACTGTTTTGGCTCATTATTTTCGAGGCAGACCGTCTCCAGCAGGCTCGCAAACGCCTTTCCGCTGAGGGGTTTCGCCACGTACATGAGATCCGTCAGAATGTGCTCATTCTCTTGGTCCGACAATAGTAGTTCGGCCTGCTCTTGCGCCGTGAGGAACGGGAAGGCCAAGAGCAGATGGCATTGGAAGAAAAACCACACATCACTATCAGACTGACCGTTTGCCATTGCGTCAATCTTTTCCGCTCGCCATTTTCTTACCAGAACAAGGGCATCTTTGGTTGTCAGCAGGGCGTTGTGCTTGCGGAGTTCGTGCAATCCTTGACGGATGGACAGACCTTTTCGGGTAAGGACTTGGCCCACAAATTCCCTATGTTTGGCGATTGCCACCTCCGGTTTAAATCGGACCATGGCGGGGCGGGCCTTGGCAAAAAAATGGTCTTCACTAGACTGCCCCCTACTTTGGCAAAGCGTTGAGACATCAAGGGCTTGGTATTTTTCAGAAGTTGGCGTCACATTCTCAGGTTCATCCGATGCTGGATCGCAAGGGTCAGTCGCGCAGTGTTGTTCAATCAGCCGCCAGGACTCCATACGGGGAATATCTTTTTGGAGAGTCTCCACCACTGCCTGAGCTTGCACATAGTCCCCGGGGTGGCCCGTGGCGCGGAGAATATTAACAAGAGCCCACTTCCCTGCAGACGACACCGTCTTACCATGCAGGGCAGAACTCACTGCCAATAAAGCCCGGCGGCTATCTGACCAGTCAATGCGGTTCAGCCATAGAAGATGCCGAAAATCACCCATCGGTCCCCAATGGTCGGAGTTGAATGCATACGAAAAACTCCAGTTCAAAAACGTTTCCGCGAACGAAGACAGAGGCTTGCCGGCCAATAAGCGAAAGGCGAGGCGTGAGAGACGGTTCAAGTTACCTTCCGTTTCCTGCAAACGGCTCAAAATCTCCTTTTCACTTACAGAGAGACCTTGCAGCGTTTCAGCAATCTTTTTTCGATTCTCTTCGCGTTCCTGCTCCACCTTTTCCAACGGATCACGCCTGGGATGGGAGAAGGTCCCCCGTTCCGGCGACTGAGAATAAAACGAAAGCCAGTTTTTCACCTCGTTAGCCATCTCCTCCCACGCGCACCTATCTCTTCCGGCCACCAGCAATGCCTCTTGCAGCCAGTCGAAATTGGCTTGATATTTCCCGGCGAGAGAGAGTTCGCACGCGGCAGCCATGAACCCTTGCGGCCGTTTTCTCGCCAGCCCTGCGAAGGCAGAGAACTCGGCTTGGTCAGGATTCTGGAGGGTAGCGAACCCTTTAACCAGGGTCTTGGCAATATGTTGTTCGTGGTGTTCTTCTAAGGAAGTGACAGTCAGCGCGGCAAGAACGACGCTCGGGGTGGCGTCAAGAGCAGCGATGGGTTCAAGGATCGGATCTAACTCGGCATCAAGATTACGCCCGTTCCTTAATGCAGTACGCAGCCGGTCAATTACGGCAAAGCCTAGTGCCAGCGTAAGGCCATCATCTTCTAAGGCGTAGCGGGTGGGATCGCCCTCGACAGGTTGATAAAAGCGCCCATCCGCAACCGCAGAGAGGTCGCCTGAGAAAATTTTGAGATCGTCATACTGCTTCGCTTTGACCCGGTTCAGGATCAACTGTGCATCATTCTGGAGTCGTCGGGCAAACTCCTTCGCAGGTTGGGGCACGGGAGCGTCCCTCTCACTGGTCCGCATATGTTCAAAGAGTAGGCGGCTGACACTGAGCTCTTTGAGACTGATGATGTCCGCCGTATGCAAAAGCGCAAGGGCGATGCCGAGCAGGCGGGGGTTACGCAACGACGCGGCCACTGGTCGATGCAGGTCGGCAGCCTTGATGTCGCAAGCGGTCAGGATGGCGTCGCGTTCCGGCTCCGTCCACTCCAGGACAACAATTTCGGCAGGTTGAACTGTAAGGCGTGGCTGAACGTGTTCGCGGAAGTACGGAGTACGAGCGGTAATGACCAGGCGACCACCAAATTGACTCAGTTGGTTGGCAGTGCACTCGATGATTCGTGCACAGTCAGTTTCCGGCCGTTGATTGATGCCGTCAATGACGACAATGAGTCGGGGACTATCCGTGGCCTGGCAATCCCGCCACTGCCTTACCCTTCTCTGCCACCGCCTCCGGCTGCCCTCCGTTAGCTCATCACCGGTTTGCTTGATGAGCTTGCCAATCAGCAGGGCAGCGATATCGTTTTGCGCGCCCTTCTCAACAAAATCGTCGGGGCACAGGAACACCAGCAAAGGTTTATCAGTCAAGGTCAGCCAGCTTTGGGCGACAAGCCACGATTTGCCATTGCCTTCGCCGCCGAGAATAGCGACCACCCTCTCATCCGGCGGACCGGTTAGCAAGGGAAGCAGCGTACTGTGCAGTGTTGGCCGCTGCTGGATATGCCCAGCAGCTTGCTCGCCGGGGGATAGCGGCTGCCCGAATTGTATTTTTGCCTGTCTCTTGCTGGAGAAGGCGCCAACCAGCCAATCGGTGTTTGCCTTCCGCGCCAAAGCGCTTCCCACGGTCGGTTCATTAAGCTGCGCTTTAATCCGCTCGGCGTGGGGGGCGAAGTCATCATGATTCCTGATTGCCCCAAGCGCGGCCAGCGCCTTGCCGAATTTTTGCCCATCATTGATGTTGACCTTCAGGAATTCTTCCACCCTCACGTCCCCCATGGCCAGGGCGACCGCAAAGGGAGGGATTTCTGTTTTCGACCAGTCGAGGATCAGAATGAAAATACCGTTTTTATGTCCGAGGGCACGCGCATCATCGGCAAGTTGGCTCGGGATTTGAGAAGTTGCGCCAAGAACCCAAATGTCGATTTCAGTGCGGTGGATGGAAAGTTCTGCAATTTTAGAGAGAACCTCCTGCCGTGGCACCTTGCCGTCGTAGCGCTTGCCTTCAAAGCAGATCGCATCCTCTTCATAGGTAGGCTTGCCATCGACTCCGAACTGTGATCCGCTGCCGGCCAGTCGGAAGGGGACGCCGGAAATCTCACGGAGTGTCGCGCCGATGAGCCCCTCGAAACCACTCTCACCCGTAGCGGACAGAGACAACAGTGCTGCCTTGAGATTTTTTATATGTTCGCGAAGCGAGTCATTCATGGGGCAAGTTGGACCAAACTCCCTTTAGCATTAAAAGTTGATGGTCTCGCAAAAAATTCATCCTTTCGCCAGTAGACCTGCCGCGTTCAGCACGTGCGGCTATAGGCACGGGGAAAACAACTGTCATCGTTCCCACGCTCCGGTGTAGGAACGATGACTGAAGGATAGCCGAGATTTCCCGTTACCAAAGAAGAGTGACCCCATACCCGGCAAAGACACTATCCGCCGACACCATGGTCAGCTTATCCGTAATTGCCTGCGCAATCATGAGTCGATCAAAGGGGTCACGATGGTGAAGCGGCAGCTTTTCAGTCCGGGCCACATGACGCAATTCGATATTCAACAGCGTAAAGGCGTTGGCCGCCAGTTGCTCCGACACAAAACGGGCAACAGGCTTGGCCAGCCGTAGTTTGCCGAGGCTGGATTTTATGGCCATTTCCCAACAACTGGCGAGGCTCAGGCAACACTCATTGTTCGCGTCGGCTATTGCCTCGCGGGCCACAGCCGTGAGGCTGGGATCATCATCGACCCACCACAGAAAGACATGGGTATCCAGAAGGAGACGAGACATCAGACGTACTCCTTAAAATCCGGTGGCAGCTCATCAAAGTCCGGCGCAATGGACAGAATCTGCCCTTTGGCTGAACCAGGCTGCCGCTCCTTTTTCGCCTCGGTTACCGGCGTCAATCTAAGAAGTGGCTTGTTGTCCCGGGCGATCACCACCTCTTCCCCCAGCAGGGCAAGTTTGACCAGTTCGGAAAAATGGGATTTTGCCTGTGCTATATTGTATTGTTTCATACCTCACCTCCATGTTAGTCATACTATATGACCATTATCAAGGAGTCAAGGTCGATACACTGCCGATGAATGGGTGGAGTTAGACCATCCCTACCTTCAGAAATGAAGCATGGCAGGCGTCCTAACGGCAAAGAGAAGACGAGGGGGTGGGGTGCTGTTTGCAGGGGAATTACAGCGAATGTTTTTCTCGCGTTGGTGACCAGAATCCGGTAGGCCGATGAAACGCTTGTTCACACTTGATTAGCCGCTCATTGGGTTTGCGGAGATCAGTGCCTCGGCACCGCCGCATGCACATTGATCCCGATCCGGCAGACCAGGTCTCCGCCATAGTAGGCCGTGATGATCAACCACCACACCGACAGCGGCAGCGGCGCTAAAGGTCCAGGCCTGATTGCCGGTCAAGAAAATACGTTTCTTGATGGCGGCAAGCAGCACCACGGCCAGTGATGAACAGGACAATGGGGAAGTGGACCAACATCGGATGGATGAGGGCGAGGTCGATCACTACCGGCTCCTTGGGCTCTGCTGGGCATGCGAAAGCTGCCTTTCACCAAGGCTACAAGGCCCGCATCGCTCAGGCCAAGGCCTTGTAGCCACCCGATCCCTGCCGGCTAGCTCCTCGTGGGCAAGGCCTATCCCTGTTTGATGAAGCTCCCTTGTTGGTACTCCTCAAAGGCACGTTGCAGCTCCTCCTGGGTGTTCATGACAATGGGGCCGTACCAGGCGACCGGCTCACCGATGGGCCGACCGGAGACCAGGAGAAAGCGGACCGGCCGCGTCTGGGTGGTGATGGTCACCGCCTCGCCATCCCCGTAGAGGATGAGATCCTCGGCGGTGCAGGCGCAGTTCCTGTTCATGTCGAAGTAGTTCATCCCCACCACCTCGTGGGCGTAGGCGTTCCGTTCCGGATCAAAATACCCCTCTCCGTCCACCACGTAGGCAAAGGCCTTGTGGCCGCGCCGGATCCCATGGGTGAACACCGTCTCCGGCGGCACGGTGACGTCCAGATACTCGGGGTCAATGACCACGTCCGTCACCGGCCCCTTGACACCCGCCAGCTCGCCGCAGATCACCTTGACGCGGACCTCGCCCGTCAAGGTCGCCATCGGGATCTCCCCTGCCGTGATGCCCCGGTAGCGGGGGGCCATCATCTTGTGGGAGGCGGGGAGGTTGGCCCAAACCTGGAACCCCCACATCAGGCCGTCGGCGTCGCCCTGGGGCATCTCCTGGTGGATGATGCCGCTGCCGGCGGTCATCCACTGCACGTCCCCCGCCGCGATGACCCCCTTGTTGCCCATGCTGTCGCCATGCTCCACGCGGCCATGGAGCAGGTAGGTGATGGTCTCGATCCCCCGGTGGGGGTGCCAGGGGAACCCCTTTAGATAGTGCGGCGGGTAGTTGGAGTGGAAGTCGTCGAGCAGGAGAAAGGGATCAAACAACGGGACCTCGCTGTGACCAAAGGCCCTCTTCAGATGGACCCCGGCCCCCTCGATGGTCGGCCTGCTCTTCCAGACCTTGCTGATCTTGCGTACGGAATTCATGGTAACCTCCTGTGTGGATGTGTATTAACGTGATCCTCCTCATGCTATGGACAATGCGCTTGAAAACAAATAGGGGGTTGACCCTATTTGTTGTTGCCGCCTTTTTGGTATGACAAAAGCTGCTATCATGGCGGCACCACCGCAGTCAGACCGGCTTTCCCCGGAGATGGACCACCGAAGCCATCACCAAGGGCCCGCGCCCCCTTTTGCTTACCCGACCTTCACCAAGGAACTATGATGGAGACACCTATCCGCATCGGCATCAGCGCCTGCCTGCTGGGCACCAAGGTCCGTTATGACGGCGGGCAGCAACTGGATCCGTTGATCACCGAGACCCTGGGCCGCTTCTGCGAGTTCGTGCCGGTCTGCCCGGAGGCGGAGTGCGGGCTGGGGGTGCCGCGGGAGACCATGCGCCTGGTGGGTGACCCCCGCGCGCCCAGGCTGATGACCACCCAAACCGGGATCGATCACACCGAGCGCATGCTCTCCTGGTCCCGGCACAAAGTGGCGGAGTTGGCGCGACAGGGGCTCCTCGGCTTCATCTTCAAGGCCAAGTCCCCCTCCAGCGGCATGGCGCGGGTCAAGGTCTACCCCAAGGCCACGGGTGGGAGGCCGCGGCGGGTGGGGGTGGGGCTCTTCGCCCGGGTGTTGATGGAGGAGTTGCCGCTGTTGCCGGTGGAGGATGAGGGGAGGCTGCACGATCTCGGCCTGCGCGAAAACTTCTGCGAACGGCTCTTTGCCATGCAGCGCTGGCGCGCAACCAAGGCCAAGCCCACCGGCCAGGGGCTCATCGCCTTCCATGGCCGGCACAAACTGCAGATCATGGCCCACAGCGTCCAGCACTACCGGGAGATGGGGCGGCTGGTGGCCCGCACCGAGGCCAAGACGCTCGCCACCCTCTTTGCCGAGTACGAGGCCATGCTGCTGGCGGCCTTGCGGCTCTTGCCCACGACGAGGAAGCAGGTGAATGTCCTGCACCACATTTTTGGCTCCTGCAAAAAGGTGCTCACCATGGCCGAGAGGGAGGAGCTGCTCACCATCATCGACCACTATTGCCAAGGTCTCCTGCCTCTGATCGTGCCCATCACCCTGCTCAACCACTACCTACGCAAACACGGGCAGGAGTATCTGGCCCAGCAGAGCTACCTGCACCCCCACCCCCTGGAGTTGCGGCTGCGCAACCACGCCTGAACCGCTGTTCTTCCCCTTGCAATTTAATGTAGGGGATCTATAGTGGTGGGTTCCTTGACCAGGCCAGTAGAATTACCAATCCGTGACGAGAGCAAGCGACCATGGCAAAACGTATTATCCTTACCCTGTTGGGACTGATGTTGGTCGTCGGCGCCATTGCCGGCGTCAAATTTCTCCAGATCCGCGCCATGATCGATCAAGGCGGCAAGCATGTCATGCCGCCGGAGACGGTGACGGCCGGGCCGGTGCAGTCCACCGCCTGGGGTTCGTCGCTCTCGGCCACCGGCACCCTGGAGGCGGTGCAGGGGGTGACCGTGGCCGCGCAACTGGCCGGCAAGGTGGAAAAAATCGCCTTTGCCCCGGGGGCCATGGTCCAGCAAGGTGACCTCCTGCTCCAGCAGGACACCGCCTCCGAAGAGGCCCAGCTGCGCGTTATCCAGGCCGCCCGCAACCTGGCCCAGACCAACCTCAAACGCATGACCGCCCTGGAGGAGCAGGGGTTGATCCCCCGGGCCGACTTTGACAAGTCCCAAGCCGACTTCAAGGGGGCGGAGGCCCAAGCCGACAATATCCGGGCCGCCATCGCCAAGAAGACCATCCGCGCCCCATTCAGCGGCCGCCTCGGCATCCGCCAGGTCAATCTCGGGCAGATGCTGCGCGAGGGCGACCCCATCGTCTCGTTGCAGGTCATGGACCCGGTCTTTGTCAATTTCCAACTACCGCAACAGGACCTGGCCAAGATCCGCACCGGATTGCAGATCACCATCAGCGGCGACACCCTGGGCGCCAAAAAACTGACCGGTGCGATCTCGACCATCAGCCCCAAGGTCGAGGATACCACCCGCACCATTCCGGTGCAGGCCACCGTGGCCAATAGCGAGGAGCTTTTGCGTCCCGGGATGTTTGTCGAGGTCACCATCACCCTGCCCGGCGAGAACAAGGTGCTCACCGTGCCGGCCACTGCCGTGCTCTACGCCCCCTACGGCGACTCGCTCTTTGTGATCGAGGAAAAAAAGGCGGGCAAGGGCGGCAAACCAACCCTTGCCCTGCGCCAGCAGTTTGTCCGCCTCGGCGAACGGAGGGGCGACTTCGTGGCGATCAACGAGGGGGTGAAGGAGGGGGAGCGGGTGGTGACCACCGGGGTGTTCAAACTCAGAAACGGCCAAGCGGTGGTGATCGACAACACCCTGGCCCCCGAATTCAAGCTGGCCCCTACGCCCGAGAACAAGTAAGGGGCGTCCCATGAAATTCACCGACCTCTTCATCCACCGCCCCGTCCTCGCCCTGGTGATCAGCTTCGTCATCGTCATCGCCGGCCTGCAGGCCATCGGTTCGCTCAATGTCCGCCAATACCCAAGGAGCGAGATCTCGACGGTGACCGTCTCCACCGTCTACATCGGCGCCAGCGCCGAACTGGTGCGGGGCTTCATCACCACCCCCCTGGAGCGGGCCATTGCCGCGGCCGACGGCATCGACTACATCGAGTCCCAGAGCAGCCAGGGCCGCTCCGCCATCAGCGTACGGCTGAAGATCAACTACGACGCCAACAAGGCCCTCTCCGAGATCAGCTCTAAGGTCGATCAGGTGCGCGCCGACCTGCCGCCGGAGGCCGAGGTGCCGGTCATCAACATCGAGTCGGCGGACAGCCGCTTCGCCTCGGCCTACCTGAGCTTCACCTCCGAGATCTTGAAGCAGAACGAGATCACCGACTACCTGACCCGGGTGGTCCAGCCCCGGCTCTCGGCCCTGGCCGGGGTCCAGCGCGCCGACATCCTGGGGGCGCGCACCTTTGCCATGCGCATCTGGTTGCAGCCCGAACGGATGGCCGCCTTCAACATCTCCCCGGTGGAGGTGCGCCAGGCGCTGGCGGCCAACAACTTTCTGGCCGCCCTGGGCCACACCAAGGGGTCGTTGATCCAGGTCAACCTCACCGCCGACACCGACCTGCGCTCGGCCTCCGAGTTCAAGCGTCTGGTGGTGCGCGAGGAGAATGGGGCCATCATCCGGCTTGAGGATATCGCCGAGGTGGCCCTGGGCGCCGAGGACTACGACACTGAGGTGCGCTTCTCCGGACAGACCGCGGTATTCATGGGGATCTGGCCCCTGCCCAACGCCAACTCCCTGGATGTGATCAAGCTGGTCAGAAAAGAGATGACCGGCATCCAGAAGGACCTGCCCTCCGGCATGCAGGCCCGCATCGCCTACGACGGCACCGACTACATCAACAACGCCATCCATGAAGTGCTGAAGACCCTGGGCGACACCCTGATCATCGTGGTGGTGATCATCTTCCTGTTCCTGGGCTCGTTCCGCTCGGTGTTCATCCCGGTGGTGGCCATCCCCCTCTCCCTGATCGGCGCCTGCTTCCTGATGCAGGTCGCGGGCTTCACCGTCAACCTCCTCACCCTGCTCGCCATCGTCCTCTCCGTGGGTCTGGTGGTGGACGACGCCATCGTGGTGGTGGAAAACGTGGAGCGCCACCTGCGCAACGGCCTCACCCCTACCGCGGCCGCTATCCTTGGCGCCCGGGAGCTGGTGGGGCCGATCATCGCCATGACCATCACCCTGGCCGCGGTCTATGTCCCCATCGGCATGCAGGGCGGCCTCACCGGCTCGCTCTTCCGCGAGTTCGCCTTCACCCTGGCCGGGGCGGTGATCATCTCCGGCGTGGTGGCCCTGACCCTGTCGCCCATGATGTCGGCCAAGCTCCTGGTGCCGGGCCAGGAAGAACACGGTCTGGCCGGCAGGATCAGCCGGGGGTTCGACCGCTTTCGCCGCCTCTACGGCCGCCTCTTGTCCGGCACCCTGCGTTACCGGCCGGCGGTTTACATGGTGTGGATCACCTTAAGCCTGCTCACCATCCCCATGTTCCGCATGTCGGCCGTGGAACTGGCCCCCATTGAGGATCAGGGGGTCATCTTCGGCATCCTCGACGCCGCGGCCAACTCCACCCTGGACCAGACCAGCCGCTATGCCGCCGCGGCCAATCAGGTCTTCTTGAATGTCCCGGAGACCAAGTTCACCTTCCAGATTACCAACCCCTCCTCCGGCTTCGGCGGCATGGTGGTGAACCCTTGGAAGGAGCGCGAACGCACCGTCTTTCAGATCCTCCCCCAGGTCCAGCAGGCCCTGGGCGCCATCCCCGGCATCCGCATGTTCCCGGTGACCCCGCCACCGCTCCCCGGCGGCGGTCAGTTCCCGGTGGAGTTCATCCTCGCCGCCACCGCCGAACCGGCACAGATCCTGGAGTTGGCCCAAAAGATCCAGATGCAGGCCATGATGAGCGGCATGTTCGCCTTTCCGCCGCTCATCGACTTGAAGATCGACCAGCCCCAGGCGGAACTGGCCATTGACCGCAACAAGGTGGCGGACCTGGGGTTGAGCCTGCAACAGGTGGGTGCCGATGTCGGTTCCATGCTCGGTGGCAGCTATGTCAACCGCTTCGACATCGCCGGCCGCAGCTACAAGGTCATCCCCCAGATCCAACGGGTGGACCGCCTGAACCCGGAGCAGTTGCGGGCGATCTACATCACCGGCCCCCAGGGTAAACTCATCCCGCTCTCCTCTGTCGCCACCATCAACAACAGCACGGTGCCGCGCTCCATCAACCGCTTCCAGCAGATGAACGCGGTCAAGATCAGCGGCGTGGCCATGCGCCCCCTGGACCAGGCCCTAGGCTACCTGGAGGGGGAGGCCGCCAAGATCCTACCCCAGGGCTATCTCATCAACTACACCGGCGAGTCGCGCCAGTTGCGCACCGAGGGCAACCGCTTCCTGCCGGCCTTCGGCCTGGCGGTGGTCCTCATCTTCCTGGTGCTGGCCGCCCAGTTCAACAGTTTCCGCGACCCCTTCGTCATCCTGGCCGGCTCGGTGCCCTTGGCCATGTTCGGGGCCTTGATCTTCACCTTCCTGAAGATGCCCGACCCCAACATCCCCTTCTGGACCAAGGGGTGGACCACCACCATGAACATCTACTCCCAGGTGGGCCTGGTCACCCTGGTGGGCCTGGTGGCCAAGAACGGCATCCTGATCGTCGAGTTCGCCAACAAACTGCAAGAGCAGGGGCACACCAAGCTGGAGGCGGTGCACGAGGCGGCCCTCACCCGCCTGCGCCCCATCCTCATGACCTCCACCGCCACCGTGGCCGGCCACTTCCCCCTGACCCTGGTCACCGGCGCCGGGGCCGCGGCCCGAAACTCCATCGGCTTGGTGCTGGTGGGCGGCATGACCATCGGCACCCTGTTCACCCTGTTCGTGGTGCCGTCGATCTACATGCTGATCGCCCGGGACCACGGTAAGGATCGGCAGGGGTCTTGATTCTTGCCGTCCGAGGCTTATTGTAGCGCTACCATTTACGAAGGTCCGCTGAGTCGGACCCGCCAATTCAGCCCTTGCTGCTGGAAAAAAAGGGAAACAGAGGAATAACCATGCCCATCTATGAGTACCAATGCCTCGAATGCGAGGCCAACTTCGAGAAGATCCTCACCTCGGCCTCCTCCGCCGAGGTGATCACCTGTAGCCAGTGCGGTAGCGTCAAGGTGCGGAAGAAGATCTCCGCAACCTCCCTCAAGCTGAGCAACTCGACAGCGAGCCCGATCCCGGCCGGGGCGCTCTCCGGCTGCTCCTCCCGCTCCGGCTTCTCCTGAGCGTAAGCCTAAGCGGGCCCGGGTGGCCCGTGTGAATATCGGATTGGTTGGGCAACTCCCACGCAGAATGCAACGATTAGTGCGTCGTGCCCCAAGAGTTGCAGCTGCTCCCCCCTCTGCGCGATGCTCTCTCCCGCACTAACGTCGTAGGTGCGCCAACGCACTGCGCCTAAAGGGATTCGCGGTTCCACCGCAAAATCACACCCTCCTCCACAACCGGCTATCGACGCCATCACTACCATCTCGCCATAGTAGCCGCCAATCTGAGCACGATAATACTCCCCAGATACAGCACGTCGGTGTTTCGCGAAGGTGCACATGATTGTACGTTGTTCATTGAAGCCTCCATTCTCGTGACTTTGAGCGGTCCACGAGTTTGGAGGCTTCGATATTTTCCCGGAACTGTCAAACTTTTGTTGTCCACCGGCAAAGCCGGTGGACAACCTTACGGAAATTATGGGTGGGGTGACCGGCGGTATTTTAGGCGGCATCCCAGGATCAGGGCCGTATTTACTGGCTGGCGTTGCTGGTGTTTCGTATAAGAATGGCGGGCTAGGAGCCTGTCGGAGCGAAAGTGTTCACCATCTGTAATTTTTCGTCCGACCAT
>OBOI01000358.1_pt1 | contig 16538 bp, 16 predicted proteins | sample 1670151 | NCBI WGS metagenome assembly OBOI01 (sample SAMEA104232303, study PRJEB22302) | sediment metagenome | biome: forest; feature: aquifer; material: sediment | place: USA | collected 2011-08-07 | depth 0.01 m | reverse complement strand
CAAGGCAGATCCGGCGCGGATTCCGCCCGCCGCAGCCACCACCCCGCCGCAAGATTACATCGACACCAAGGATACGGTTGTGCGAACCGGAGATGTTGTCGTGACCGAGGGGTTAGCAACACGCTATTATGTGGGCCCCACAATGAAACGATACGTTTTTACCGATGATCAAACGTTTACAACGTGGTACCCCAAGGATTTACAACCCAAAACAATTGATCGAAAAAAACTCGAAAGCATCCCACTGGCTGGCAATGTCACCCAGCGCCCCGGGTCTCGTGTTATTAAATTTGCGAGCGACCCTGAGTATTATGTCGTTGCTCATTCCGGTGTGTTGCGCAGAGTAAGCACTCGACTGTTACCGTCGTATTATGGTACAGAGTGGACTCAACGAGTCGATCAAATTGAAGAATTCCATCGCGCAGATTATACGATCGGGGCCACAGTCACAGGATATTCCGACTATTCACCATTAGAGCAGTACAACACATCGCCCACGATCAGTATCGATAAAGGAATCGCGCCGTCGATCCGGGTGGAGCGGGCGCAGCAATGATTTTACATTCTAAATTTTTTCTGGATTGCCACGCCCCGACCAAAGGTCGGGGCTCGCAATGACAAAAGTATTGATCTAAAAGCTCCGGCGGCGCTGGAGAATAAATTCTTCGCTGTACCATTGGCGACGAAGTTGCCCAACCAAATAGAATGATCCAGTGACGATAATGGTATCATTGGGGTGTGCCAACGCTCGGGCTTTTTTGAGTGCGAGCTGCGGATTACGAGCAAACAACGGAACAAGCGATGGCCGAATACGACGAGCAATGACCGCAAGATCCCGGGCAGGAGCACAACGACGATCTCCCCAACCAACGAGCATAAACGGGGTCACAATCAATACGTCAATATGTGGGAGAAGGAATCGAAGGATCCCTTCTTTGTTTTTATCATTGGCAATCCCAATAATCACAATGCGCCGGGAGCCATTTGATGGTTTGGGCAGCATCGAACACAGATGGCGCATTTTGATGGGGCTATGCGCGCCGTCGAGCATGATGGCGGGCTCAACCCATTCTTGTCGGCAGGGCAACTGTGTGGAGTTGATTCCTTTCTTTATCCAGCGGCGCGAAAATTTGAGCAATGTACCAATCCGCTGAGCAAGATGGGTATTGATGAGCGGTTGCTGTGGTGCATGAAACAGCGCATGCTGACGCGCCGATTCTGCCCGAAGGAGCTTAACGACAGAAGATTGAGAGGCGTTGGTGAATACGTGGCTCCCAGGCTTAACAATCCCCGCTTTATCGCGAGCAATGGTAACAGCGGTATGACCCAGGACTTGTGTGTGGTCTAACCCGATGGTGGTGACGACACACACGCGAGAATGTTCGACGACATTAGTGGCATCATACCGGCCACCCAGGCCAGCCTCGAGCACGACCCAATCACAGCCTTGCCGTTGAAAATAGACAAACGCGATCGCGGTCATCAGCTCGAATGTCGACGGTGCGCCCAACGGTGTTGGTCTCATCAAAGCAACAATGGGTTTAAATTTTTCAACCAAAGTACAAAATTGCGCAGGGGAAATATACCGGCCATCGACGGCAACATTTTCGATGGGAGTAATACAATAGGGGGATGTATAGAGGCCGGTGCGCTTGCCAGAAGCCGTCAGGATATTCGCGAGCATTGTTGCAACAGTCCCCTTCCCGGCTGTGCCCGCCACATGGATTACGTCGTAAGCGTTTTGAGGGTTACCGAGATGCTCCATCAGCACGCGCATGCGATCGATGTACTGTTGCGGATTTGTACGATTACGGATAAATCGTGTGCTTGAGCGTTGGAAGAACTCAACCCAAGCGACGGCGCGATGGAACTTGTTGTACTCAACTGACGCCATATTAAACAACACCCACGGCTCGCGTGGATAGATCGATTGATTATTTCTAAGGTTATGGGCCCTCTGCGATAGTGAAATGACGTGGTGAGAAGAGTTGTAATTTGTATTGTTTTCCCTCAAATTGTAGACGGCATTGATGGTTAATGGCTCGGACGCAGACCGGCCTACCGTTATTCACGCGCCGAGATTGTACCCAAGAACCAACCTTGATTCCTTTTTTCTCGAGATCAACAAAATTCTGGTATGGGTATTGACCGGGAATCCTTTCTGCCGCGGACTGAGCGAACAGCGAATAGGGAACCACTCGACTCGGTTCTACACCCAACTGTTCCATTAATTCTTTATAACGAGGATACGCGCGTGGCTTTAATATTTTTTCCGGCCACGATTGAATGCGTCGCTCTACAAATTGGGTAAGATCAACGCCTTTCATGGTGCGTTCGAACACGGGCCAATCCCTCATTGTTTGCTGAACGAATTCTTCAACGCCATCCCGAAACTCTTGCAAAAGGTCCTCGGGGAGTATTTCAGCAGCACGCGTTGCTACCACCTGAGCAACTTGTTGTGGTAAGGGGAGTTCGACGGAGTTTCTTTGCATTGCCCTTTCTGACATAGACGGGTGGGATAAATAGTTTTGGGTCGGATGGGATTCGGACCCATGACCATTCCCGACCAAAGGTCGGGGTTGCTCTCTACGCTCAATAATTCTACGCTTTGGGTCGGATGGGATTCGGACCCATGACCATCAGCTTAAAAGGCTGTTGCTCTACCAACTGAGCTACCGACCCAAAGCGTAGAATTTTGAGATTATTTCTTTACTTTGGCGAGAGATCGCTGAATCATTTCTAATATTTTTTGTTTACTTTTCCACCTCTTTAATTGACGTTCACGTGCTCGAGCCTCTGCTAATGTGGCAAATTCTTCTTGGTACAATAATATCCATGGGGTCAGTCGATTCGTATATGTGGTGTTACCCCGGTTGTGATCCTTGAGCCTCTGATCGACGTCCAAACATGAACCAACATACAAGCTAAAATTCTTTTTGCTTTGGAGTACATATGTCGAAGGCATAGGGACCCAGGACCATTCCCGACCAAAGGTCGGGGTTGCTCTACCAACTGAGCTACCGACCCAATGTAGGGTTTAGTGTACTGATTTCCTTAAATAATTTCAATAGCCGACCAAAAACAAACAGTGGATAGATGGTGGATAGATTGTCGTTGACGTGGTTGGCTAGCAACGGTAGGATGTGTAGGCCCCTTAACTAGTAAAAATAGTTGCTGGAAACCAGTTTCCAATTATGGAACGAATCCCTCCACAAAATACCGAAGCCGAGCAATCCCTGCTCGGATGTTTGCTGATTGATAAAGACGGGATGGTGAAGCTCCTGGGCTCAGTACGACCCGAGGATTTTTATACCGAGGCACACAAAGCTATTTTTGAAAGCATGGAAGACCTTTACGAATCGCATCAGCCAATTGATCTGCTCACCCTTACCAACCATCTCCAAAACCACACGAACCTCGAGGTCGTTGGCGGGCGTTCGTACTTGGTGCATCTTTCAACAGTGGTGCCAACCGCCGCTCATATCCAGCACTATGCTAATATTATCTCCCGCAAAGCTACGCTCCGACGCCTGATCGGCGCCGCTTCGACCATCTGTGAGCAAGCCTACGACGAGTCTCGTGAAGTGGATGTAATCCTGGATGAAGCCGAACAAAAACTTTTTGCGGTATCACAACGCTACCTCAAGCATGTGTTTGTTGGCATCAAAACGCTGATTGCCGATGCCTTCGAACGCATTGACATGCTCCAAAAAAATAAAGGGCAATTGCGTGGGATTCCCACGGGGTTCTCGGACCTTGATTTCTTGCTCGCAGGATTACAAAAATCAGATTTTGTCATTCTTGCGGCCAGACCCAGTGTGGGAAAAACATCACTGGCCCTGGACATCGCACGCCACGCCGCAGTAGAAGCAAAAATACCTGTGGGGATCTTTAGCTTAGAAATGTCTAAAGAACAACTGATCGATCGGCTTATTTGCTCTCAATCAGGCATTGACCTTTGGAAATTGCGCACCGGCCGGCTCTCCGACGACCCCCAAGAAGGGGGTATGAGTGACTTTGATCGCTTGCGATCTGGGATTAACGATCTTGCCGAGTCCCCTATTTTTATCGATGACTCGGGCTCGGCCAACATCATGGAGATTCGCACCAAAGCGCGGCGGCTCCAAATGGAAAAAGGACTAGGGTTGCTCATCATCGACTACCTGCAACTGATGGAGGGTCGTGGGAAAAATAACGACGGCCGTGTGCAGGAAGTCTCAGAGATTTCGCGCTCCCTCAAAGCCTTGGCACGCGAGCTCAATATCCCGGTGCTGGCCCTCTCGCAATTATCGCGTGCCGTGGAAAGCCGGGTCCCCGCGATTCCGAAACTTTCGGATTTACGCGAATCCGGATCGATCGAGCAAGACGCCGATGTGGTGATCTTTATCTATCGGAAAGTGATGGATAAGGGACTCAAGGAGGTCCCTTCTTCCGAAAAACATATTGCCGAAATCCATGTGTCGAAACATCGCAACGGACCAACCGGACAAATAGAACTCTTTTTTGACGAAGAACGAGCGTCGTTTAAAAATCTAGAAAAGCATCATAGCGCGCTGGATGTGCCATTCTAATCTATGAGTACGAATCGATCCGAAACCTGTCCGAATAGAACCAAATTGCCAGCCAACGATTCGGATTGATTCGGTTGTGATTCGGATACATTCGTACTCTGATCTTATGAGTTCCCTCGAACACCTCATTCGTTCATTAAGCCAGCTGCCGGGCATTGGGCCCAAGAGCGCCGGCCGGATTGTTACTCATCTACTCAAACGCTCTCCGGCTGTGACCCAACAACTCGGGATTTCGCTCCAACAGCTCCACGATCGGGTCACGCGATGCGGCCAGTGTTTTCGCTTTATGGATCGCACCGATCGGGATCGCTGTGCCATCTGCCTCCATCCGACACGCAACACCACGATGCTGTGCGTGGTTGCGGAAAGCAGTGACGCCGATACCATCGAAACGACACGAGTATTTTCTGGACTCTATCATGTGTTAGGCGGGTTGCTGGACCCCCTCGAGGGCATCACAGCGGAGCAACTTACGATCCCCGCGCTCATGGCGCGCATGGAGCATACACAGCCCGCCGAAGTCATACTGGCATTCAACGAAGACATGCGTGGGGCAACGACGGCACTCTACCTCCAAAAAATCTTAGCACCAAATGTTGCTCGTGGCATGATCTTGAGCCGTTTGGCGAGAGGCTTGCCGAAGAGCGCTGTGATCGAATATGCCGACACCGTGACCTTGAGTGATGCCCTACGCGGACGACGCGCTCTGTAAGATACACATCAGTATCCTCCGCCAGAGGCGGATCAGCCTTTGGCTGAGAATCGCATGCTAATCGATCCGAATAAATAACGCCGCGATGCATCGCGGCGTTATTGGGATTTATTCAAATGAAATTCGGATCGATTCGTACACTCATTGGACAATCACGTCACTCACATTCTGACGGTGCCCCTTGCGACGGTGATACCGGACCTTACGTTTGAATTTAATCACAAAGACTTTCGGGCCTTTCCGCTGAGTTTTGATCGTAACGGTCGAAGACCCAACTACCGGTGTCCCAATCTTCACGACGGGTGATTCGGTGTGTTCGCTTTCTGCCTCCAAAAGAACTTCTACCAGCGCAGTAGCACCAGCTTCTCCCGCGAGTTTTTCAACAGTGAGTGTTTGTCCAGCGCCCACAAGATACTGTTTACCGCCGGTGCGAATAATGCGGATCATATAGTATTTTAGATTTTTGATTGTAGATTTATGATTTAATTTTACGGTGTTGAAAAATCTCCAATCTGAAATCTGAAATCAAAAATTATTAATGATGCGCTGAGTCTACCACACCAGCCGCCGCCCGTCAATCACGGGTTTTCGACCGCCCACCGGCCGCAACGGCGGCTGCAAGAATGCTGCAGACGGCGACTAAAGCCGCTAGTGCAAAGATTTTTTGCGCGGTTTGGAGCGCCACGGCCAACAACCCAAACAGGGCTGAAATGCTCAACAACAGTGTCGCCGCCTGGCGCTGGGTAAATCCTCGATCGAGCAATCGATGATGGAAGTGGCCGCGGTCTCCCGAAAAAGGCGACCGGTGCTCAATGATCGTGCGACGGACGACCACCCACCCCAAATCAAACAGCGCAATACCCACCACCAACAGCGTGGTCATAACTTTAGTCCCGGTCATAATCGACAAGGCAGCCAACACATGGCCGACCAACACACTCCCTCCTTGCCCTAAAAATATTTTTGCCGGATTCCAATTCCAGAATAAAAACCCCAAGCAACTGCCTGCAAACAGTAGTGCAATCATGGCGTTTTGTGGCTGATTGAGCGTTGGCACCAAACTCACGGCAAACAAAATAACCCCGCCGATTGCTCCTATGCCGGTCACCAGCCCGTCAATGCCATCAAACAATTTTGTGGAATAGGATATGGACAGCACCCAGAGGACCGTCAACAAATCTGCTGGCCAGACCCACCGCAGTATCCCCCCGACAGATCCTTGCGCCCATACAAACGAAATAACTCCATCCCAGGGCAGGCGCAAACTGGTGAGACGAATGTCACTCAACAACAATACCCCTACCGCCAACACGGAGACCAACAATTGCATCCAGGCCGAGAGACGATACCGATCATCAAGATACCCTCCAAGCAGTAACACGATGCAAGAAACAAGAACTCCGATGAGCTGAGTGCTGCCCACCGTCGGACGATCTGGCCAGCCCGCAACCAGCACCCAAACCGCAATGCCAATCGCCCAACTCAGCGCAATCACCACTCCCCCACCAAAGGGTGTCGGCGTATCATGAATTTTTCGTCCTCCGCGTGGTCCAGGTCGATCGACATACTCACTAGCCAATGCCCACTGTCGAACAAATCGTGCGATGGTTGTACTCACAAGGACCGCGACCGCTGCCATCAACAGTGTCATACATTACACCGCGCTCCAGCGCGCACCGGGCTCCATTCGAATATGCGCACCCGCTTGAAGCTCGCCCTTGAGTATGGCCCGCGACAATGGGTCTTCGATGTTGTCGGCAATCGCTCTGCGCAAGGGGCGCGCCCCATACTGCGGATCAAACCCTAACTGTGAAATCCAGGCGATTGTCTCCGGAACAAAATCGACGTCAATGCCCTTGCGTTTGAGTGATGCTTGCAATGTGTCCAATTCCAGCTTGGCGATTGCTTGAATATCTTCTTTCTGAAGCGGCTCGAACACAATCACATCATCAAATCGATTGATGAGTTCCGGCGGCAACAATGCTGGCAGTTCGCGTTCGACTAAATCGTGATGTACTTGATCCACCGACTGCCCCCCGGCAAACGCTTTGGTAATAAATGGTGTAGCAATGTTTGACGTTGCAATCACTAGCATGTTGGTTGCGTCGATTGTACGGCCCGTAACATCTGTGATGCGCCCTTCGTCCATCAGTTGGAGTAAGAGGGTTAAAATTTTGGGCGCCGCCTTTTCGAGTTCGTCCAACAACAACAGTGCGTAGGGGTTCTGACGGAGTTGTTCGGTAATAACTCCCCCGTGGCCGCTGCCGGGAGTCCCTAAAAACTGCTCCACACTATTGGAGCCTTGGAATTCGCTCATGTCTAATCGTACCAAGTGCATCGAAGAGCCAAACAGCGTCGCGGCAACGGTTTTTGCCAAATGTGTTTTGCCCACTCCGGTGGGCCCCACAAACAAAAAGTTGCCAATTGGACGGCTCCGACGATCGACTTCGACCCGTGCGCGCCGCAGCGCGCTGGCGATCCGATCGATGGCGTGCGTTTGTCCAACGACCGATTGGCTGACAATTGATTCAAAACGCAGGAGCAAATCTCGCTCGGCACCAGTAGCAGAACCTATCGGCACATGCGTCATCTCTCCGAATGCTTTGTCCACTTGTGTCTTTGTGCAGAGCGCGAAACCGGTGGATGGGCGTTTGACGGTGCCGATGACATGATCGAGCGCAGAGACCGCTTTCGACGGGAAAAATTGATCATGGATGACGCGAGCGGCTCCCTCGACGATTTCTTGTAGCGCGGGCGTCGTAATGAGCAACTGATCGCGGCCCTCAATCATCGCAGCGTGGACTGTGAGCACCTCCAACGTTGCGGGCCCGCTCATTTCCGCAAGATCAAACCGATGGAACACGCTGGTGAAATTGGTTTTCGACTCCAGCTGTTTTTGGAATTGATCGGGCGTTGTCGTCGCAATCACGACTAGCGATGAGTGTTCAACAATCCGCAGGATCTGGTCGATCACATCCAACCCAACGCCGCTGGTGCCCAGCCCCACAAACTGCTCGACTTGTTCCAAAACCAACACAATATTGCGGGACCTGTTGATTTCGTACAACAACCGTTCGAGTCGTTGCTCGACTTCGCCCGGTCGCGTCGCCCCTGCGATCAGCCGCGACGGTTCGATCGCCAACAACCGTCGATCGTAAAGGTTGTTTGGAACGGTTTCCTCGATCATCCGTTGCGCCAGTTCCTCCATGAATGCGCTCTTGCCAACCCCGGGCCACCCCACCAACAATATGCGTTGTTGGTGCCCATCCAATTGCGCAAACAGTTCGGCAAATTCTTTCGTTCGGCCAGTGAGTGGCTGGAACCCCGAGGCAACGGCTTGCGCGGTCAGATCAATACTGACGGCATCCAACATGGGTGTGGCGGTGGAGGTCATGCTGCTGTTCATGGGGCCCCGCGGGTGAGCATGTGCCATCTGGCGAAAATGCGTACTACGCCGACGTAGCTCTTCGAGAGCCGATACGCGATCAATTGTGAGCTTCATGGCTGCCAAGGCACCAGGAAATTTGGCAAATAATGCACCACTGTCCGAATCATCCGCCAACGCCCATAATAGATCAGTAAGCGAAATTTTCCCCTTATGCGTTTGACTAGCGCGCAACCCAGAGCGAACGACAATGCGCTCGACCGCCTCTGTTGCCCAGAGTTTTGAGGCCCCATCCGGGGGCGCCGACTGTGCCTTGAGTTGGGAGGTTAGTTGCTGAATCGGCAACTCACTGCGCACCGCAGTCACCATCCCGATCGCTGATTGCAAAACCTGGGTCCAAACTCCGGGAAGCGTCAATACACCGGAATAATCATGGAGTAAATGGATCAGCTCGCGAGAGGCGTGATGCGCAAGCGCAATCCTGCCACCCTTGGGCGGCCATAATGAATCGTGAACCCAATGGACAGAAAACCGATACATCAAGAAGCACAACAACAGCACTCCGCTCCAGAGCGTTGTTGTGAGCGGCTCGTCACTGATAAACAACTCGATGGGATCCAAGGGCGTGCGGGAGGTCACCATGACGGCTCCAATACCGAGAAAAATTGCGCAAACAGCAACAACCAACACCGCGTCGAGGAGCGTTAAAAGAAACTCCCGCATCTGCCACCACCGCCACTGAGAACGGGTGACACGATCAAGAGACCATTCCACCCTTGGAGTTGATTCCATACTCCTAAAAAAGTCTTTTGAACATCATAAAGAGCGCTACCAACGGTAGCAACACATAACTCAGCCACATCAAGCTATGCAACAACGACCAGACCAGAGTCCATACGAGTCGATACACCAACACCACTAACCGCATGAAGATGCTGATCAATCGGCCCTGCCAGGACGCATCACCATACATGGGGGTGAACAGATTACGGATCCACTGCCCCAAGTGCTCCCGGTGTTCCACATACCGAAACTCCTCTAACAGCCATCGATTCATCCATCGCAGCCCCGCCCCATACCACCAGAGGATGGCATTGCCGATTTCCACAAACGGGAGTGCAATAATTTGGAGGGCTAACATAATTTTTCTTTTCTGCATTCATCCGCGTGTTAATCTGCGTCTATCCGCTTCTACGGATTAGTATATCACACCCGGACCAGTTCGAGGATATCGCTTTCTCGCGCGACCGGCAACAGTGCATGGAGCGCGTTTGCGAGTACCTGCGCTTTCGTCGGATGTTCAATCAGATCGACTATCAAGTGGCCAAACTGTTCCGGCGTAATGGCACGCTGGTCAACGACAATAGCGGCCCGCTCGCGCTCTATGGCGCGGGCATTGTGGAGTTGATGAGAATCCGGCAGAGGAACAATAACCGTAGGGCATGCCTGGAGCGCGCACTCCACCAACAAATTCATCCCCGCTCGCGTAACAACCACGGTTGCACGGGCAAGGAGATTGGGCATCGCTTCTGCTGCGATCGAAGGGTACGCGGTATATCCAGGCCCCTCTCCCGCCCCCGCCACAACCGCCGTTTCTCCAACACTATGAATAATCTCGATAGAACGATCAAGATGCGGTAACGCCTCCCAGACCAAACGATTAAGCCCCTGGGCGCCCGAACTTCCGCCCAACACCAGCAGCAGCGGTTTTTGTGTGGAGGTCTTTACCGCTCTCAGGGGGGGACCACAACGCGTCAACGCTCCGATGCAATGATATTGACGCTGCGGAGGGTGTTCGAGCAATCGCAGTGGAATGGTTAACACCCGTACAGCGGCGATGGACTCAATCAATCGATTGGCAAGGCCCCGCACCACGTCTTGCTGGATGCTCACAATAGGGATCCGAAAGACAAACGCGGCCCACGCAACCGGGACCGCCACAAACGATCCGGAGGTCCACACAATGTCGGGGCGATACTTCCAACAATACCCGAGACTCTTAAAAAAAGAAAAGGCTAGTAGCGCCGGCGTCAACGCGTTGGCAAACGAATAGTACCGTCGCCATTTAGCCATCGGAAGTGCATGGAAGACAAACAACCCATCAGGCAGATACTGCTGATCAATCGCTGACGGGGTTCCAATCCAGACAATCCGATCAGAGACGGCAGAAGGGATTAGACGATGCCGCGCTTGAATCATTGCCAACAGCGGGATCATCGACCCCGCTGTCCCCCCACCAGCACAAATAATCGTTTTTGATTTCATACCCGAACGCCTCGACTCATTGAACGAGATGCCCCTTCTCCTCCGCGCGATCCCAAAACAATCACCAGAGCAACTGACCCGATCAATACCATCATGGATGTTCCCCCATGGCTTAAAAATGGCAATGGCACTCCGGTGAATGGCAAGAGCCCGACATTAGCCCCGATATTCACAGTGGACTGGACCGCCAGCCATATACCAATGCCTGCGCACGTGAGTTGCGAAAAGGGGTCTGGTGCGCGACGAGCGATACTCAAAATCCGTACAATCATCCAAAAGAGGAGGAGAATGATCGGCACCACACGGAAAAATCCAAGCTCTTCCGCCATGATTGCAAACAGGGAATCACTCGTAACCTCGGGAAGATATTGAAGTTTTTGCACGGATCGCCCTAACCCGCGGCCAAACCAACCGCCCGAGGAGATCCCCACCAGCGCTTGGTTCACATGGTACGACGCGCCCTGCGTATCCTGCGACCCATCGATGAAGGTCTTGACCCGCTCAAAGCGATACGATGAACTCACAATCAAGATGGAAACAATCATGACTCCGCCCGCCGCAATCAAAATGAATTTTTGAATCGGAACGCCCGCAAAAAAAAGCAGCGAAAACAGCGTTGTCGCAATCACGAGCGTCGTGCCAAGGTCCGGTTCGAGAATCACTAATCCACCAGTGACTGTAATAAATCCGAGGTACGGAAAAATCCCCTGCTTCCAATTGCTGAGAGTGTTCGGACTTTTTGTGCTCAACCATCGGGCGGCAAATAAAATGCTCGCGATCTTAGCCAACTCCGACGGCTGCAACAACACGCCCCCGAGGCGAATCCAACGGTTCGCCCGATCAAGACTCTCGCCGATCCCAGGGACAAACACCAGCACGAGCAGCACGAGACTGCCAACATACAACGGCACCGCGAGGCTGCGCATCCGTGCCGGAGAAACCCACAGCACGATACTGGCAAGAACAATCCCGGGCAGTATCCCATACAGGAGCTGCCGTTTGACGTAGTAATAACTGTCCTGGAATTTATCAAACCCCAACACGCTCGAGGCCGATGAGAGCATTACAATACCAATGACCAGCACGAGTGCGAGTGCTACCATGAGTGCCCGATCGTTACCGTGACGGAGTTCGCTCATACCCAGTACAATCAAAAATTTTTCCTATCGTCCCAACAACGGAAATTGCGGATCCAAAAAAATGAGCATCAAGGCCGCAAACCCCGCGACTGCCGCAATCACCCAGAACCGCATCACAATTTTGGGCTCGCTCCACCCCAGCGCTTCAAAATGGTGATGCAAGGGAGCGCTCAACAATAATTTTTTCTTGAATATTTTTCTCCAAGCAATCTGTCCAATCACCGAGGCCGACTCAAGCACGAACAGGATCCCGAATATTGGCAGATAGAGTTCGGTGTGGGTGAGGATTGAAACAACGCCCAACGTTACCCCCAACGACATCGCGCCGGTATCGCCCATAAAAAACCGCGCGGGGTGGATGTTAAACCACAGGAATGCCAACAACGAGCCAATGATGAGGGCCAAGAGTGCCGCGAGTTCGAACTTCCCCTCAAACAAGGCCACAATCGAGACAACCATAAAACTCACCAACAACGTCCCACCAGCAAGACCGTCCAGGCCGTCAATTTCATTGACGGAAAACCCCGTTGCAATAATAATCATCACAAACAGGGGAACAAAGGCCAGACCAATGTCGACAAACCCGACAAACGGGACGTACAGCGAAGACCAACCGAGTTTGGACCAAAACCAAATCGCGCCCACCACCGCAATCAGTGTATACGCGATCAGCCGATGCCGCATGCGCAACCCGCCGCTGTGTGGGCCGACGCCGACAATATTGAGCCAATCATCGAACAACCCCACAAGCGCGGCCATCATCAGAAACCCGACAGGAAGAAGGGTTTGGGCGCGAGAAAAAATCGTCGTCGATTCTGAAAAAGAGAACAGCACAAAAAGGAGTACTGTCGTTGCCCACACGACAACACCCCCCATCGTCGGCGTCCCTTCCTTCGATTTATGCAAGAGCGAAAAAATCGGGGTAAGCCCCGTATTGCGGATGCGTTTTCCTAACCGATAGCGATACAGAACCGATGTCCACAACGGAGTAATGGCCATCGCGATCGTAAACGCAACAGTTGCATTTGCTGCCCATTGAATCAGCGCCTCGGCGGGCAAGGGGAGGAAGGCCATACAATTAGCGATTCCAAACAATCAAGAGGATGGTGGAAAGTACCAGCAGAATTTGCGTTACTCCCATCAGCCGCGATACCACGGATTGATGCCGAATATCGACAACAATAACGTGCCGTAGAAACCCCCCCACCAATGCCACGGCTGGCAACGCCAATACACTCCACCACGGCCCCACCCAATCCGTCCCAAATTCTAGCGATCGATGCAACACTGCGAACGTTGCTCGCATCCGCAGCCAAAGAGCCAACCCGACCGAAGCTATCACATGTACCCCAATCAACATGATTGGCAATGTGAATACGCGCCGCAACACAATGGTTTAAAACATGATATCTTCTTCCGCACGGCTGTAACTATGGATCTCCGCCGGAGAAAACCAGTATCCGATTTCGTGGGCAGCCTCCTGGGGCGTCTCGGAGGCATGAACGATATTGCGCACAGAACGTTTGTCTTTGTTGGCCGCGGCTGGGGAATCCACCGAAAAATCCCCACGGATCGTGCCCATCTCGGCCAAAGAGGGCATCGTGTTGCCGGCGAGCTTCCGAATCATGTCCACGGCATGCACCCCTTGAACCACCATCTTGACCACCGGAGCAGATGTCATGCCTTCCAAGAGCCATTCTCGCACCTTCTTGCCTATCTCCATTTCATCGGCAGTGCCTAATTCCTTAACCGCATCGTAGCCATATTTTTCGTAGGTCTTGAGCGTCTTTTGCCCCAATCGTGCGATCCAAGTTTCCGCTTTGGGGTAGTGGCCGTCAATTTGTTCGCGCGTGGCTTGGAACATTTGGAGTGCTATAATTTTGAGCCCCCGTTGTTCAATACGGTGGATGATTTCGCCGACAAGGCCGCGCTTGACGCCATCGGGTTTTACCAGCACAAATGTCAGTTCTTGTTTTGGGTGTGACGCGTTCATAGCGTTTCAAAAATAACAATGAAATGTATCTCAAAAGTGTGTATATCATACCATAAATAGGACGCCAGCGCAACATCATCATCACCTATCTGTCTGAACCTTTAACGCGCCGGCAATAAGATCGACCGAAATAGATCCGTCGCGATCGGTACGCAACACCCGGGCTCCGGCGCGCTCGAGCCTGGCCATCACGGATTGCGCTGGATGGTTGTAGTCATTGACGGCACCAACAGAAATAATACCAATCTTGGGTTTGACACGCTCAATGAACTTCTGCGACGTGGAATATCGCGAACCATGGTGGCCGATTTTAAGAATATCAATGGGCTGCAATGGTCGGTCTGCCGCGATTTGCTTTTCTACGAAGCTGGAAACATCACCCATCAAAAGAACGCGTACACCATCAATCTCGATTTCGACCACAATGGACGTGTCGTTGAGCCCCCCGTTTCCGCCTTCGCGCTCTGGTGCAGGCAAGGTGCCCAATAAAGACTTCGGCGGCCACAGAACACGAATCATTCCGCCGTCGATTTGGAGTTGCTGTCCTGCCTGCGCAAACTGGACTTGATCCGGCCGCAACCGTGCGAGAAGTTCGCGAAACTGTTCATAGCCGGGCCCCTCGAACAAAACACCAGTCCACAGCACCTTCTCAACGTTGAATCGTTTGAGCACGCCAATGAGCCCGTTTAAATGATCGTCGTGCGGGTGTGTGAGCACCAACAAATCAATACGGCGATGGAACACTCCGAGCTGGCGCTGTAAGCGAGCGAGATATTCAGGACTGTTGCCGCCGTCCACTACAATAACCTGCCCATGCCGAGTTTGCAGGAGCAGGGCATCGCCCTGCCCGACATCGATCGCCCTAAATGTGGCCGCACGGCGAGGCAGCGCTGCAAGGCCTAGCAACGCCAACCCTATGATGGCGATCACGATGGCCCCAACGAGGATGCTACGATGTTGCCTTTTCCAGGCCCGGATCCGAGCAATCCACGCCTGTAGGAGGACGAACACGCCATCGAATATGTTCATACGCCGTAATGAGTATTGGCGATAGAGCGAGCAGAACAACACCAGATCCGAGAACCACGCTTGAGCTCGGGTGCGCCGTTATGAGAGCCGCAGACCACCCGACAATGCCAGAGACAATCCATAAAAGCACCGTGAGCACTATCCCCAATGGTGTTGCCAACGTCGATGAGATGATCCCGACGATACTCACCAGCACAGTCAACGCCATTATCCAAATCACCAGAGCGACCAGCATCAAATTCGGGATGATGATCGCAGGGTTCACGATCCCAAAGGCGATGCTTACAACGGGCACCGTCGCCAAGGTTGCGCCCAACGTCGTGGCAAACTCACTGGCCCATTGTTTTGGGATCGCTCTGTTCAACCGCTCTTGAATCACTGGGGTTAGCACTAAAATTCCGGCGGTCGCCAAAAACGAAAGTTGAAAATTCATTTGTGTAAGGATGGTGGGGTCGGCCAACCCCATCACAACTCCTGCCAACAAGAGCGTATGGACCCCCATACGGCCTCTGCCCAGGGTGAGTGAGAGGGCCGGCAAATATCCCATGACCGCCCCGCGGATGCTACTGGCAGTAAACCCAATAACAAGCAACAAAACCATAATCATCGGCAGTAGTAGTACTATTCGCGCCCGACGAGAGAATCCGATCAACAGGAGTATCCACTCCAGCGCTTGAATCGTAAGCACCACTTGCATGCCGGAGGCCACCATCAGGTGTGATGTTCCGGTTGTGCGAAACTGGTTTTTGATCGATGGCGGTAGCCCATCGCTGTAACCAAATACCATGGCCGCGGCAATACTGCGTTCCGGCTCGGGTAAGACCCACTCGAGTGATGCTTGAATCTGTTGGTGGATCGCTGCGGCCAATGCCGACCATGACCGGACAGTCCCCCCAGGACCACGAACAATATCCCGGCTAAAACAGCTCCACTGGTCGTCCACAACAGTCCATCGGCAACGCACCCGGATGCGATCCCCGACCGAAACCAAACTTGGGGTAGCGACGGAAACGATGCGAGGGCTCCCTAGCGATAGGTTCTCTGCCCGCATTGTCACATGATTGCTGCCACGAGCGCTCTGCCTGACTGCTTGAATTATCCCCTCTAGAACAGTTGCCGTACGCGGCGGGTTAACGCTATTGCCCATGGGTGTTAATCGAAGGTTAGCCCACAAACCACCCAAGATAATCGCCAATCCCACCAACAAGAGAGTGCGACGTTGAGAATAGAGCGCCGTGATTATTATTCCTGCGCAAGCCCCTACCACCAGTACTCTGGGAACCCCAACTTGCACCAACAACATCCCGACCCCCACCCCCATAGCGGCGACGCGTAAACGATAGGCGGGCATAACAAAAATTCAAAACCCCTCACTGGATTTCTCCAATGAGGGGTTTTTGGTCACGGTGATTATTTCACCCCCAGCTGGTACCCGTAGGCCCGT
>OBOI01000356.1_pt1 | contig 16572 bp, 15 predicted proteins | sample 1670151 | NCBI WGS metagenome assembly OBOI01 (sample SAMEA104232303, study PRJEB22302) | sediment metagenome | biome: forest; feature: aquifer; material: sediment | place: USA | collected 2011-08-07 | depth 0.01 m | reverse complement strand
CGCTCCGCAACGCTCCGCCCGCGCTCCGCACCAACGACGCCCGCTTGCGCTAAAGTAGCAAACCTATGGTCCCCCACCTCACTACCGCCCTCACCGGCCCCCTCCTCGATCTGGAGAAGCGTTTTCTCGACGGCGAAACCGCCATCGAACAATGGTTGCGCGGCTGGTGGCTGGAACACACGCCGCCGTTCTATGCCTCGGTCGACCTGCGCAACGCCGGCTTCAAGCTGGCGCCCGTCGACACCAACCTCTTCCCCGGCGGCTTCAACAATTTGAACCCCGCCTTTCTGCCGCTGTGCGTGCAGGCGGCGATGACGGCGGTGGAGAAGGTCTGCCCCGAGGCGAAGAACCTGTTGCTGATTCCCGAGAACCACACGCGCAATCAGTTCTACCTGCAAAACGTGGCGCGGCTGGCGAGCATCCTCCACCACACCGGCCTCAACGTGCGCATCGGCTCGCTGCTGCCCGAGATCACGCAGCCGACGACGCTGACCCTGCCCGACGGCCAGAGCCTCGTCCTCGAACCCGTCAAGCGTCTCGGCCGGCGCCTGGGCGTGGAAGGCTTCGACCCCTGCGCCATCCTGCTCAACAACGATCTTTCCGGCGGCGTGCCGGACATCCTGAAGAACCTCCACGAACAGTTCGTCATTCCGCCGCTGCACGCCGGCTGGCACGTGCGGCGCAAGTCCGCTCACTTCGCCGCCTATCAGGAAGTCGCCAACGCCTTCGCCGCCCATATCGACATCGATCCCTGGCTTATCAACCCCGAGTCCGAGGTCTGCGGCACGATCAATTTTCACGAGCGTACCGGCGAGGAATGCCTCGCCGCCAACGTCGACACGCTGCTCTATCGCATCCGCGCCAAGTACAAGGAATATGGCATCGCCGAGAAGCCTTTCGTCATCGTCAAGGCCGACGCCGGCACCTACGGCATGGGCATCATGACGGTGTACGACGCGGCCGAAGTGAAGACGCTCAACCGCAAACAGCGCAACAAGATGGCGGTGATCAAGGAAGGCCAGCCCGTTACCGAAGTCATGATCCAGGAAGGTGTGCCGACCGTGGAAACGGTGGACGCCGGCCCGGCCGAGCCCGTGGTCTACATGATCGACCGCTATGTCGTCGGCGGCTTCTACCGCGTGAATACCCAGCGCGGCGTGGACGAGAACCTCAACGCGCCGGGCATGCGCTTCGAGCCGCTGGCCTTCGAAACCGGCTGCTCGCTGCCCGACTGCTGTCTGGCGCCCGACGCCGCGCCCAACCGCTTCTATGCCTACGGCGTGGTCGGCCGGCTGGCGCTCGTGGCGGCGGCGCTCGAACTGGAGCGCAACGCGCCAACGGCGCCATGAAGTTCGCCTTCATCGTCGACCCGCTCGACCATCTCAAGGCCTGCAAGGACAGCAGCGTCGCCATGATGCGCGCCGCGGCAAAGCGCGGCCACGAATGCTGGACCATGCAACGCGAAACCCTGGCCTGGCGCGACGGCGCGACCACCGCACGCGCCCTGCGCGTGATGCCGCTCGCAGGCGATGCGCCCTGGTATGAGGCGGGCGAGGAGCGCGCAACGCCGCTCACGGAATTCGACGCCGTGTTGATGCGGCAAGACCCGCCTTTCGACTTCGAGTACATCGCCGCCACCTGGCTGCTCGAACGCGCCGAAGCCGAGGGTGCGCGCATTTTCAACCGGCCGCGCGCCATTCGCGACCATTCCGAAAAGGTCGCCATCGCCGAGTTTCCGCAGCTCACCACGACAACGCTGATCGGGCGCGCTGCCTCCGAGCTTCAGGCCTTCATCGACGAAATCGGCGACTGCATCCTGAAGCCGCTCGACGGCATGGGCGGCAGTTCTATTTTCCGCGTGCGGCGCGACGACCCCAACCGCAACGTCATGGTCGAAATGCTCACCGCCGACGGCGCCCGTACCATCATGGCGCAACGCTTTCTTCCCGGGATCGCACAGGGCGACAAGCGCATCCTCCTGATCGCCGGCGAACCGGTGCCTTACTCGCTGGCACGCATTCCGAAGCCCGGCGACAGCCGCGGCAACCTGGCGGCCGGCGGCACGGGACACGCCCAGCCCTTGTCAGCACGCGACCGCGAAATCGCCGCCGCGCTTGGGCCCCTGCTGTGGTCGCGCGGCCTGCTTCTGGTAGGGCTGGACGTCATCGGCGACTGCCTCACCGAAATCAACGTCACCAGCCCCACCTGCTTCGTCGAGATTGCGCAGCAGACGGGTTTTGACGTGGCGGGGCATTTCATCGTCAAACTGGAAGAGACATGCGCTGGCTAATCCTTGTCTGCACGCTGCTGCTCACGGCCTGCCAGCCGGCACCCAAGCTGCATTCGCAGGAGTCCTACGTTTTCGGCACGCGCGTCGAGGTGCTGGTCTGGGGCGAGCCGGAGAGCAAGGCGCGTGCGGCGGTGGCCGAAGTGCTGCGCGAATTCGACCGCCTGCATCGCACTTACCACGCCTGGCAACCCTCCGAACTCATGGCGCTGAACGAGGCCATCGCCGCCGGCAAGAGCCGCGACGTGGCGCCCGAACTGGCGCAGTTCCTGCGCGAGGCGCAAGCGCTTTCCGCCCAGGGCGACCACTTGTTCGATCCCGGCATTGGTGCGCTGGTGAAGCTGTGGGGCTTCCATGACGACAACTTCCAGGCACGACTGCCCGACCCGGCCGGGCTCGCCCAGCTCGTGCGCGCCAGACCCTCGATCGCCGATCTGACGATTTCCGGCAATGTCGTATCGAGCCGCAACGCGGCCGTTGCGCTCGACTTCGGCGGCTATCTCAAGGGCATCGCCCTCGACAACGCCATCGACATTCTCTGGCGCAACGACGTCTCCAATGCGCTGGTCAACATCGGCGGCAACGTCATGGCGCTGGGCTCCAAGGGCGGCACGCCGTGGCGCGTCGGCATTCAGAGCCCGCGCGCGACAACGCCGCTGGCGACGCTCGATCTCATGGACGGCGAGGCCATCGGCACCTCGGGCGACTATCAGCGCTATTTCGAGCTGGACGGACGGCGCTACTGCCACCTCCTCGACCCGCGCAGCGGCCAGCCCGTCACCGGCACCCAGGCCGTGACCGTGCTGATTCCGCCGCGCCCTCACGCCGGGATGTGGTCGGACTGGGCGAGCAAACCGATATTCATCGCCGGCGCAGGCTGGCGCGACATGGCCGGCAAGCTGGGGATGACCCAGGTGCTGAGAATCGATGCCGCGGGCAAGGTCGAGGTCACCGACGCCTTGCGTCCGCGCCTGAAAATGGGAGACGGATCATGAGCGATGAGAAAATGGACAAGGCGGTGCGCCGTAGCGTCGGTTTCGCCACGCTGCACCGCCTGCACCGCATGATAGATGCCGACAAAATGCAGGAGACGAATCAGGCGCGCTGGGCCACCCGCCTGGTCTGGGGCTTCATCGCCGCCGCGGTGCTGACGGTGGCCTGGCTCGCGTTCCGGTAGAATCGGCCGCTCGCGGAAATTCCAAGATGATCGGCCTCTTTCTCGTCACCCACACCACCTATGGCGAATCCCTGATCCAGTGCGCTTGTCACGTGCTGAACCAGCGGCCGCCGCAAATCGTCCAGCTCGGCATCGCGCTTCAGGACGATCCGCTCGACATCCTGCCGCTGGCGCGCCAGATGCTGGGCATCGTCGATAGCGGCGACGGCGTGCTGGTGCTGACCGACATCTTCGGCGCCACGCCTTCCAACATCGCCCTGAAACTGCTGGAGCCGGGCCGCATCGAAGGCGTGGCCGGCGTCAACCTGCCGATGCTGCTGCGCGCGCTGACCTACCGCGACAAGGACATGAGCACCCTGGTCACGCGCGCCCTCGCCGGCGGACGCGACGGCGTGCTCAACATGCTCAACCGTTAATACCGGAATTACGCCATGCCCAAAGCCGAAGCCGAAATCGTCAATAAACTGGGATTGCATGCCCGTGCCTCGGCCAAGCTCACCCAACTGGCCGGCTCTTATCCCTGTGAAGTCTGGATGGAGCGCAACAGCCGCCGCATCAATGCAAAAAGCATTATGGGCGTAATGATGCTTGCCGCCGGCAAGGGCTCGCGCGTCACCGTCGACTGCGAGGGCGAACGCGCCGACGAAGCGCTCGCCGCGCTGCTGGCGCTGATCGCCAACCGGTTTGGTGAAAACGAGTGAACATCGGGATTCAGCGCAGACAGACGCGCGCGCAACGGACGCTACGTCGGAGTTAGAACGAACATGACGCTCGCCCTGCACGGCCTCGCGGTTTCCTCCGGCATCGCCATCGGCCGGGCGCATCTGGTATCGCACGCGACGCTTGAAGTTGCGCACTACCAGCTGCGCGAGCGCGACATCCCGCGCGAAATCGCCCGCTTCGACAAAGCGTTCGAGACGGTGAAGACCGAACTCCACGCCCTGCGCAAGGATTCGACAACGCCGAATTCGCCCTCCGAGCTTTCCGCTTTCGTCGACATCCACGTCATGATCCTCGACGATCCGCTGCTGTGCGAACTGCCGAAAGACTTGATCCGCACGCGCCGCTGCAACGCCGAGTGGGCGCTGGTGCAGCAGATGGAGGAACTCGTCGAGCAGTTCGACGAAATCGAAGACAGCTACCTGCGCGAGCGCAAGCACGACGTCGTCCAGGTGGTCGAGCGCGTGCTGAAGGCGCTGATGGGCAAGCAGCGCAAGCTCACCCGGCGCGGGCGCGGCGACGACGAGCCGCTGATCGTGGTCGCCCACGACCTGTCGCCGGCCGACACCATACAGTTCAAGAACCTGAAGATCGGCGGCTTCGTCACCGACCTCGGCGGCGCCACCTCGCACACCGCCATCGTCGCCCGCAGCCTGGCCATTCCCGCTGTGGTCGGCCTGCACCACGCGCGCCCGCTGGTGCTGGAAGACGACATGCTGATCGTCGACGGCACGCGCGGCGTGCTGATCGTCGAACCCGATGCCCGCATGCTGGAAGAGTACCGGCTGCGCAAGAGCGAACTGGAGCTGGAACGCTCCAAGCTCAAGCGGCTGAAGTCGGCGCGGGCAATAACGCTGGACGGCGTCGACATTTCGCTTCAGGCGAACATCGAGCTGCCGCAGGACATGGTGCAGGTGAAGGACGTCGATGCCGACGGCATCGGCCTGTTCCGCACCGAGTTCCTGTTCATGAACAGCGACACGCTGCCGACCGAGAACGAACAGTTCGAGGCCTACCGCTCGGTGGCCAAAGCCATGGCCGGCAAACCGGTGACCATACGCACGCTCGATGTCGGCGCCGACAAGACCTCGCAGGCCCTGCGCGGCACCGGACGCCAGACGCCGAACCCGGCGCTGGGCCTGCGCGCCATCCGCTACTGCCTGGCCGAGCCGCAGATTTTCCTCACCCAGCTGCGCGCCATCCTGCGCGCATCGCACTACGGCCGCGTGCGCATCCTGGTGCCGATGCTGGCGCATGTGAAGGAAATCGAGCAAATGCTGCTGATGATCTGGCTCGCCAAGGAACAGCTGCGCACCGAGAAGATCAAGTTCGACGAGGGCATCGAAGTCGGCGGCATGATCGAAATCCCCGCCGCCGCGCTGGCGCTGGGGCCGTTTCTCAAGCGCTTGCATTTTCTGTCCATCGGCACCAACGACCTGATCCAGTACACCCTGGCCATCGACCGCACCGACGAAGCGGTGGCCAGCCTTTACGAGCCGCTGCATCCGGCGGTGCTGAAGCTGGTGTCGCAAACCATCCAGGCCGCCAACCGCGCCGAAACGCCGGTGGCGGTATGCGGCGAAATGGCCGGCGATCCGGCGATGACGCGGCTCCTGATCGGCATGGGGCTGCGCCAGTTCTCCATGCACCCTTCGCAGATACTCGAAGTCAAACACCAGGTCGTCATGGCCGATGCCGAGCAACTGGCGCTCAAGGTCGGCCGCATCCTGCGCCTCGAAGAGCCCGACAAAATCCGCGAGTTGGTCGACAGGCTGTAAATCGAACCACGGCGGGCACGGCGACACGGCGAAAACAGAAGACCTTCGAGCTTGTCTCACGGCTCTTCGCCGTGTCGCCGCGCCCGCCGTGGTGAAAAATCTTATCGCACCGGCTCCGGCTCGACCTCGACGTAGTCCGTAAGGTCGGTGAAGATCATGAAAATCTCCTGCTCGCCCAGGCTGGTCAGGGTTTCGATCCAGCGCTCGCGGCCGTCGCGGCAGCGGACGCGGCCTTCGAAGCGCAGCATGTTGCGCCCTTCGCGCAGCGTTTGCTCCACCGCTGCAATCCAGGCCTTGCGTCTGTCCTCGCGGTAGGCCGCGTCGGGATAGGCCAGCGCCCACCAGTCTTCCATGGTCGGCACGTCCGCCTTGGTGAAGCCGAAAAGCTCGCTGGCGGCGGGATTGATGTAGAGCACCCGGCCGCCGGTATCAACGATGCCAATGGCGGCGGGCGAAAGTTCCAGAAAACGTTGCAGGCGGCTCTCGATCTGCTTGCGTTCGGTAACGTCGACAAGGACGCCGATCAAGCCGCCGTTCTCGCCGTTCCCGTTCTTGAACACGTCCTTGTAGACCATCATCTCGCGCATGCCGCGCTGCGTCTGCACCGATTCCTCGTAGGCCTGGATGCCGGGTTGCGCAAACAGCGCATCGTCGCTGGCCTTGAACTTGCGACCCATGTCGCCCGGCACCAGGTCGAGCACCGACTTGCCGAGATAATCCGCCGCTCCAATGCCGAAGGCTTCGCAAAAGGCGCGGTTGTAGCCGAGGTAGCACCCGTCGCGATCCTTGTAGAACACCGGATTCGGAAGGGTGTCGAGCAGGGTGCGCTGAAAGGCCACTTGCGCACCGAGGACGGCCTCGGTGGCGCGGTGGGCGCCGATGTCGCGAACCGCGGCGATGCGCATCGGCTTGCCCTGAAACACGAACGGCCGACCGAACACTTCCACCGGGAAGCGATGGCCGTCGGCGCGCAGGCCGATGGTTTCGTAATTCCTTACCGGCGCATCGCTCGCCAGTTGCTTGATGACATTCTCCCTTTCCTCCGGGGAGACAAAGTCCAGGGCCAGGCGACCGACGATGTCGTCTATCGCATAGCCGACGGATTCGGCGAAAGCCTGGTTGGCGAAGACGATGCGGCCGTAGTCGTGGATGAACAGGCCCTCGAAGGTGGCGTTGGCCACGGCGTGGAACTGGCGTTCGCTCGCCAGCAAGGCCTCGCGCGACTCGATCTCAGGCGTTACGTCGCGGCCGACACCGCGATAGCCGGCAAAGCGCCCGTCTTCATCGTAGCGCGGTTCGCCGCTGATGCTGTAGAAGCTCACCGCGCCGTCCGGTCTGGCATAGCGCAGGATCATGCCGACAAAGGTGCGGTGCGCGTCGAGATCGGCGCTGTGCGCTTCCCAACGGGTGTTGTAGGGCTCCACGCCGGGCAGCTCGCCGCGCTGCCGGCCCAGCAGCAGCGGCGGCAATTTGACCGCGTCGCCCAGCACCGGCCCGTCGAAAAAAACGAAGCGGAAATCCGCATCCTGTTCCCAGTACCAGTCTGAACTCAGCGCAGTCAGGCGGCGAAAGCGCTCTTCGCCGGCTCTCGCTTCGGCGGCCATTTTGCGCACCAAATGGATATGGGCCGAAAGGAACAGCAGCATGCCGCTCGAAATCAGCGCGAACCCATGCAGCGTATAGGCACGTTCCACCACCGTCTCGCCCATCAGGGGGCCGATGGCCCACGTCGCCGCATAGGCGAGACTGCCCACCACCACCAGATTCACCGACAGCGCCACGGCGGATCGGCAGTGCATGGCCAGCCAGATCAGCAGCGGCAGCAACAGGGCGGCCTGAAGATGCGAATCCGGCAGAACAATGCGTCCGGCGACGAAGGTCAGGAGCGCCAGCGCCGTCGTCGTTGCCGCCACCGCCGCCGGTAGCGCCCGACAGCGCCCGAACAGGCTGCCCGCGCTGGACTTGGCCCACGCCAGCAGCGGCGGCGCCAGCACCACGATGCCCAGCGCGTCGGCCAGCCACCAATCGACGATATGGGCATCGAGCCCGCCGGCCGGCGCCGCTCCGCCCAGCCACAGCACCATGGGCCCAAACAATGCATCCAATACCGCGCAACCATAGGCCACTGCCAGAAAGTGCACCGGCGCCAGGGTGCTGCCGACAAGACCTTCGGGCAGGAGGCGCCGGAAGAGCATGGCGCCGACCCAGGCCGACCCGGCGGCGCCGAATCCGACCAGGCCGGCCACCGGCCAGGCGGCGCCCGCCACCAGGAAACCCGCCACGGCGTGGCCCGCCCACAAACCCGGCAGCAACTGCGGCCCAACCGCCACCAGCACGGCAAACCCCAAGCCCGCGGGCAGCCAAAGCGGCGCCGGGAATACGCCCGGTGGCGCCAGCGCCGCGCTGACGAGCGCCAGCAGAACGCAGGACGCAGCCGTCAGCAGGTTGGCTACGGAAATTCGCAAGGAGGACGGGGAGGCGGTCATCGCATGGCAGGCTTGGCTAGGTTTTCCATTATGCCCACGCCGGGGAAGACATGGCGCTGGATTCGGCCGAGAGAGTTACGTAGTTGGCTGCCGCTGCGGGGCGGCGAAGAGGTTGACTCCCCCACCAACAGCGCCATCGCAGCATCTGCATGCTGCGACGCAATAGCTTAGGGCTAAAATGTCGCTCCTCGATTCATACGCCGCCCCATGTCCGCCCGCCTGCGCGAGATTCCCTACAACTACACGTCTTTCTCCGACCGCGAGATCGTCATTCGCCTGCTCGGGCCGGAAATGTGGCGCGTGCTCGACACGCTGCGCAGCCAGCGCGTCACCGGCCGCTCGGCGCGCATGCTGTACGAGGTGCTGGGCGACATCTGGGTGCTGCGGCGCAATCCCTACCTCGAAGACGACCTGCTCGCCAACCCGGCCAGACGCGCAGCGTTGGTCGACGCACTCAAGCACCGCCTGCATGAAATCGAGAAACGTCGCGGCGGCAACGAGGCTGTGGCGCAACTGCTGGCGGCGGCACAGAAGGCCGTCGTTTCTTTCGAGCGCTGGTTCGACGACACCGTCGCCCTGCGCCAACGCGCCCTGCGCGAACTCGCGCGCCACACCCGCGCGGACAACATCCGCTTCGACGGCTTGAGCCGCGTCGCGCATGTCACCGACGCCACCGACTGGCGCGTCGAATACCCCTTCGTCGTCCTCGTGCCGGACACCGAGGAAGAAATCGCGCCGCTGGTACGCGGTTGCATCGCGCTGGGTCTCACCATCATCCCGCGCGGCGGCGGCACCGGCTACACCGGCGGCGCCGTGCCGCTGACCGACAAGGCGGTGGTCATCAACACCGAAAAGCTCATCGCCATGAGCGCGGTGGAAGAGAAGACCCTGCCCGGCGTCACCCGCTCCTACGCCACGATACGCACCGGCGCCGGCATCGTCACGCGCCGCGTCATGGAGCGCGCCGAAGAAGCCGGCCTGGTCTTCGCCTGCGACCCGACCTCGGCCGACGCCTCCTGCATCGGCGGCAACATCGCCATGAACGCCGGCGGCAAGAAGGCCGTGCTGTGGGGCACGGCGCTGGATAACCTGGCGTCGTGGCGCATGGTCACGCCCGACGGCGAGTGGCTCGACATCGAGCGCATCGGCCACAACCTGGGCAAGATTCACGATCAGGAAACCGCCACCTTCCGCCTGAAGAAGCTCGACGACAAAGGCCACCAACTCTCCGAAGAGTTCCTGTCGATTCCCGGCACCACCTTCCGCAAGGCCGGGCTGGGCAAGGACGTCACCGACAAGTTTCTGGCGGGCCTGCCCGGCGTGCAAAAGGAAGGCTGCGACGGCATCATCACCTCGGCGGTGTGGATCCTGCACAAGATGCCGCCGGTGGCGCGCACCGTCTGCCTCGAATTCTTCGGCCGGGTCCGCGAAGCCGTGCCGGCCATCGTCGAGATCACCGAATTTCTGAAAGCGCAGCCGGGCGGCGCGATACTCGCCGGCCTCGAACATCTGGACGAACGCTACGTCAAGGCCGTCGGCTACGCGACGAAAGCCAAGCGTCACGGCCGGCCGAAGATGGTGCTGATCGGCGACATCGTCGGCGACAACGAAGCTGCCGTCATGCGCGCCGCCGCCGAAGTCGTGCGCATCGCCAACTCGCGCAGCGGCGAAGGCTTCATCGCCGTATCGAGCGAGGCGCGCAAGAAATTCTGGCTCGACCGCGCCCGCACCGCCGCCATTTCCAAGCACACCAACGCCTTCAAGGTGAACGAGGACGTGGTGATCCCGCTGCCGCGCATGGGCGACTATTGCGACGGCATCGAGCGCATGAACATCGAGCTGTCCATCGCCAACAAGGTCGCACTGTGCAACGCGCTGGCCGAGTTTCTGCGCGGCGAGCTGCCGCTGCATCTGGGCGACGCCAGCCTCGACAAGAAGGAAATCCTCGGCGACCGCGCCGCGCAAGCACTCGAAGCCGTCAATGAAACGCGCGACCGCTGGCAGTTGCTGGCGGACAACCTCGACCGCAAGACTCTGCCGCCGCCCATCATGCGCTGGCATCCGCTGCCGCCGCCCAAGCCCGCGCGCAAGCGCTGGCACCCGGTGCCAGTGTCCGTCGCCACCGACACGCTGTTCCACCAGTTGCAGGACTACTCGCTGCGCGTATCGTGGAAGCGCGAACTCAAGCCGCTCCTGGAAACCATATTCGACGGCAACGCCTTCCGCCCGGTGCTGGAACGTATCGACGCCATCCACAAGGAAGTCCTGCGCGGGCGCCTGTTCGTCGCCCTGCACATGCACGCCGGCGACGGCAATGTGCATACCAACATCCCGGTGAACTCCGACCGCTACGACATGCTGCAAACGGCCTACCAGACCGTCGAGCGCATCATGCATCTGGCGCGCAAGCTCGGCGGCGTGATTTCCGGCGAGCATGGCATCGGCATCACCAAGCTGGAGTTCCTGACCGAGGAAGAAATACGCCCCTTCCGCGAATACAAGCAGCGCATCGACCCCGAGGGCCGCTTCAACAAGGGCAAGCTGCTGGCCGGCGCCGACTTGCACAATGCCTACACGCCCTCGTTCGCGCTGCTCGGCGTTGAGTCGCTGATCATGGAGCAATCCGAGATCGGCCGCATTTCCAACCAGATCAAGGACTGCCTGCGCTGCGGCAAGTGCAAGCCGGTCTGCTCGACCCATGTGCCGCGCGCCAACCTGCTCTACTCTCCGCGCAACAAGATACTCGGCACCGGCCTGCTGGTCGAAGCCTTCCTCTACGAAGAGCAGACGCGACGCGGCGTCAGCCTCCAGCACTTCGACGAATTCAACGACGTCGCCGACCACTGCACCATCTGCCACCGCTGCGTGAAGCCCTGCCCGGTCGACATCGACTTCGGCGACGTGTCGATTGCGATGCGCAACTTCCTGCGCAGGCAAGGCAAGAAGAAAACCGCGCCCGGCACCCGGTTGGCGATGGCCTTCCTCACCGCCAGCGACCCCGCCACCATCAAGCTGATGCGCGCCGGCATGGTGGCGCTGGCCTATCCGCTGCAACGCCTCGGCCACCGCTTCGCGAAAACGTTCGGCCTGATCCAGGAAAGCGTCAAGCACCCGCCCGCCACGCTCGGCCGCCCCAACGTCCAAACGCAGTTGATCCACTTCCTCAACAAACCACTGCCGGCCGGCGTGCCGAGCCGAACCAGCCGCGCGCTGCTCGACATCGAAGACGACGCGCTGATTCCGGTGATACGCGATCCGAACAAAGTCACCGAGGAGTCCGACGCCGTCTTCTATTTCCCCGGCTGCGGCTCCGAGCGCCTGTTCTCGCAAGTCGGGCTGGCCACGCAAGCCATGCTGTTCGATGTCGGCGCCGTCACCGTGCTGCCGCCCGGCTACCTCTGCTGCGGCTACCCACAGACCTCCGGCGGCGACGAGGCCACCGGCCAGACCATCACCACGCAGAACCGCGTTTTGTTCCACCGCGTCGCCAACACGCTCAACTATCTCGACATCAAGACCGTGCTGGTCTCGTGCGGCACCTGCATGGACCAGTTGCTGAAATACCAGTTCGAGAAAATCTTTCCCGGCTGCCGGCTGCTCGACATCCACGAGTATCTGCGCGAACGCGGCGTGCGCCTGGAGGGCACGGGTACGCAGGGCACGCGCTACCTCTACCACGACCCCTGCCACACCCCGATCAAGACCTACAACCCGGCCAAGCTGGTCTCCGAACTCATGGGCGGCAAGGTCGACCTGTCGGAGCGCTGCTGCGGCGAATCCGGCACCCTGGCCGTCACGCGCCCCGACGTCTCGACGCAAGTACGCTTCCGCAAACAGCAAGAAATCGAAGCCGGCGCCGACAAGCTGCGCGCTGATGATTTCAAGGGCGAAGTAAAGCTGCTGACCTCCTGCCCGAGCTGCCTGCAAGGCCTATCGCGCTTCGAACCCGACGCCGACATCAAGGCCGACTACGTCGTCGTCGAAATGGCGAAACACCTGCTCGGCAAGGACTGGCTGAAGAACTACGTGCAGGCGGCGAACGCGGGGGGGATTGAGAGGGTGTTGCTGTGACCCGCGAAGTCGTCGCGACTATTGTCGCGAGACTATAATTCTTTCTGCGTCCGTTGAGACGCGTCGCCGCGGGAGATCATTGTGGACGCAATTTGCAACCTGCTGGACATAGAACATGAACCGACCGACGACCAGTTGGCGCAACTTATGGCACTCGTGGGTCAAAGCGTGAACGAACGCGCCGGCACTGCCAACATCCGATTTCGCGAGCACATGGCCGAGGAAATGCGTCGCGCTACCGAGGACGTGGCGCAGCAGCGGCGCCTGGCCCAAGCGGCCTGATCCGCGTGTCCGAAAGACCGCGCCTGATCGTCGTGGCCGGACCGAATGGGTCCGGCAAGACCTCTATCACCGAGCAGTTGCTGCGCCACACATGGATGGAGGGCTGCGTCTACGTCAATCCCGACACCATCGCGCGCGACGACTTTGGCGACTGGAATTCCCCCGATGCGGTATTGCGCGCTGCGCGCCGTGCCGAGGAAATCCGCAACGCCTGCATTGCCCGGAAGGATAGCCTTGCGTTCGAGACCGTCCTCTCCGCGCCCGACAAGGTGGCGTTCATCCGCGCGGCCCAACTGACCGGCTATTTCGTCCGGCTGTTTTTCATCGGCACCGATCATCCCGCCATTAACGCCAGCCGGATTGCCCGTCGGGTAATGGAAGGCGGTCACGACGTACCCATCGGCAAGATTGTCGGACGCTACGACCGGTCCATCGCCAACTGCCTGCGGGTGGCGGAATTTGCGGATCGGTCCTACGTTTATGACAACTCGGTCGACTATGCTGACCCACGTTTGTTGTTTCGTACTGCCGCTGGCCGCTTGGTAAAGGCTTATGGCGAAATACAAACCTGGGCGCAACCAATTGTCAGTGGACTTGGTGCCAGTTGATCCCGCTCCTTCGCCGGATCGCTGAGCAAGCCACCGAAGAAGCCGACGCCGCCTTCCGCTTCTCCGGCTGCGGCTCGCGCTACCTCATTTCGCCACCGACTACAGCGACTTTATCGCTGCGACGATCAGTAGTTGACAATATCGGTCAACTATACCAATCTTCACGTACGGGATCGCATTTCCGTCCCATCCTGCGATGGAGATGCGATCCTGAATGTCCTCAAGGAGGAAACCATGAGAACTCTCAATGCTTCCCAACGCTTTCCCGGCGGCGCCTCCACCTCCCGCTTCGCGTCAGCCAAGGCGCTTGCGTTTTCCGTTGCCGAGTCTGACAGCGAACTTATCGAGCCGGAACTCATCGCCTGGATCGACCGTTCCTCCACCATGGCTTCCCCGGTGCTTGAGGGCTGCGGCGGTCCCGACGGGTGGCACAACTATGGCGTTTCCCACGGCGGGCGGCTCGAGGTGGACGTTGACGGCGAGGCCTCGTTCATTTTCGTCGAGTCCAGCCCCTTCGACTCCTATGAGCATTTCAGCCCCGGCCCTTTCCGCAATATTCGGGACGCCCAGGGAAACGAGTCGGTCTGCCTGGCCGGAGGCATGGCTTGCGTTCCCCTGGATGAATGGACAAGCAAGCTCACCTGAGCAAAGCCGCGGCCGGTTAAGGCAGACAGCGCGCCGGCCATTGCCATGGTCCAGGATGCTTTGATCGAACCGGCATCCCCGTCGATCGAGGCGGAGCACAGCCGTTGCTGTCGGGAAGAAGTCATTGACGTACAGGCGTGGACGGCCGGCGTGCTGTCGTTTCGTATCACCCGCCCGCCGGGGTTTCGCTTCGTTCCCGGCCATTACGCGCGACTCGGATTGACGGACGATTCCGGCGAGATCGTTTGGCGCCCGTTCTCCATGGTGTCGGGGACGGAAGACGCGTTTCTCGAATTTCTTGTCGGCCTCGTTGCGGATGGCAAATTCTCGAACCGGCTTTCGGCGCTGGTCCCGGGAGATTCCGTCCTGATCGATACGCTCAGCTATGGCTTCCTCACCGTCTCCCAGCTTGCCCCCGGAAGAAGTCTTTGGCTGCTGGCCAGCGGCAGCGGCCTCGGTCCTTTCCTGTCTATCCTCCGCGACCCGCAGCCATGGCTGGCGTTCGATCACATCGTGCTTGCGCACAGCGTTCGCCAGGCTGACGAACTCGTCTACCGGGAGGAAATCGCTGCCATCGGACGCGAACGCGCAGCCGCGGGAACCCGAGCCGCGCTGCGTTATGTTCCCATCGTTACGCGCGAGTCGTGGCCGGATGCATTGCCGGCAAGAATTCCCGTACTGATTGCAGACGGCCGCCTAGAGCGGGCGGCGGGCGTCGAACTCGATGTCGCCACCGCACGCGTCATGGTTTGCGGCAATCCGGATCTCACCCGCGACATGCGCCATCTGCTCGTTGTACGCGGCTTTGCGCCGAGCCGCCGCGGCATCCTCGGCCAGATGGCATTCGAGAAATATTGGTGAAGACATGTAGCGCAGCACCCGCGCCTGGCCCAATAATGGCGCCTGTAGTCGCCCCATTTTTATTGAACCTACAATAACCTGAATTGAACCACGGCGAACACGGCGACACGGCGAAACTGCAAGCCCTGAGAGACATTCATGAACTCACCCATCGGGTAAAGGCGAGTATGTTGCAAAATCCCGATTTTTCGCCGTGCCCGCCGTGTTCGCCGTGGTGAACTGCTTTTTCTAGGTTGAACGTCCCAAAACGCTTGCGATCATGAAAACCATTAAACGCAACTCGAACCCGAACTATGTGGTGGTTAAGGAAAACGGTGTTTTCGTCGCCCGCTGCCCCGATCTTGACGTGGTCAGCCACGGCGCGACGGAAGAGGAAGCGATAGAGAATCTGGGAGAGGCGCTGGCTCTCTTCTTCGAAGACTTGCCCGGGCCCGCCGACGGTTAGCGCAATGAGCGCTGAGCCGATGCCGTGCGGCGTCGACAACAAATCTGACGATATTTTTCACGGCCTTCTTCTCCCGGGAAATTCCAGCCCCGCAAAACCGCGGACGCCGCCGCTGCTGCGCCCCCCACCCGCAGGCCCTCGCCCCGTTCAGCCGCCGGGCGACTGAAACCAGCTCGGGTCGACGAGGTCGAGCAATTCGCCGTTGAGTACCTTCTGCACGGCATGGACGCTCTGCGGTCGGGCCATGACGGGCAGCATCATGCACCAGTCGATCACTTCCAGCAGTTGCAGCGAGTAGCGGCGCGCCCAGCGCTGCTGCGCGGGTTGCAGCGTATCCGCGATCTGGCGCAGGTCGGCCGCCTGCGGTACTTCGCCGGCGGCGAGGCGGGAGTAGAGCGTGGCGCCAATGGCGTAGATGTCGGTCCACGGCCCCAGGTTCTCGGCGGAGCCTTGCTGTTCCGGCGCCGCGAAGCCGGCGGTGAAGACGTTGCCAAGGCTGCGGTCGCTCTCGCCCAGACCGAGGCGGGTGGCGCCGAAGTCGAGCAGCACCGGATGGTCGTCGTCGCGCAGGTAGATGTTGGCCGGCTTGAGGTCCAGGTGCAGCAGCTTGCGGCTATGCACCTCGCGCAGGCCGGAAAGCAGGCGCACGAACACGTTGCGCAGGAAATCCTCGCGGATGCCGGCACCGCTTTCGCGCTGCGTGCGGACATACTGTTGCAGGGTATGCCCGTGTTCGTAGTGCATCACCATGTAGGCGGTGCCGTTGGCCTTGGTGAAATTCAGCACTTCGACCACGTTGGGATGATGGATGTGCGCCAGCAGGCGGGCTTCCTCAAGGAAGCTGCGCATGCCGCGGCTGAAGGCGGCCTGACGCTCGGGCGCGACGATGGGCACAGGGTCGTCTCCGCTCCGGTGCGCCAGATTCGCAGGCATGTATTCCTTGATCGCGACCGGGGTGTTCGCCGCGTCGCGCGCCAGATAGACGAGCGAAAAACCGCCCCGCGACAACTGCCGCTCGATACGGTAGTCGTCGATGGTCGAGCCAGGTTTCAGAGGGCTGCAAAGTTTGGATGACGGCATGGCGGGGCGTCCTTTGTTCATTGTATCCGGCGAAGCCGGGGCGCAGACGTCTGCAATGTTCTTCTCCAGGGCAATCTCATGAACGGTATTGCCCGCGATAGAACGTCAAAGCCTTACCGCAGAGGGCGTCGT
>OBOI01000355.1_pt1 | contig 16573 bp, 16 predicted proteins | sample 1670151 | NCBI WGS metagenome assembly OBOI01 (sample SAMEA104232303, study PRJEB22302) | sediment metagenome | biome: forest; feature: aquifer; material: sediment | place: USA | collected 2011-08-07 | depth 0.01 m | reverse complement strand
AGCGATCTTTGTTCGAAAACACTCCCCGTCATCACCAGCGGGGATCAAACGCAAGTCCCCTCCCCCCTTGCGGGGGAGGGTCAGGGTGGGGGGGAAGTTGGCCACTGCACGGCATGCTGCCCTTTCACCCACCCCCCAACCCCCTCCCGTCAAGGGAGGGGGAGCTTCCTGCAAGATCTTAAGCGGGCAGCACTGCTTGTGTCTTGTTGCCAGGACTTTAGTTGTCCTCCGTACTCCTTACTCCCTGATGGCGGCCAACAGGGCCGCGGTCCGCTCCGCCAGCAGTTGCCGGTCCCCCCGGCTCTCCACGTTCAGGCGGATCACCGGTTCGGTGTTGGACATGCGGAGGTTGAAACGGTAGTTGGCAAACTCACAGCTCAGGCCATCGGTGTCATCCAGGGCGCCGCCCTGGGCAAACCGCTCCTTCACCCGGGCGATGACCGCCACCGGATCCACCACGGTGGAGTTGATCTCGCCGGAGACCGGAAAGGCCGCCATGCGCTCCGCCACCAGCGAGGAGAGGGGCTTCCCGCACTGGCTCAGGAGCTCGCTGACCAGCAACCAGGGGATCATGCCGGAGTCGCAGTAGGCAAAATCACGAAAGTAGTGGTGGGCGCTCATCTCGCCGCCGTAGACCGCGTCCTCGGCCCGCATCCGCTCCTTGATAAAGGCGTGGCCGGTCTTGCTCATCACCGGCACCCCGCCGGCCGTGCGCACCAGCTCCACCGTGTTCCAGGTGAGACGCGGGTCATGGATGACCTTGGCCCCGGGATGGAGCTTGAGCATGGCCTCGGCCAACAGGCCGACCAGGTAATACCCTTCGATAAAGCCGCCCTGTTCGTCAAAAAGGAAGCAGCGGTCAAAGTCGCCGTCCCAGGCGATGCCGAGATCGGCATTATGCTCGCGTACTGCCCGGGCCGTGGCCTCCCGGTTCTCGGGGAGTAGGGGGTTGGGCACGCCGTTGGGGAATCGGCCGTCCGGCTCATGATGCACCTTGATGAAGCGGAAGGGCAACCGCTCTTCCAAGAGATCGATCACCGGGCCGGCCCCGCCGTTACCGGCATTGACCACCAGGGTCAGGGGTTTCAGCCTGCTCGGCTGCACATAGCTCAACAGGTGCTCGATATAGGCGGGCCGGGGGTCATGGTGGGTCAGCTGGCCCCGTTTGGCTGCGGTGAGGGTCTCCGCGGAGGCGGCCAAGCGCTCGATCTCCTTGAGCCCGGTGTCGCCACTGATGGGCCGGGCACCCTGGCGCACCAGCTTCATGCCGTTGTACGCGGCCGGGTTGTGGCTGGCGGTGACAATGATGCCGCCGTCCACCGCGAGGTGAGAGGCGGCAAAGTAGATCTCCTCGGTGCCGCACTGGCCGATATGGACCACATCGACCCCTCCGATCATCAGGCCGTCGGCCAGGGACTGAGTCAGTTTGGGTCCGGAGAGCCGGATGTCGTGACCCAGGGCAATCGTCTTGGGGGCCAGGGCGATGGCATAGGCCTGACCGATGCGGAAGGCCAGCGCCTCGTTGATCTCGTCCGGGTAGCGGCCGCGGATATCGTAGGCCTTAAAACAGGGGATGGTGGTCATCGAGCGGCACCTGCAATGGGGTTGGTCCTATAAAATGCTTGGACAAGGGGGCGAACTTGGGGTAACAACTGCGTCTTATTCCGCGCCAACGGTGGCGGGGACACCGTACATCTCCTTGCCGTCCAGGAGGTTGAGCCCCCCTTTGACGATGCGGTAGATGAACCACACCCCGGTCGCCACCAGGATGCCGTAGCCCACCACCAGCAGCAGGGTGAGCAGGCCAAGAGCCATCCACGCGAGGCCGAACCAGAAGGTGCGCATCTGCCAACGGAAGTGGGAGGCGAGCCAGGTCCCGGCGACATCCTCTTTTTTGACGTAGTTGATGATGATCGCCACCAACAGCGTCACCCCCAGGGCAAAGGAAGCGGCTTGCAGGCCATAGACCACCAGGGTAATGGTCTTCAACCTTTTCAGCCGTTCATCCTGGGTGGTAACCGGTGCTCCATCCATCAACACGCCCCTCTTTCATTCATTGACCGAATAGGAATGCCCATGACCATCAGCAACCCCCTGGCCGAACTGGCCACCCTCTATGCCGAGATCGAGGCGGCCTACGACCAGGTCGCCACCCTGTTGGAGTTCTCCTGCCAGCAGTGCCCGGACAACTGCTGCGACAGCTACTTCCAGCACCACACCTACATCGAGTGGGCCTATCTCAGAGAGGGGTTCGCGGCCCTGCCGGCGGAACATCAAGCCCGCTACCAAGAGCGCGCCCAGGCCGCCCTGGCCCTCTACCACGAGGCCATTGGCCGGGGTGAACGGCCCCAGGTGATGTGCCCGGTCAACGACGAGGGCCGCTGCGGCCTCTACCAGCACCGGCTGTTGATCTGCCGCCTGCACGGGGTGCCGGCCAGCCACACCAGCCCCAACGGCCAGCAGCACCAGTTCCCCGGCTGCTTCCGCTGTCAGGAGCTGACGCAAGGCCTCGCCAATGTCACCACCATGGACCGTACCCGTTTCTTTAAATCAATGGTCGGGCTTGAGCAAGCCTTTCTTGGTAGCCGGACCCTGCCTCGGGTGCGGATGACCTTAGCCGAGATGATCTTGCAGGAGCTGCCGGCTTAGGGAGTGATTTAATAAAAAATGCTTAAAACTTACGCGGGGTAAAGTTTCATCAAAACGCGACATATTTCCTGAGCAGGAAATATGCAGAACTGAGCCCAAATGTTCGGGCAAGTCGCGCCCACTCCTCAGCGGTCACGCCCTTTGGGATGTGTGCCCCTGGGCTTATGAACGTGTACACCCTCGCAAGAATCTCTTCCTCTTTTTGCTCAATGACTCCGGTTGAGCGGAGAAACGCTAAGGCCTTTCCCCAGGAGCCACTTTCATCCCGGTAATCACCGTGTGTCTTTTTTGCGATGGCCCTAGCCGCCCGCCTTGCCATTGTTTCAAGCGCTATCCGCACTTTTGTTGTTGAATCGTTGAAGTCCGGCGGAGTAGCAACAAAACTTTTCGACGAAGTTTCGACTGCCGATTCGATAGCCCTATCACCATCAAGTCCACTCGACCGGATGTCTTGAAGAAACTTGTCCCTAATGCCGGTTGCCTCTTCAGCGGCAGGTGTAATGCGCACCAAAGTGTCATTTTCGACAATCCAACCATCATGAAGCGCCCAACGTGCAAGATCCGCGACGCCACTCGTGAATACGTGTTTCACGGGGGCTGCAGAGTAAAGGATCTTGTTGCTGGTGAGCAGTTCGGAGAGCATTGCCTTAAGTGCTTCTGGAGGCGCTGAATCGAGCAAGGAAAGAATAGAAGGAACTTTCGACACACCGAGGTGTTTATACACGAAGGTAGCCCCAGCATCAGGCGTAATTATCGAAAGAACCTGTGCGATTGCACCCTTAGTTTGATGACTGAAGATCATCATGTGCGAGCCCTCCTTCTCTCCCATCAATCCTAATTCCTCAGCATCTCGGCAATCTGAAAGGCAATCTCCAGGCTCTGCTCGGCGTTCAGACGCGGGTCGCAGTTGGTCAGGTAGTTCTCGGCCAGGTTGTGGTCCAGGATGTTGCGGCCGCCGCCGGTGCACTCGGTGACGTTGTTGCCGGTGAGTTCGAAGTGGATGCCCCCCGGTATGGTGCCCTCGGCCCAGTGGATCTCGAAGAAGCCCTGGATCTCCTGCAAGATCTCATTGAAGTTCCTGGTCTTGTGGCCGCTGTCGGCGGTGTAGGTGTTGCCGTGCATGGGGTCGCAGCACCACACCAGGTTGTACCCCTCCTGCTTCATCTCCCTGAGCAACTGCGGTAGGTAGTGCTCGATCTTGGCCGCCCCGAAGCGGGTGATCAGGGTCAACCTGCCCGGCTCGTTGGCCGGGCTCAAACGATCGATGATCCGTTTCAGTTCGTCGATGTCGTGCTTGGGGCCGACCTTCATGCCGATGGGGTTACCCACCCCGGAGAGGAACTCGATGTGGGCGCCGTCCAGCTGCCGGGTGCGGTCGCCGATCCACACCATGTGGGCGGAGCAGTCGTACCACAGGCCGGTGGTGGAGTCCTGGCGGGTCATGGCCTCTTCGTAGCCCAGAAGCAGGGCCTCGTGGGAGGTGTAGAGGCTGGCCTCGTTGATGATGGGGTTATCGATGTCAAAGCCGATCACCTCCATGAACTGCAGGGCGTGGTCGATCTGTTTGGCCAGGCGCTCGTAGGAGCGGCCCATGGGCGAGGTCTTGACGAACTCGTTGTTCCAGGCGTTGACCCGGTGCAGGGCGGCGTAGCCACCCCGGGTGAAGGCGCGGAGGATGTTCATGGTGGCGGCGGCGAGGTAGTACCCCTTGACCATGCGCTCCGGGTCCGGCACCCTGGCCGCGGCGGTGGGGGCCGGGCTATTGACCATGTCGCCCCGGTAGCTCGCGATCTCGATGCCGTTCACCATCTCGGTATCGGCGGAGCGCGGCTTGGCGTACTGGCCGGCCATGCGCCCCACCTTGATCACCGGCTTGCCGCCGGCGTAGGAGAGGACCACCGCCATCTGCAGCAGCACCTTCAGGGTCTCGCGGATGCCGGGGGCGGTGCAGTTGGCAAAGTCCTCGGAGCAGTCTCCCCCCTGGAGCAGGAAGGCCTTACCCTCCACGGCCTTGGCCAGCATCTTCTTCAAGGTGCGGATCTCGCCGGCAAAGACCAAGGGCGGCAAGGCCCCCAGGGTGGTGAGGGCGTCGGCGAGCCTTGCGCTATCCGGCCAGTTGGGCTGCTGCAGGGCCGGGAAATTGTGCCAGCTCGATTTGCTCCAGTTCGATTGGGTCTCAGTCATAACAGTCTCCATCATGAGAATGAATAGGCCCCCGCTTCATTCGCGTAGGGTGGGCAAGCGGTTCATCTGCCCTCCGGATTTTGGTCACGATCGAGAGGAAGTGAATTACCTCGATTCGGTCCGTACTTCGGTGGGCAAGGTGTAGCATTTTGCCCACCCTACACGGTACATGGGGGGCTCACCATTCGTAATTACTCTTACCCCTCCGGGGCAGAGGGCAGGACGCAGGGATTGCCTACGCAACAGACCTCCTGGTCGTAGGCATTCAGGATCCGGAGCTCCATCATCCGCTGGGGGCCTGGGGGCAAGGGCGCGAAGCGGGCCTCCCGCACCAGGGCCAGGGCTCGCTCCCGGCTGGGGATGGCGCTCAAGCCGGTGGCCAGGACGGTGGCGGACCAGGTGTCGATGAGCTCGGCGTCCTCGCCGTTGGTCACCACGGTGTACGGGATGACGGCATCAGGAAACAGGACCCGGGCCGCGGCCAGGGCCGGCCGTTCGCGGCTGACCAGGGAGCCGGGGCCGTAACGGAGCAGCAGTAGCCGCCTATGGTCCACCGTCACCACCAGTTCGATGGCGCTGACTACAAAGTTCCGCGAGAACAGGGTCTCGATCTTCAGGCGCGGGGTCAGCTCCTCCTTGGCAAAACCGCGCTCCAAGACCAACAAACGCTGAATCTTCTGGCGATAGCGCTCGTCATCGGTGTCCACCAGGGTCTCGCCGGTCACGAAGTCCTGCAACTGCCCGTGGATGAAGTGGTGACTCACGATATCGATCATGGTGGCGGACACAGAGCTCGTTAAAGCAAAAAATGCCTAAAGGCTGAGACCTTTAGGCATTGGATAAAACAAGGGTGGGCAAAGCGATGGGGTGGGCATCTCGGTTGCCCACCCTACCCCTGACCTTACAGGGTCAGCCAGGACTCGGAGAAGACCGACTTGCCGGCCAGGACGTTGTAGGTCTTGTAGTGCTCAAGCTCCAGGGGAGAGAGCTTGGCCGGATCGGGGTCATTGCCGTCGATCATGCCGTAGACCAGGTCCACCAGGTTCTGGCGCTGGCCCAGGGCGATGGCCATCAGCTCCGGGTCGTAGGAGTTGACGATGGCGGTCTGCAGGCCGTTATACATCAGCATGATCAGGTAGGTGCGGTCGAGGTACTTGCGCAGGTGCTCGGCCACGCCGTTGGAGACGTTGGACAGCCCGATGGTGGAGCTGGCGCCGGGGGCGATGTCCTGGACCATGGACATGAACTCCAGGCCGGAGCGGATCTGATCGCAGCCCAAGGTGATGGGGGTGGCGATGGGGTCGAAGAACATCTTCTCGTTGGGGATGCCGGCCTCGGAGAGGGCCATCATCAGGTCAACGGCCATGGCGGCGCGCTCGTTGGAGTCCCGCGGCATGCCCTCCGGTCCCCACAACAGGGCCACCACGTTGCAACCCGCCTCGGCGGCCACCGGGATCAGCCGCTCCATGCGCTCGGGCTGGGCCGAGATGGAGTTCATCAGGGCGCCGGTCTTGTTCTTGACCACCTTGAAGCCGGCAGCCATGGCGTCGGTGTTGGTGGTGTCCAGACAGAGGGGGGTATCGACCACCGACTGCACGGTCTCGACGATCCAGGGCATCAACTCAATGCCGTCCTTGCGGGCCGGTCCGATGTTGAGGTCCAAAAAGCCGGCGCCGGCCTTGGCCTCTTCCCGGGCCATCTCCTGCACCGGGCCTACTTCCCGGGCCTTCATGGCGGTGCCGCTGCGCTTGCCCATGATGTTGATGCTCTCTGCGATGGGTTTGATCTGTACCATTGTTTTCTCCTCCAAGTTGGTCATGTTAAAATAAAAAATATTGCCATCCACGGCCTGGTAAGCGCCCTGGAGTCAGTAACGGAATTGCAAGTAAGCGGGCAAAATAGCGTTATTGTCGACGGTTGTCAAATCAAATAGCCCTAGCCTTGCCGAGCAGCTGTTTTTTCAGGAAGCGGAGTCCCACCCTCACCTGTTCCGGCCATGCCGGGGGTGCGCTCACCCCCCGGCGATAGCGGCCAGGATTGGCATGGACCGCCTCCGCCTCGAAGAGATAGACCCGGTGCCACCCCAAGCGCCTGGCCCGCCAGTAGAGATCGAGCTCGGCCAGGTGGCCACAGGCGGCATCCAGGCCGTGAAGCTCCTCCAGCAACTCCGGGCGCAGGAGGTGCAGGCCGCTTACGCACCACTCCACCTCGGTGGTCTTGCTTTGCAGGCGAGTAGTCGGAGTGAGGAGGGGGATGCCGGCCCAGGTCAACAACCGTGGGAAGGCGTGGCAAGAGGCCTCGGTGTGGCCATAGGCATCGATGATGCGCGGGGCGATCAGGCCAACCTCGGGGTTTGCGTCCATGAACTCCACCAGCCGGTGCAGGCAGTGGGGCCGGAGCTGGAGATCGGGGTCAAGAAGGGCGGCATAGCGGCCCCGGCTCAGACGCAGCAGGTGGTTTGCGGCCGCGAGCCGGGTGAGCCCCACAAGCCTGACCACCAGCAGCCCGGGGAAGTCGTCGACCAGGGAGGAGGCGCCGCTCTCCTCGATCTCGGCCACCAGGCACTCGAAGCCCAGCTCCTCGGTGGTCTCATGGACCGTGCGCAGCAGACGGCGCAGGGGCTGGCTCTGGCTGCCGGCCACCACGCACAGGGAGAGGTCGAGTTCGATCTCCACCAAACCTTACGGCCGCTCGGCCAACCGCTGGGTCACGCTGGGAAAGAGCTCCATGGCGGTGTGGGGCAGGAACAGGGAGGCCATGTAGTGGTCCATGAACTTGGGCGACTCGGAGAGCTCCATGTTGGTCATCAACGAACTGACCATGGTCCGTTCCCGAAACCGTTTGTTGTCGGTGAGGCTGATGTGGGCGCCGAGCAGGGAGGCGTTGCCCAGGTAGAAGAAACGCTCCCGGTCGATATCGGGCAACAGGCCGATGGTGATGGCCCGCTCCAGATCGATGTAGGCCCCGAAGTTGCCGGCCAGCACCACCCGCTCCAGGTCGGCGAAGCCCATGCCCACCGACTCCAAGAGGGTCACGTAGCCGGCGAACATGGCCCCCTTGGCGCGGATCAGGTTGTCCAGGTCCACCTCGGTGATCACCAGGTCCGCGCCGATCAGGGTCTCCTGGGCCCAGGCGAGGACATATTCGTAGTTGTCCACCCCGCTCCTGATGCGCGGGTGTTGGCGGCTGCGGTCGAACTTGCCCTGCTGATCGATGACCCCCACCTCCAACAGCTCGGCCACGATGCTGATCAGCCCCGAGCCGCAGATCCCCCGGGGCTTGGCATGGTCGATGGTGACAATCATCGGCTCCAGGGTCACGGGATCGATATGGAAGTTTTCGATGGCCCCGCTGGAGGCCCGCATGCCGTAGCGGATGCCGCCCCCCTCGAAGGCCGGGCCGGCGGAGCAGGCGGCGCAGATCATCCAGTCGTCGTTGCCCACCACGATCTCGCCGTTGGTGCCGATGTCGATGAACAGGGTGAGGGCCGGGCTCTTGTGCATCTGGCAGGCGTGCACCCCGGAGACGATGTCCCCGCCCACGTAACTGGCCACCGAGGCGTAGAGGAAGAGGCGCATGGAGGGGTGGGCGTCAATCCCTAAGGCCGCGGCCCGGGTCAAGGGCATCTGGTTGCAGATGGGGACGTAGGGGGCCTCGCGGATGAACTTGGGGTCGAGCCCCAGAAGCAGGTGGCTCATGATGGTGTTGCCGGCGGCCATGATGTAGGTGATGTCGTGGGCGGCAATGGCGGCGTTGGCGCAGATGGTGGCGATGATCTGGTTGATGGAGGCCACCACCTTCTCTTGCAGGGTCTGCAAGCCGCCCGGCCGCTGGGAGTAAATGATGCGGGAGATGACGTCCTCGCCGTGGGCGATCTGGCCGTTGTAGGCCGAGGCCTCGGCGATCACCTTGCCGGTGGTAAGGTCCAGGAGGACGCCGCCGATGGTGGTGGTGCCGATGTCCAAGGCCATGCCGTAGAAGCGCTTGGTGGTGTCACCCGCTTCCACGGCGATGATGCGGTCCGGCTCCTCGGCCCGCTTGCCGCGCAGGAGGATGACCGTGACCTGCCAGTTGGCCTGGCGCAGGATAAAGGGGAGGGTGCGCAACAGTTCCGGGTGGTCGTAGGTGGGCTCGGCGCACTCGTAGCACCCCTTCTTGATGGCCCGCATCAAGCGTTGCAGATCAGGGACATTGTCCTCGATGGTGGGCGGGTCGATGATCAGGAAGCGCTTCTCCACCGGCGGGTCGATCTCCCAACTGCCCACCAAGGAGTCCAGGGAGCGGGCCGGGATGGCCCGGGTGGTCTTGGGCTTGCGCTTCAGTTCGCGGCCGGTGGCCTCGCTCTTCACCGGCACCGAGACCGTCAGGTCGGAGAGGATCTGGGTCTTGCAGGCCAGGGAGTAACCCTGGGCCCGGTCCTGCTCGCTGATCAGGTTTTGCGCCCCCTTATCGACCTCGCCGCTGACCACCTTGACCTTGCACTTGCCGCAGACCCCCTCGCCGCCGCAGCTGGCAGGGATAAAGACCCCGCCCCGGGCCGCCACGTCGAGCAGGTTCTCTCCGGCCTTGGCCTCGACGCTGATTTCGTCGGGCAGGAAACGTACTGTGTGCTGCATATCTTATGCTCTCCAGAAAAGGCGTATCGAAAAAAGGGTGAAAGGATGAAGGGAGGAGTGGTAAAAGGTGAAAGCAAGTCGCCAATCCTGTAGCCTTTTACCTTGTCCCCTCTACCTTTTCAATGGGAATTCACCCTATGACCACCCCGCTGTTGCCGGCCCGGGCCGGCTTCATCCAATTCGACTGTATCCAGGGGGCTTGGCAGGCAAACCTGGCCACGGTGCGCGCCGCCTTGGCCGAGCTTAAGCCCCACCCCGCCACCCTGATCTGCCTGCCCGAGTTGTGGGCCACCGGTTTCGCCTATGCGCAGTTGCCCGAGTTGGCCCAGGTCACCCCCCAGCTGCTCACGGCCCTGGTCGAGGAGGCCGCCCGCTACCGGATCCTCATCGCCGGCTCGCTCATGGAGTACAACCCGGAGCGCGAGGCCTTTCACAACACTTTGTTCATCGTCGGCCAGGAGGGGGTGGTCGGCCGCTACCGCAAACAGCAACTCTTCGGCCCCATGGCTGAGGATCGCCATTTTACCCCTGGAGACCGGCCCTTGCCCATCACCACCGAACTGGGGGAGATCGCCTGCCTGGTCTGTTACGACCTGCGCTTTCCCGAGCTCGCCGCCCGCCAAGTGGGGCTGGGGGCCGGGGTGATCCTGGTCTCGGCCCAGTGGCCCATGGCCAGGCGAGGTCACTGGCTCACCCTGCTCACTGCCCGGGCCATCGAAAACCAGGCCTTCGTGGTGGCCTGCAACCGCTCGGGCACCACCGACAACACCGCCTTTGCCGGCACCTCCGTGGTCATTGACCCCAGCGGTCAGATCATGATCGAGGCCGACGACCGGCCGAGCCACGGCGTGGTCACCCTGGACCCCGGCCTGCTCGATGAGGTGCGGGGCCGCTTCCGCACCGCCGGGGTCACCCCCTACCGCTCCCCGGACGCCGGCAAGGTGAAGACACTTGCCGACTTGCAGGCGGAGTTGGTCCGGGTGCGGGGGATGGGTCGGCAGGTGGTGTTCACCAACGGCTGCTTCGACATCCTGCACCAGGGCCACGTCACCTACCTGGAGGCGGCCAGGCAGCAGGGGGATTGCCTGGTGGTGGGGATGAACAGCGACGCCTCCATCCGCGCCATCAAAGGGCCCACCAGACCGGTGAACAGCGAGACGAGCCGGGCCCGGGTGCTGGCGGCCCTGGGGTGTGTCGATTATGTGGTGGTCTTTGGCGAGGAGACGCCGCTTGCCCTGATCACCGCCCTACAACCGGCGATCCTGGTCAAGGGGGCGGACTGGCCCATTGATCAGATCGTGGGCGCGGCCGAGGTCCTGGCCCGGGGCGGCCGGGTGCTGACCATCCCCACGGTGGCGGACTTTTCCACCACCCGGGTGATTGAGAGGGTGCGGGGGCAGGGGTGAAGGGCAGGGCGCGCACCTCGTGATGTTGCGTGCGCGGTTTGGACGACAACGGCACCATAAATCGGTGCGCATGAAAAAAACCCATGCACCCCCTTGAAGTTAATCCTTATCAACTCCGGTTGCAATCACCCCCTGGCAGAGCAACTCTTGCCAGCCCGCGGGTAGCACTGCGGGGTCGAAACCCACCTCGTGACAAAAGAGCAAGAGCTCCGTCCCCGAGCAGTTGATGCAACACCCCTGCCCCAGACGCCCTACCTCTTCGAACTCCACCACCAGAAACCGCCCCAAGAGTTCGCGGACCTCCGCCGCCACCCCTGCGGGGTCAAGCCCCTCCTGGCCGCAGAAGCGGACCAATCTCCGCCAGTTGACCACGCCGCGGGCCAGACCCCGGTAGTGACCCTTGCCCCGGTTCTCCGGGGTCAGGTCACGGCGGATGATCCGCCGGTAGCCCGCAACCACCGCCTGTTTCAGGCGCAACAGCTCAGGCGCGGTCAGGCGCGCTTGCGGTCCTTCCGGGTCGCGGGTCAAGAAGTAGAGGCAGCTGTGCATGGTCACCTCCGGCATCTCGCCGCCGTCTTCGATGATCAGGACCTCGTCATCCAGCAAAGCAGAATCAATGACCACGGAAATCAACAGGCGCGCCGGCTGCCGCCAGCGGTTGGGAGGGCTTGGCTCCATCCTGCGCAGCGCTCATTTTGCACCCATCCAGCCGGAAGGGGTGATAGGCCTTATCCTGAATGGTGGGGTGGCACGGGAGGCAGGTGCCGACGGTGAGGATGCGGGAGAGTTCCTGTTGGTTAAAGGGCCGCAGGTTGGGGCGGAAACTCTTCTGCAAGGGGATGCCGTCGATGGTGACAAAGGCGTCCAGCCGGGGGGTGACCCCGGCGCTGGTGGTCAGCGGCTGGGTGGCGGGATCAAAGCGCCACTCTCCCCCCTCCTGCCAGGCGGTGCCCAAGCCTAGGCCCACGGCCTTGGTGGAGGTATGGCACGCGGCGCAAGAACGGCCCTTGGCCTGGGTGGTGTGGGGGTCAATGGCCGCCATGGTCAAGGAGGAGAAGGCCTTCTCCTTGTTGCCCTCCTTGTCCTGCAAGGTGACGATGTCCTGGCACCCCGGGGTGATGGGCATCACCCGGTTGTTCCACAGCCCCAGGGCCGGTTGCTCGTAGCGGATGTAGGAGCGCCCCTCGGACCACCACCCCGGAGTCTCCTTCAGGGTCAGCTTGTCCAGGTGGGTCTCGCTCATGTCCCGTTTGACGTGGCAGCCGTAGCACTGGGGCACCCAGGTGGAGTGGCAGGCCTGACAGGCAAGGCGCTGGTGACCGCTATAGGCGCACTCCTCGGGTAGCGGCGGCTGCAAGGGGTGCTCCTTGGCGTCCAGTTTGCCGATGAGGACCGGCTTCGGCCCCGTGGGGCTGATGTTATTCAGCTGATTCCCTTTCTCCGTGAGGCCGGGCCGGCCCGTGGTGTGGCAGGAGCGGCAGGCGACCTCCAGTTGCTCCTCGAAGTGGGCGTAGCGGTGACCGTCGCCCATGATCTCGTTTCTGGTGTGGCAGTCGATGCAGGCCATCCCCTTTTGGTAGTGGATGTCGGCGGGGAGCTTCTGGTAGAAGCGGTCCCCGGGCAACCGCTGGCTGGAGAGTTCACCATCTTCGATGGGGGCGCCCGAGCCCTCGGACTCGTAGACCCCGGTGTAGGAGATGCCGATACGGCCACTGCGGTTATGGCAGCGCACGCAGTTCTCCACTGGAATTTTTTTGCTGAGCAAGGGGTGCCCCTTCTCCTTGCCGGTGGCCGGCAACTTGGGGTCCAGCTGGTGGTGGCAGGCGGTGCATCCCCCCCCCTTCTCGCCAAAGAAGCCGGGGAGGTCCCCCTTCTGCTTCCACAGGTGGCAGGTGGCGCAGAGCTTGCGGTAGTAGTCCAGGGCCAGGGAGGTCTTACCGCTGGCAAGCAACTCCTCCACCGAGTAGTCGCCATTCTGGTCCGGGGCCTCGCCCCAGTAGTAGAGCAGGGTGGCCAGGATGCCGCGATTGGTGGCCATTAGCGAATTCTTGACCTTGGGGATGTCGATGGCGTGGCAGCCGTTGACCCCGCAGGTCCGCTCCACCACCCGCAGGTCCCCGGGGTTGTTGACGATCCCCTGGTGGGCGGACTCCTTGGCAGCGGCCAAGGGGTTGCCCAGGTGACAGGAGGAGCACCCCAGCACCGTGACCTCATGGGCCGGGTCCAGGTGCTCCTTTTGGTGGCAGGCCAGGCACATCTCCACCTGGCCGCTCACGGTCTGGTAGAGCTGGCCGGGCCGCTGTTGCAGATTCTCCCGCAGGATCAGGAGGCCGGCCACCACCAACAGCAAGAGGACGACGAGACGAAAGGGGGTCTTCTTCAACATGGCGGTCTGCTCCCCAGGATAAGGCTGGAGTCGGAGGCCAGGTCGATGATATGGATGCCGGCCAGGCCGCAAGCGGCAAGCCACTCGGCCAGGGTTTGGGCCTCGTGGCAGACGCCGCGCGGGGTATTCAGCATCATCAGCAGGTCGTAAAGTGGGCCCTTGATTGGAGTGCGGTCCGGGCAGTAGTCGTGGATCAAGAGCACTCCTCCCGGGGCCAACAGAGCCACGGCCTTGTCCAGGGAGGCCTGGGCCTCGGCCGGGTCGTAGGTGTGCAGCACATTGGCCAGCAGGATGAGGCCGAAGCGCTCCGCCGGGGCAAAGGGGTGGTCGCGGAAGTCTCCGGCCCTGGTGGTCATGCCGGCCCAGGCGCCGGGGTCAGGGTAGATGGCGTGGGCGGCGGCCAAGACCTCCGGCAGTTCGAAGAGGGTGACGGTGGCCCCGTGCCGCCGATATCGAGGATCGGGCCATGCCAGGGGGTGGCGGTCAGCAGGGTGGTGATCTCGCGGGCCTTCTGCCGGGCCAACTGGTCCAAGGCCCGCACATAGTGGAGGTTGCGGGTGGGGTAGTCGTCCTCCCGGCGGAGGTCGGGGGCAAGCGGCTGGGTGCTGACCCTGGCGGCCAGCTCTTGCCACGGGGGTTGCAAATATCTCCGGTAGAGGAGGAGGTCCCCCAGATAGCCGGCAAGGCCGGGGACCAGGTGGCGGCTGGCCACAGGGCAATTCGACCAGCCGCCCGGGCCGCCCTCTATCAGGCCGAGAGATGCCAGGGCCGGAAGCATGCGCCCCAGTGGCCCTTCCTGGCAGTGCGCGGCCCGGGCCAAGGTGGAGAGGGCGATGGGGCCCGTCTCCAGGTGGGTGAAGAGCTCAAGTTTGATGGCGGCGAACAGGAGCTCTGATGACCAGGAGGCGCAGGCCAGGTCTTCCAAGGCTTGGTAGGCGGTTGTTGGCTGAAGGAGTTGGCAGGGAGCGGTCATCTTCCTGGTCTAGGTATCTTCCCGGAAGCGTTGGCTGGTGGGGTAGCGCCGGCCCGTGCCAAAGGCCTTGCTGGTGACCTTGAGCCCCATGGGTGCCTGCTTGCGCTTGTGTTCGTTGTTCTGTACCCGGCGGACCACATCGCGGACCACCTCGGCGCTGTACCCCGCGGCAATGATCTCTTGCACCCCTTGGTCCTCTTCCAGGTAGGCGGCGAGGATGGGGTCCAGGACCTCGTAGGGGGGCAGGTCGTCCTGGTCACGCTGGTTGGGGGCCAGTTCGGCGGTGGGGGCGCGGCTGATGGTACGGGCCGGGATCACCTCCCCTCCCCTATTCAAGAAATGACAGATCTCGTAGACCATGGTCTTGGGCACGTCGGCGATCACCGACAGGCCACCGCTCATGTCGCCGTAGAGGGTGCAGTAGCCCACGGCCAGTTCGGACTTGTTGCCGGTGGAGAGCAAGAGGTGGCCGAACTTATTGGCCAGGGCCATCAACAGGTTGCCCCGCACCCGGGCCTGGATGTTCTGCTCGGTGGTGTCCGGGGCGCGGCCGGCAAAGTGCGGGGCCAAGGCGCTCAACTCCGCCTCGAAGATGGGGGTGATGGGGATGGTGGCAAAGCCGATTCGCAAATTGCGGGCCAGCTGTTCGGCATCGGCAATGCTCTCCGCCGAGGTGTAGGGCGAGGGTAGGGCCACCCCCAGGACCTTGTCCGGTCCCAGGGCCGCCGCGGCAATGGCGGCGGTGAGGGCCGAATCGATGCCGCCGCTCAGCCCCAGCACCGCCGAACGAAAGCCGCACTTGTGCAGATAGTCGCGGGTGCCCATGACCAGCGCCTCGAAGACCATGGCCGCCGGCTCGCTGGGGGCCGGGGTCAGGGCGGGCTGCGAAGGCCAGGCCTCGCTGTCGAAGATGATCATGTCTTCGCGGAAGCTCGCGGCCCGGGCCAGGAGACGGCCATCCGGGGCGATGATCAGGCTCTGGCCGTCGAAGAGCAGGGAGTCCTGACCGCCGACCTGGTTGACATAGAGCAGCGGCAGGCCGGTCCGGCGGCAGAGGTCGGCGAAGAAGGCGAGCTTGGCCTCGGGCTTGCCCACCTGGAAGGGCGAGGCGGAGATATTGATCAGGCAGTCGGGCCGCTGGGCCGGGTCCTGCAACAGATCGCTGATCGGGTTGGCGCGGTAGAGTTGCCTAGGCGCTTCGTCCTGACGCAGGCGGGCGCTCAGGGGTCCGCCACAGAGGGCGGGGTCGTTATAGATGTCCTCGCAGATGGAGACCCCCAAGGAGAGGCCCTGCCACGCCAAGGGGGCACTCCGCTCCCCGGGCTGAAAGTAGCGGGCCTCGTCAAAGACATCATAGGTGGGCAACAGCCGTTTGTGAACCACGCGGGTCTCCATGCCGCTCATCAGCACGGCGCTGTTGAACAGGGGCTTGCCGGTGGTGGCCGTATTCCGGGTGATCAGACCGCAGAGGAGGTCGATGCCGGTGACCTGGCGTTGCAGCTCCTCCCGGGCCTGCTCCTGGCGGCGGACAAAGGCCGGACGCTCCAGCAGGTCCTGGGGCGGGTAGCCGCTGAGGGCCAGTTCGGGGAAGATGGCAAGCCCGCAACCGGCCTCCCGGGCCCGGTCGCTCCAGGCGCGGATGGAGGCCACGTTGCCGGCAAAGTCACCCACCGTGGGGTTGGTTTGAACGAGTGCGATCTTCATGGAGGTTATGTGTCGGGAGGTTGCGGCGGCCCCAATGGTCCGTATCCAGGGAGAGGGATTGACTGAGAATCTATACTGCAAAAAGCGAAAACCGTAAACCGGTAACTCTTTGCCATGGCCGGAGTCCCTTGCTCAGCAGGAACAGCGTGGCACATTCTCTTCATCGCCTTCACCGGCGGGGCAGGCCTTGGCCGGCCCGACGTTGCCCCTGAACGCTGCATGGTAGCCTGTTCCCAGACCCCCCTTGGTCCCCGGGGGAATCGTCATTATATAATAAGGAAGGGGAGATGTGTTGCCGCTCCTTGCATCCACCATGGGTTATCCCTCCGGGTGCAGGGAGTTGTTGCCAACTGATCGAACCTGGACTAATCACTAGCAAACATCATCGAAGGAGGCAATTATGGTTAACAAACTCACCACCGCCACCCTCTTTTTGGCCATCATCCTGCTCTTCACCGGCAGGGCCACCGCCTTTTTCCACAATTACAACATCAATGAGCTGTACTCCAACACCGACGGTTCGCTTCAGTTCATTGAACTGATCAATGGCAACGTGAACGGCGAAATGTTCTCGGCGGGACAACTGCTCACCGTTACCCAAGGCGGAGTCAGCCACAGCTTCACCTTCCCCGGCAACCTGCCCAGTTCGGCAACC
>OBOI01000354.1_pt1 | contig 16674 bp, 18 predicted proteins | sample 1670151 | NCBI WGS metagenome assembly OBOI01 (sample SAMEA104232303, study PRJEB22302) | sediment metagenome | biome: forest; feature: aquifer; material: sediment | place: USA | collected 2011-08-07 | depth 0.01 m | reverse complement strand
ATGTGTTACGGGGCGTGCCAGCGTCGGTTGAGCGATTTTTGCGAAACCGACAAAAATTGATGGAATCGCAAAAAGTCGTGAAGCTGACCATCTGCCAATGTGATTTCAATGTGTTACGGGGCGTGCCAGCGTCGGTTGAGCGATTTTTGCGAAACCGACAAAATCTGAGTGGAGAAGTATCATGAACAACCCTCGCCTCTTGATTGTCGAGGATGAAGCCATCGTCGCCATGCAGATCGAGTCGCAGATCACGGCCATGGGTTATGGGGTTGCCGGCCGTGCCACCAGCGGTGAGCAGGCCTTGCTGCTCATGGCGGAGCAGCGCCCCGACCTGGTGTTGATGGACATCCATCTCCAGGGGGAGATGGACGGCATCATGGCTGCCGAGGCCATCCGGCTGCGCTTCCAGAGGCCGGTGATCTTCCTCACCGCCTATGCCGACGACGATACCCTGGAACGCGCCAAGGTCGCCGAGCCGTACGGCTACATCCTCAAGCCCTTTAACGTCCGTGAACTGAAATCCGTCATCACCGTTGCCCTCTATAAGCACCAGACCGAGTTGGAACTCGGCCGGTTGAATAGGCTCTACAATGTGCTAAGCCATGTGAACCAGGCCATTATCCGCCGGCACTCCCGGGAGGAGTTGCTGCGGACCCTCTGCCGGGTGGTGGTCGAGCAGGGGGAGATGGATCTGGCCTGGATCGGTTGGCTCGATCCCCTCTCCTCGCGGATTACGCCGGTGGCCCACTTTGGGGATGATCGCGGGTTCTTGCAGCATGGGGATTTTTGTGCCGATGAGCAGCCGGAGGGTCAGGGCAATCCCGGTAGGGCCATCCGTCTGGGCAGACCCGTGGTCTGCAACGCCTGCCTGGGGCAAGAGTGCCTCTACCCGAGTGATCAGGCCCCGGCCCGGTTCGGCTTTCAGTCGTGTGCCTCCTTCCCCTTGCGCTTTCAGGGGGAGATCGGCGGCACCTTGAATCTGTGCGTGGCCGATTCCGGTTTCTTTCAGGAACGAGAGGTGCAGCTGTTGGCAGAGGTGGCCTTTGACATCTCCTTTGCCCTGGATCTGATTGCCAGTGATCGACAACGGGAGCAGGAGGCGGAAGAGAGGCGACTGACCGCCGAGGTCCTGGAAGCGATCAACAGCGCCATGGACAGTCCTGATCTCTTGCGCAAGGTGCTGACCACGCTCAAGGAGTGGTCCGGCTGCGAGGCCGCCGGCATCCGCTTGCAGGAGGGGGATGATTTTCCCTATTTCGAGACCGTCGGTTTCCCGGAGGGGTTCGTCCGTCTGGAGAACAGCCTCTGTGCCCGGGATGCCCAGGGCAAGGTGGTGCTGGATAGGGCAGGGGGACCGGCCCTGGAGTGCATGTGCGGCAATATTCTGCAAGGCCGGGTTGACCCCGGCAAGCCATTTTTCACCAATGGCGGCAGCTTTTGGTCGAATGGCACCACCGAGCTGTTGGCCACCACCACCGATGCCGACCGCCAGACCCGCACCCGTAACCGTTGCAACGGGGCGGGGTATGAGTCCGTGGCCCTGATCCCTCTCCGCTCGGCAGGCCGGACCTTTGGCCTGATCCAACTGAACGACAGGCACCGGGACCGGTTCACCCCCGCCAAGATCGCCCTCTTCGAACGCCTGGCGGAAAATATCGCCAACTACCTGGACAAGATGCGGCTTGCCGCCAAGCTTCAGGAGAGCGAGGCGCAGCTCCGCTCCATCGGCGACAACCTCCCGGACAGTTATATCTACCGGTATACCCGCGACGCGGACGGTCAACCCAGATTCTTGTTCGTCAGTGCCGGCGTGGCCCGCGTCCATGGGCTTACCCCCGAGCAGGTGTTGGCCGACTCCATGGCCCTGTATGGTCAGATCGATCCGCTCCAGGGGCCGGCCCTCGTGGCGGCCGAGGCGCGGAGCGCGGCCGAGATGAGCGATTTTGTCATGGATCTGCACCTGCGGCGCCCGGATGGGGAGTGGCGCTGGTTGCACACCCGTGCCCGCCCGCGCCGGAGCCCTGATGGCCGACTGCTGTGGGATGGGGCGGCGACCGACATCACCGGCCGCATGCAGGCGGAGGAGCAGTTGCGCAAGCTGGGGGCCGCGGTGGAACAGACCCCGGCCGTGGTGGTGATCACCGACCGGAACGGGGATATCGAGTATGTGAACCCCGCCTTCACCACCATCACCGGCTACACCCGGGCCGAGGTCATGGGCCGCAATCCCCGCCTGCTCAAATCCGGCGAGACGCCGGAGGAGCACTACCGGGATCTGTGGACCACCATCTCTGCCGGTCGGGAGTGGCGGGGCGTGCTCCATAACCGGCGCAAGGACGGGACCCTGTTCTGGGAGCGCGTGGTTATCTCCCCGATTCGAGACGGTGCCGACACCATCACCCATTTCATCGCGGTGAAGGAGGACATTACGGCGCAGAAGGCCTTGGAAGAGCAACTGCGTCAGCTCCAGAAGATGGAGGCGATCGGTACCCTGGCCGGGGGCATTGCCCATGACTTCAACAACATCTTGAGCGTGATCTTGGGCTATGCCGAGTTGGCCAAGGAGGACGCCCCGGTTGCCGCCAAGATAACGGATTATTTGGATAAAGTGCTGATGGCCGGCTATCGTGCCCGGGATCTGGTCAGGCAGATTCTGACCTTCAGCAGGCAGACCCGGGGCCAACGGATGGCCTTGGACCCGCAACCGATTATCAAGGAGGCCTTGAAGATGCTGCGGGCCACCATCCCCACCACCATCGACATGCAAACGGAGATCGCCCCTGAGTGTGGGCAGATCGATGTCGATCCGACCCAACTGCATCAAGTGCTGATGAACCTGTGCACCAATGCCTTTCATGCCATGGAAGAGAAGGGAGGGGTTCTGCGGGTCGAGCTCAAGGTAGCGGAGCGCCTGCCGCCGGCTCTCGCCGCAAAAAATGGGGCGGAGAACTCCTTTGTCGAACTGATCGTGGCTGACACCGGGCCTGGCATCGGGCCGGAGATCCTGGGCCGGATCTTCGAGCCGTTTTTTACCACCAAGGAGCAGGGGAAGGGGACAGGGATGGGTCTGGCCATTGTCCACGGGATCGTGCAGGAGTATGGGGGCGTGATCACGGTGGATTCGCGTCCGGGGCAGGGCACGACCTTTCATCTCTATCTCCCCCAGAGCAAACAGGGGATGGCGCCAACCCTCGAGAGCGACGCCGAGCTCCCTGGCGGCAGGGAACGGATTCTGTTGATTGATGATGAGGCCACGCTGCTCGAAGTATCGAAGATTATGCTCGAAAGGTTGGGGTATGAGGTCACCACCGAGCAACACCCCTTTGCGGCCGTGGCCCTGTTCAAGAGGCAACCGCGGCACTTCGATTTGGTCATCACCGACCAGACCATGCCGGGGATGACCGGGCTTGAACTGGCCTCGTGGCTGATCCGCATCCGTCCCGATATCCCCATTATCCTCTGCACCGGGTACAGTCATTTGGTCAACGAGGAGGTGGCCAGGTCGCAAGGGATTGTAGGCTTTGCCTATAAACCGCTGCTCAAGGCCACGATTGCCACCTTGATCCGCCAAGCCTTGGCGGTGGCCCCCGGGTCATGAGGGATATTTGTAGTTAACCAAGCGTTCAACAGGAGAAAATTCATGAAGATTGTCGCGATCAGTGGGAGTGCGAGGAAGGGGGGCAATACCGCCCAGCTGTTGACCATGGTCCTGGAGGAGTTGGCCCGGGCCGGGCATGAGACCGAGTTGGTGGAGCTGGCAGGGGAGGTCGTCCAGGGTTGCATCGCCTGCTACCAGTGCTTTGAAAAGAAGGATGGGCAGTGCGCGGTGAAGAAGGATATGACCAATGAGTGCATCGCCAAGATGGTGGCCGCCGATGCCATCCTCTTGGGGTCACCGACCTACTTCGCCGATATCTCCGCCAACATGAAGGCCTTGATCGAGCGCTCGGGCATGGTGGCCCGGGCCAACGGCAACATGTTCAAACGCAAACTCGGGGCCGGAGTGGTGGCGGTCCGCCGGGCCGGGGCCTCCCATGTCTTTAGCAGCCTGAACAACTTCTTCCTGATCGGCGAGATGATTGTGGTGGGCTCCTCCTACTGGAACATCGGCGTGGGCCGGGAGCCGGGTCAGGTCCAAGAGGACCAGGAAGGGATCAAGACCATGCGCGACCTGGGGCAGAACATGGCCTGGCTGCTGGACAAGCTCGCGTAACAGATCATTCGATAAAATTCCACGAGGGGCTCTCGCGGTCGAGGAGGGTGCGGTCGTACTCCTTGAACAGGGCAAGGGCCTCGCGGGTGGAGGCCTCGGTGAAACGCAGGCGGTCCAGCTTGGCCATGGGCAGGGTCAAGGCCCGGGAGAGTAGCTTCACGGTGCTGATGGCCAGCGGCGGGGCCGAGAGCGAGGGGTGACAGCGCCGGCAGAGGATGGTGCCGTGGCTGGCCCGGAAACGAAAGGGGGAGCCTGCACCCTCGAGCAGCCCGCAGGAGGCGCAGGCCGAGAGGTCGGGTTGATAGCCCAGGCGGCTGTAGAACTTGACCAGGAACAGCACCAGGGCCTCCAGCCGCTCTTGGTCCTGACAGAGGCGAGCAAGGACCCAGACTAGCCAGGAGAATAGTTCCTGGTCGTGGTCGTTGATGTGGGTCCAGGTGCGGAAGAGGTCGCAGACCAGGGTGGCTGTGGTGTAGGCCTGATAGTTTTGGCGCAGCGGCAGGTGGCTCTGGGTCAACTCCGCCTGATTGATGATGGGCAGGGAGTAGTGGTCGCTGTAGTCGATATCCAGCAGCGAGAAGAGTTCGAGCTTGTTGACGAACCGTTTGCTGCTGCGCTTGGCCCCCTTGGCAATGCCGCTCCATTGGCCGAGGTTGGGGCTGTAGAAGGTCACGATCTTGTCCGCCTCCCCGTAATCGGTGAGGTGGATGACCACGCCGGGGGTGCGCTGCTGGGCCATGGGCGGTCAGGACCGGCGGAGGGTCAAGGGGATACCGCTTACAGATTCTCCTTGATAAAGGCCTTGGTCCGCAGCTCGGTGATCCATTTGTTGAACATCTTTTCGCCCTCCTCCCGGAAGAGCTTGGTCTCGATCTCTTTTTTGATCTCGGGGGGAGGGGTCGCCTGGGCCTTGGTCTTATCCTTGCCGTCGTCACCCGGGGCAGAGACCAGCTTTAGCAGTTCATAGCCGTTGGGGGCCTCGATGATGGCGCTGGTCTCCCCCGGTTTCATGGCGAGGACGGTATCCTTCATGAAGGCGGCCAACTCCTCTTGCTTGAAGACGCCGATGTCGCCGCCGTCCTCTTTGGAAGGCAGGTCGGAGAACTCTTTCGCCACCTCCTGAAAGCTCTTGCCGTTGTCCAACAGCTTCTTGGCGCTCTCCGCCGCCGCTTTCGCCTCGTCCGCTGTCTTCTGCTTGTACTCCTCCCCCCAGAGAAAGCCCATCTGCAAGAGATGGTAGCCGCTCACGGCACCGGTGGCACCGGGGGTGTAGTTATCCCGATAATACTGGTTGACCTTGTCGTCGGTGACCACCAGCTTCGAACGGATCTCGCGGTTGACCAGCCTGGACTGCAGGATCTGGCTCTTCATCTGCTTGCGGTATTGCTCTTCGCTGATGCCCTTGGCGGCCAGGTCTTGGAGGTACTCCTCCCGGGTCACATGATTCTCGGTCAGCAAGGTGGTAATGGACTGGTCCACATCCTCATCCGTCACCTTGATCTCCAGCAGGGTTGCCTGCTGGTCGATCAAGCGCTGATCGATCAGGTGCGACAGCACCTCCTTCCTCAGCTTTTGCATCTCCCGCTGCAGTTGATCCGCCGGGGCCTGCTTGATCAAGGCCTGGAAGTAAGGGCTGCCCTCCTCGTTGAGTTCGGAAAGGGTGATGATGTCGTCATTGACCACGGCCACGATGCGGTCCGCCATTTCGGCCATGGCGTTGGGGTGGGGGAGTAGGCAGAGGAGCAGGAGAAGGGTGGAGGCGGTCAGGGAGAGTATGCGCATGGGGGCAGGGGTTCACATGGTTGGAGGTTACAGGCTAATGGCTAACGGCGCGCAGCACACGGAGAAGGCGGTCTGCAACCGCCCACCCATCGCTATCAACCGTAAACCGACAGTCGTTCTACTTACCCCGCTCACCTATGGAGTGCAATATCTTTTTACCGGGCTTGGCCATGTCCCGAACTGGGTCGCTCGGGGTGGTGTTCCACTTGGCGCTGGCCACGGCGCAAAATTTCTTGACCAGCAATATTCCCATCTTTATAGTCAGGGGATGGTTGACATGTGAAACAGACCATAATCCGTTACCATAACAGGAGGAGCGCGCATGCTGGACAGCTTACAGAAGGGATTGTTGACAGGACTCGGGGTGGCCGTGGTCACCAGGGAGAAGATCATGACCGCCACCAGTTCCTTGGTCCGGGACGGGAAGATCTCGCGGGAGGATGCTGAAAAGCTGGCAGCTGAACTGTTCGAGGCCGGGCAAAAGCAGTGGCAGGATATTCAGACGCTGGTCGCCGGCACGGTGCGGGGCGGGCTTGAAACCATCGATATCGGCAGCCACAAGGAGATCCGCGAGTTGCGGGAGCGGTTGGACAACATGGAAAAACGCCTGATGCTCATGGAGGACAGGTTGCCGGCCGTGGAAGGGGAAACCCAGGGTGGAGATTAAGGCGGTCGCCCACCTGGGCCGCTTTACGGATATCCTTACCACCCTGTTGCGCCATGGGTTCGATGAGGTGGTGGAACGCTTAAATCCGCCGGGCAAGGCCCTGCTCGACAAGATCCATCGGGTCGATGCGGAGCTGACCACCTGGATGCGGCTCCGGATGATGATAGAGGAGCTCGGTCCGACCTTTGTCAAGATCGGCCAAGTCCTGAGCCTCAGGCCCGACCTCATCCCGCCCCCCTTGTTGGTGGAGTTGAGGAAATTGCAGGACTCGGTGGCCCCCGAACCCTTTGCCGCCATCCGCCGGGTGATTGAACAGGCCTTTGCCTCCCCCCTGGAGGAGACCTTCAGCTATTTCGATGCCCGACCCCTGGCCGGGGCCTCGCTCTCCCAGGTGCATCGCGCCGTCCTCCGCCAGGGCCGCGCCGTGGTCGCCGTCAAGGTGCAACGACCGGAGATCCGGCAGAAGATCACCGTTGATCTGGCCATCCTGGAACAGATCGCTCACCAGCTCCACGAGCACATGGAGACCCTGGCCCATTACAACCTCCCCGGCCTGGTGCGGGAGATCAACAAGGTGTTGCGCCAGGAGCTTGACTTTACTCGGGAGGCCCGCCATATGCAGATCGTCGGCAACACCTTTGCCGATGACCCCACGATCTCCATCCCCACGGTCTATCCGGCCTTCACCACCCCCATGGTGCTGACCATGGAGTTGATTCGCGGGGTCAGGATCAGGGAGCTGGCCGAGGACGCGGCTGTTAACCGGGAGATCCTGGCCCGTAACGGTCTGCGCTTGACCATCAAACAGATCTTCGAGGATGGCTTCTTCCACGCCGACCCCCACCCCGGCAATGTCTTAATCCGGCCGGGCAACGTCTTCTGCCTCCTGGATTGGGGGATGGTCGGCCGCCTGACCGTGGCGGTGCGGATGCAGTTGGTGGATCTGATCGCCGCCGCCATTGACAAGGATTGTGCCCGCCTGACCAACATGATCCTGGCCATTGTCCGCCCCATGGGCGAGGTCGATCGCCAGCGCCTGGAGCAGGAGTTGCTGGATCTCCTGGACACCTACCACAGCCTGCCGCTTAATCAGGTCAATCTCGGCACCCTGCTGTTGGAGATTGTCGGCGTCATTCAGGAGCACCGCTTGCAACTGCCCTCTGATTTGGCGATCATGATCAAGGCCCTGATCACGGCGGAGGGCACGGCCCGGCTGCTCTACCCGCAACTCAACGTGGTCCGGGAGGCGGAGCCCTTCATCCGCAGCCTGTGTTTGGCGCGCTGGCAGCCGCTGGCCATCTGGCGGGGCCTGGTCCACACCCTGCGTGATCTTGTCTGGATGCAACGCGACATCCCCGAACGGCTGGGTCACATCGTCACCCATCTCGACGAGGGCAAGCTCATGCTCCGTTTCCGGCACGAGAACCTGGGCGGCCTGCGCTCCACCTTGGAGAATGTCAGCAACCGGGTGACCTTTGGCATCATCATCGGCGCCCTGATTATCGGCTCGTCCATGATCATCACCACCGGGGTCAAGCCGCTGCTCTTTGGTTACCCCGCCCTGGGGATGATCGGCTACCTGGTCTCCGGTCTCCTCGGCCTGTGGTTGGTCTTCACCATGATCCGTACCCGCAAACTGTGACGGTTTCGCAAAAACCGTTCAACCGTCGCTGGCACGCTCAGTAACACATTGAAATTACATTGGCAGATGGTCAGCTTCACGACTTTTTGCGGTTCTGTCAACTGTGATCTGCTTGCGAATACGGCGGTGTCCGTAACCCTTGCCCCCTCTTTCATCTCAACCGCCGTGCCCTTGCCATGCCCAAACGACTCAACGACTTTTTGCAGGAAAGCCCATTTTTTAACGGCATTGCCCTCTCCCCGTCCGAGAAGGAGGAGCTGATCCATCTGATCGAGGATGAGTATCTCTTTGAGTTTCTCTCCTCCATCATCCGCGAGTCGGAAGAGATCCTGACCATTGACCCCAGCCTGGACCGGCGGGTGATCCTGGAACTCGCCGCCGGCATGATTGTTAAGGATCTGAAGGCCGAGGCCGCCTCCATCCGTCTCTTCGACCCCAAGTCCTTTAAGATGCTGACCTTTGGCGCCCACGGCCTGCGCGACAGCGAACGCTCCACCGCCATCCCGGTGAAGAAGTCCATTGCCGGCCGGGTGGTGGAGCTGAACCGGAGCATCGTGGTCCCCAGCATCATGAAGGACCCCCTCTACCGGGAGAAGAAGATCGTGGCCCAGAAGGGGTACAACTCCCTGCTGGCGGTGCCACTCCGCATGCCGAGTTTCGTCGGCTCTGTCGACGACATCTTGGGGTCCCTGCAGATCTACTATCTGGAGGATGACCGCCGTTTCGAGCGGCTGGAGATCATCCGGGCCGAGATGCTGGCGCGGAGGGTGAGCTATGTCATGGCCAAGAAGAGGATCCTGGACATGAAGACCTTAAACGACAAGAAGGAGGCGATTTCCGATAAGATCTTTGTCAAACTCAGCCACCGGCAGGGGGTCAAGCTCAAGGATTTCTTCAACCTGATCATCCCGGAGCTGGACGAACTGATCAAGCTCCACAGCTGCTCGCTGTGCACCCTCTCGGACGACCAGAAGAGCATCCACCTGGAGGCCTCCTACCCCCCGGAACACTCCTACCATGAGCATGGCCACCTCTTCACCCTGCAACACCACCACTACTTCTGGGCCGCGGTCCACGGCACCAAGGAGTACGCGGACATGCCCCACGAGCGCATCGACCCCTCCTACCTGCTGATCAAGGACCCCTCCCTGAGCGAGTTGATCGGTCCCGGTCTGCGCGCCTTTGCCCAACAGGAGGAGATCCACTCCATTCTCTTTGTGCCCCTCAGGTCGGCGGGGATCACCCGTCACCTCCTCTGCTTCTTCGCCACCCAGCAGAAGCACTACTTTACCGAGGACGAGATCGAGTTGCTGATCTTTTTCGGCAAGGAGATCATGAAGGCGGTACGCCTGGAATTTTTGGGTGACATGCTCCATGACTTCAAGAATCCGGCAGTGGCGGTGGCGGGGCTCGCGGCCCGTTCTCGCAGACTCCTGGACAGCGAGGACCTGAACCCCTTGCGCGAGAAGCTCATCTACTATCAGGATGTGGTGGCCAGGGAGACGGCCCGTCTCCAGGACCTGGCCCTGACCATGACCGGCGAGGGGCGGGAGGAGGAGATTGATCTCGGCCGTCTGGCCCAGGAGCGCTACGCACTGAACAGCCATGTCATCGAAGAGTCCCAGTACACCAATATCCAGGTGCGGCCGGCAGCCATCGAGCCCGGGCTGCTGGTCCTCTGCCCGCGCTATGGCCTGGAACGGGTCTTGGACAACCTGTTGAACAATGCCACCAAGGCCATCCCCCGGGCGGGCGGCTTTATCGCCATGCGCTGCTTCCGTGCCGATGACATGGCCTGCCTGACCATCACCAACTCGGGCGAGATCGAGCAGGAGCAGATCGAGTCGATCAACAAAGGGGTGGCCCTGGGCCGGGGCCTCAATATCGTCGCCCGTTTTATCCTCAACAACCACGGTAAACTTGACATCGTCTCCCAACAAGGGGAGAGCGCCTTTACCATCAAGCTCCCCCTGCACACCGCTCTCACAGCTGCCTAAAAAGGCGTATGGGGGCCTCCCATTGCTGGCATGGCTATTGCTCATTGATATGACCAACAACAGGTGCCGTGGGTTGCCCACGGTAAGGTCATACACCAGGTAAAGCGGTACGAGGTGGGGCAATGCAGGTCAATTGGGCGAATACGGAACAGAACAGGGAGGTCGGGCCCACCGGGCAAAAGGCATTGGTTATGCAAAAGATTAATGCCGCCACCCGAAAAAAAATTTACGCGAGCAAGATCGCGGCCTTGGCCGACCGCAAGATGCCGCTCAATCTGCTCAAGATCATGTGTCAGGATGTGCCGGTGGCGGCGAATCGCCTCGACACCCCCAGTGGCCGGCGCGCGTATGTGAAAAAGTGTCTTCGCTACTACACCGGCATGCTCCGCGCCATCGAGCGTTCCGAAAGAAAAGGGTTTTTTCGCTTTTTCTCCTGATTCACCGGCAACGGCGCGCTGTAGGGCGCTGGCCTATCCTTCCTCCCCTCGAGTTCAATCAACCTCTGCCGCTTTTCAGCCGCCCAGCCAGTGCCAGGGCGGCTTTTTTTTTAATCACCCTCGGCAACCGCTCAGCATCATCAGCAGAGAGCTGTGGAGTGCGGTGGCTTGTCACCGCTTTTTCCCAAGCTGGCAGGTTGGATAGCACCTGATAGTGATGCACCATCGCCCCACGCCGCATCTTCTTCCCCCTCCCCATGGCCCACTGCCAACGATCCGAATTTCACATTGTCCTCACGGGGAGGGTGCGGTATGGTGTCGCGGGCGGCAAACAGGGGTTCGCCGCCCAAGTTGGACAACCATTTTCGAGAAGGAGTCAACATGTTCACCCTGATAAAAAAGGTATTGCAAGGAGGCCACAAGCCACAGGCAAGGCCTGCGGAGCGCGAGCTGCAAAAACGGATCGCCGCCTGTGTGTTGTTGTTGGAAGCGGCCCACATCGACGATGAGTGTACCCCGGAAGAGATGGCCTTTATCGTGGACACGGTCCAGGCGAGATACGCCCTCTCCCCTGAATACGCGGCCGAGTTGTTGGAATTGGCCGGTCAGGAGCGCCAAAACAGCGTCGATCTCTGGCAGTTCACCAACGACCTGAACCAGCAGCACTCCCCAGCCGAGAGGCAAATGATCCTCGAGGATGTCTGGCGCATCATCTTTGCCGACGGCCGGCTGGAGATGCACGAGGACCAACTGGCCCACAAGCTCGCCAACCTCCTGCGGCTCAGCCATCAGGAGATGATCGCGGCCAAGTTGGCGGCCAAGGCCAATGGTGGCAATGGCACTCCCCCTCCGTTGCCCGCCCCATGACGCCGTTCCCCCAAGACACCGTTTCATGGCCCTGGCGCATCCGTGAAGCCCCCGGCGGCACAACCCGGCCGAAGGATCCCTATCACGCATCATCATTGCCATGACCGACGACCACTATCAGAGCCTGCAACGTTGGTTCACGGCCCAGGTCCAGACCTTCCGCGAGCCCGACCCCGAGCACCAGCGCAGTATCGACCTGAAGGAGGGACGCACCCTGCGGGTCTGCGCCATCACCGAGCGGATCGCGACTGGTCTGGGGCTGGACGCGAACAGCCGTCTTCTTGCCGCCACCATCGCCCTGTTCCATGACCTGGGCCGTTTCCTCCAGTACCAACGCTACCGCACCTTCCGTGACCCGGACTCGGAGAACCACGCCAAGCTCTCCATCCGCCAACTGAACCACCATCAGCTGCTCCACGGCCTGGGGCCCACGGAGCGGCAACTCATTCAGCGGGCCATCATCTTCCACAACCGCCCCCGCCTCCCGGACCATCTGGACCCGGCGACCCAGTTCCATAGCCGGCTCATTCGCGACGCGGACAAGGTGGATATCCTGCGGGTGATGGTGGAGGAGTTTACCCAGCCGGAGGCCCTACGCAACCCTGTGGTCTCCCTGGGGCTGGCGGCGGAGAGCGGCGTGCGGGATGTGGTCTACCAGCATCTCTTTGCCGGCCGGCTGATGAACTACCAAGAGCTGCGCAACACCGATGAATTTAAGGTGCTGCTCATGAGTTGGGTCTTTGACATCAACTTCCGGCCCACCTTCGAGATCCTGCGCCAGCGTGACGCCTTCGCCGCCCTCGCCGCCACCCTCCCCAACACCCCCATCCACCAACAGGCCTGTGCCTTTATCAACGCCCACATCGACCGTTGTTTGGCAGTGCCCAGGTGGGTGACGCCGATCCTCAGTTGATGGACAGCAGCGCACCGTTTCAGGGGGAGAGGTAGGATAGGAGAGGAGGTGATGAGGCGCGGAAAAACATCAAGCGCGGCATGAGGTTGACTTGATAACTGCTGGTATCATTGACCTAACTGGTGATCCTGTAGGTGGCCATCCTGATGTGGCCCCCCTTGCAGCGCGGGCAGCGGCTGGGCCGGTTGAAGCGTTGGCGCTCCTTGAAGGTATAGGCGCAGCTGACGCAGGCATAGGGGGTGATGGCAAGGCGCTTGCCGTAGTTGGCAAGGGTGCGGCTGATATGCAGGAGGTGGTCGTAGACCTCACGCTCGCGGATGGAGAGGGCCTGGGAGAGCTCCATGGCATTCAACTCCTCTGCCGTTAACAGGTCGATGATCTGTTGGCGAACGGTCGGCATGGCGCGCCTCTCTCACCCCTTGATCACCGCTAGTGGCCTAAGTTCCACCAACACCTCCACCAGGTCGAGCTGGTTTGCGATTACCTGCTCGATATCCTTGTAAGCCCCGGCGGCCTCATCCAAGTCGTCCCGGTGGCGGATGGCGTGGATGATCCCTAACTCCTCCAACCGCTTGGTCTCCTTGCCCAGATCGAGCTGGCGTTGGGCCTGTTTGCGCCCCATCTTGCGGCCGGCCCCGTGGGAGCAGGAGGCGAAACTCTCCGGGTTGCCCCGGCCCCGAACCAGGTAGCTGGGCGTGCCTTGGGAGCCGGGGATGATGCCGATCTCCCCCTCTTGCGCCCGGGTCGCCCCCTTGCGGTGGACCATGACCTGTTTGTGGAAGTGCAACTCCAGAGCGGCATAGTTGTGGGCGATGTTGATCAGCGGCTCGAAATGGACCGGCGCCAGCACCGCCTGCATTGCCTCCTGCACCCGCTCCATCATCAGCCTGCGGTTGGCATAGGCGAACTCCACGCAGTAGCGCATCTCCCGCAGGTACTGCTGCCCCGGCTCCGAGTCCATGGGCAGAAAGGCGAGCTGCCACTGGGGCGGGATCTTCGATTTCCCCTGGCGGTTCAGCTCCCCGGCCAAGCGGTTGTAGTAGTTGGCCACCTGATACCCCAGGTTGCGGCTGCCGGAGTGGATCATCAGCCAGATGTGGCCGTCGTTGCCCTTTTGGATCTCGATGAAGTGGTTGCCGCCCCCCAGGGTGCCAAGCTGGGTGAGGGCGTGCTGGAACTCCCGGGCGACGATGGGTAGCTCCTGTAAGGTGCCGTCCACGGGCTTGGGCATCAGGGCCTGGTTCTGGGGGTGGCGATGGTGGTCGAAGCCTAGGGGCACGGCGCTGCGGATCAGGCTGAGCACCGCTTTCAGGTGGGCGCTGGAGATGGTGGTGAGGGAGGTACGGGCCGCGCACATGCCGCAGCCGATATCCACCCCCACGGCGTTGGGGATGACCATCCCCTCCAAGGCCATTACTCCGCCGATGGGCATGCCGTACCCCTGGTGGGCATCGGGCATCACCGCCACATGCTTGAACAGGAAGGGGAGGTTGGCCAGGTTGCGGGCCTGCTCCATGGCCCCGTCCTCGATGTCGTCGAGCCACAGCTTGATGGGCAGCTTTTCGGTTTTGATGGTCTTGGGCATGGCGTGATAGGCTGTAGGCTGTAGGGGTTTAGGCTGTAGGGGGGAGAGGGGAGTGCGCAGCTTAAAGGCTACAGCCTCATAGCCTACAGCCTGAAGCCTTCCCCCTCTCACATCTGCCAGCGTTTCTCTAAGAATCGTACTCCTGAGTGGTTGGTCAGGTCAAGCTGGATGGGGGTGACCGAGATGAAGCCGTGACGCACCGCGTGCTCGTCGGTATTCTCCCCGCCCAGCCAGTGCACCGTGCCGCCGCCGATCCAGTAGTGCTTGCGGCCCCAGGGATCGAAGGTCTCCTGGATGGCGTCCTTGTAGATGCGCCGTCCCTGGGTGGTGAAGCGGATCCCTTTGATCTCGCTAAGCGGCAGGGGCGGGATGTTGATGTTCAAGAGGGTGGAGGCCGGCAAGCCGAAGTGGAGGGCCATGCTGGCCAGCTTCCAGGCCACCCCGGCGGCGATGGTGAAGTCAAAAGGGGGCTCGCCAGCCATGGAGATGGCCAGGGATGGCACCGAGTACATGGTCCCTTCGATGGCGGCGGAGACCGTGCCCGAGTAGCTGATGTCGTCGCCCAGATTGGTGCCGGGGTTGATGCCGGAGACCAGAAGGTCGGGAGGGCGGGGCAGGATTTTGCGCATGCCGATGGTGACGCAGTCGGTGGGGGTGCCGTCCAGGGTATGGATGTCCGGTTCCAACTCCCTGACCCTGAGTGGCCGGTTCATGGTCAGGGCATGGCTCACCGCGCTGTTGTCCCGCTCCGGCGCCACCATGATGGCCCGGCCCAGGGGCTTAACCGCCTCGAACAGGGCACGAATCCCTGGGGCATAGACCCCATCGTCATTGGTGACCAGGATCAGGGGCTCTTTTGGTTGTGGCTCCATGGGGTGTCCTTAGGTGATAGTTGGTGTGAGTAATGCTTTGTAATAGATTGTTTCAGCGGTTAAAATGGTGAATGCTTTGATGGCGTGTGTCCGATGTGCCAACAGCAATGAGGTTACAGCCAACGAGGTTACCAAGGGCGGATGAAGTTGTAAGGGCGTCGTCCACGGCGCGCTCAAGCGACTTTCTTGGTAATGGCTCCATGGGGCGGTCTCCTTGGTTGATAGCTATTGTTACTTATGCTAAGTAACTTATTGTTTCATCGTTTTAATCGGCAATTGTGTTGGTGGCTGATGTTCAATGCGCCAACACGCTTGGCTGTCAATCAATACCTGTTCTCCACGCCCGCTTCTTTGGGGGGGAGTGGTTTCATGCCCTACGGTAAGGTGTACGCAGGGTGAATGGGCACCCGCTCACTGCCGCAGGATGCCAAGCCGCAACAGTTCGGCAACAACAACTACTGCACCGGGAAGGTGAAATAGGTGTCGCCAAAGGGCTCGTTGGCCAGGGTGAAGTGCCACCACTCCTGGGCATAGGGCGTGAACCCGTGTCGCGTCATCAGGGACTGCAATAGCAGGCGATGGGCGCGGCTGGCAGGGGCGATCCCTGGGGCATCGGGCCAGGAGAGGGGGCTGAAGAGGTCGTAGCCGGTGCCCATGTCCAGCTCAACCGTCTCGCCCTTGGCACCGACGCTGACCAGGGTCAGGTCCACTGTGCTCCCCCGGCTGTGGCTGGATTTGGCGGCGATATACCCTTGGGCGAAGAGGTCCTTCTTGGCCACCTCGGGGTAGAACTGCTGCTTCATGCGGGTGTCTTTCATGTCCGAGGCCCAGCGGACAAAGTGGTCCACGGCCCGTTGCGGCCGGTAGCAGTCGAAGACCTTGAGCGCCAGTTGAAAGGGCTGCAGCTCCTCCTGCACCTGGGCCAAGGCCTCGGCCGCCGCCGTGGTCAGCAGGCAGCGGGGGGTCAGGTAGCCGTCAATGGGTGCTCCAATGAAGTTGTTGGCCGAGAAATAGCGGATCTCCAAGGCGACGCCAGGGATGACCGTGGTCAGATCGTCAAACCCCTGGGGCAAGGGGGCCTTTTCCGCCAAGACGCGGTTGGGCAGGGTGCACAAGAAGAGGATGAGGAGCCAAAAACGAGTGTGCTTGCCGGGCATGGTGTGTCTCCTTAAACTTTGATAGTCTCGCAAAAAGCCGTGAAGCTGAGCATCTGCCGGAGTAGCAGGAGTTCGGCCGCTTTTTTGGCCTGATGACGGCCTTGACCGCCCAGGAGATCAACTTCAGTCAACTGGGGCGCGAGATAGGCATCACCCACCAGACCTCCAAGCGTTGGCTTAAGATTCTGGAAGCCACCTTTCAGTGGTTCGCCCTGCCCCCCTTCTCGGGCAACCCCATCAAGCGGGTCTCCTTGCGCCCCAAGGGGCACCACTCCGACACCGGCCTTGCCTGTTACCATGCTAGGCTGTCAGCCGCCAAGATGATCGGTTCCCACCTGCTATTCGGCGCTCTCTTTGCAAGCGCCATGGTGCTGGAGCTGCACGAGCAGGTGATCCTATGGGGATATCGACCGCCCGCAAGGGATCGCAAGGCGGGGGGACAACTCCCCAGGCGTGAAGTAGATCTCCCTTAAAAATCCTCGAAGGAGTCATCCTCATCCATGGGGATGACGTTTTTAGGGGCAACGGTCGTGGGGGCGGCA
>OBOI01000350.1_pt1:0-15000 | contig 16788 bp, 14 predicted proteins | sample 1670151 | NCBI WGS metagenome assembly OBOI01 (sample SAMEA104232303, study PRJEB22302) | sediment metagenome | biome: forest; feature: aquifer; material: sediment | place: USA | collected 2011-08-07 | depth 0.01 m | reverse complement strand
CACGGAAGAGGCCAACCGGCTCCACTGCGTCATAGGCGGCGCCCTGCCGGTGCTTCCCCCGGATACCATCGATGTGGACTACGAAGTGATTCCCCTGGTCATCACGGAAGGATGCGATTACGGCTGCCGTTTTTGCCGTTTCAAGACGGCCGGCAGTTTCCGGCAGCGCAGTTGGGAAGACATTGTCCGTCAGATCGGGGATTTGAAAGAATTTTATGGGGCGGATATCGTTAATTATAACGCGCTGGTGCTGGGCCAGAACAATGCCCTGGCGGCGGGAGAAAATATCATCATGGATGCGGCGAGCCTGGCCTACGAAGTCCTTAACCTGCCTCAATCCTATCACCGGGGCAGGGCACGGCTTTTCCTTTTCGGCAGCGTGGATGCCTTTCTCACAGCACCCGATTCGCTGTTTGACAGGATAGATGGCCTGCCTTATCATACCTTCCTCAATGTGGGGTTGGAGTCCCCTGATCAGGGAACGCTTGATGCCTTGGGCAAGCCGCTCCCGGCGGCCAGGGTGGGTGAGGCTTTCCGGAAGATAAAGCAGGTAAACCGCAGCTATGAGCATCTGACCGTAAGCTGCAATTTTGTTTTAGGCCGGGAGCTTTCTGCCCGCCATGTGGCGGCGGTCAAGGCCCTGCTGTCGGGAGAACCGCAGGCGGGGGGCAAAGGCGAGGTTTATCTCTCGCCGCTGCTCGGCGCCTCGAACAGGAGGCAGATACTGAAGGAGTTTCGGGAGATCAAGATCAATTCTACCCTGCCGGTCTATCTCTATCTGGCGCAGCGGCTGTAAATTCAATAACTACTTGCTTTATTAGGCAGCGCATGAGGCTAGTATTTCCATCATTTGCCGATGTATTTTACCGTTGGAGGCCAGGATGTGGGGGGAGGCCAGGTCGTGGCTATTGCCGCCGAGATCGCTTACTTCTCCCCCGGCTTCTTTGATCATCAGGGCGCCGGCGGCTGTGTCCCAGGGTTTGAGCTTTAACTCCCAGAATCCGTCAAACCGGCCGGCCGCCAGATAGGCCAAGTCCAAAGCGGCGGAGCCGGCGCGACGGAGGGCCTGGGCTTTGACAGCCATTGCATTAAAATAATTGATGTTATTTTCCTGGCTCTCCCGGATATCGTAAGGAAAACCCGTGGCCAGGAGACTCCGGGAAAGTTCCGCCGTATCTGAAACCAGGAGTTTCCGGCCATTGAGATAAGCTCCCTTGCCCTTTTCCACGGTGAACATTTCATCCATAATAGGATTGTAGATGGCGCCGTAAAAGACTTCCGTTTTTACTTCCAGGGCGATGGACACGCAGAAAACGGGATAGCCGTGTGCGTAGTTGGTGGTGCCGTCCAGGGGGTCGATAATCCAGCGATAATCCGAGCTGCACCGCAGTTCTGCGGATTCTTCAGAGAGAATGCCATGCTGGGGAAAGGCGTGGCGTATCCTTGCCACCAACAAATCTTCCGACATGCGGTCCACTTCGGTAACCAGGTTGATTTCTCCCTTGAAGTCAATCTGGCGCTTGTTGGGCAACTCTCTTTTCAGGATTGTTCCTGCTTCCCGGGCGATAGCCTGCATGAATTTAAGATAATCAGGGCTCATAAGGTATTTTCTCCAAACAATTTTCCGGACGATAGCATCTTTTGGTTGGGAAAAAAATCGTAAATTCGGAAGGCCTTGTTATAAAACGCAATTTCCCTTGACAAAACTGAGTTATCCGGTGTACGAAGCCGTCCGGGTGACTTGATAGTTTTGAAGTGCAGGGTGGCTGCTGCGAGAGTATGTTGGCTTTTTCTGCATAAAAAATAGAGGCGTTCCGATACTGTGAAAATGGGTGGCGGAGCGCCTTTTTTTGTGGACATCCTCTGCTGCATGACCCATAGTGGCAAGGAGAACTTTGTTTACTTACCAGAGGGTTGGGGATTTATGGGGATAGGATTAATTGGCGCACTTCTGGCGGCTCTGCTTTGTACGGGATATACCCATCCGCCCGAGATCAGGGACCTGCAGGAGATTAGCCAGGATCACCTTTTTTTTGCCAAGCAGCAGGAGAAGGCCTTCGCCCGGCTCGATCCGGATTTACAGAAGCGAGCCGATGCTTTCCACAATAAAATGTTTTTTTCTCCCTGGCATCAGTCTAATTCTCGCTTTACCCTTGAGGAAATAGAAAGGGAATTCGCTAAGTACGGCAAAAATCCGGGATACGGCAGAAATGGGAAAAAACACCCCCAATCCTGGATAAAAAAGCTCAACGCCAATGCCCGCTTGCAGGATTACCCAGCAGTGGGATACCCGGCGATTACCATACAAAATACCGACTTGCGGGTGCTGCCCACTGCGGAGGCTCACTTAAGTCTGCCCGTGAACTGTCCATTGCCCTTCGATAATATGCAGAATTCCGGTGCTGCCGCTGGCACTCCCCTTTACGTTTCCCAGGTGACAAAAGACAAAAAGTGGGCTTTGGTGGAAACGCATTATGCCTTGGGTTGGATTCCTGTACGGCACATGGCCCGCGTTGATGGTGATTTTATAAAGCTATGGGAAAGCGCCCCCTATGCCTCCATTATCAGGGATAAAACCCCTGTTTACGACGACAAGGGCAAATTGCTTTTTAAGACTCCCCTTGGTTCTTTTTTCCCCAAGATCAGTGAGGACAGCCAAACCATAACAATCCTTATTGCTGCCGCCGACAGTCAAGGTCAGGCTTTGCCGCAGAAGATCGTCCTTGCCAGGGAAGCGGCCGTGAATAAACCATTGCCGTTGACGCCGACGAACATGGCCTGGTTGGCCAAAGAAATGATGGGAGAACCCTACGGCTGGGGTGGTTTGGACCGTAAGCGCGATTGTTCTTCCCTGCTGATGGACCTGTTTGCTCCCTTCGGCATCTGGTTGCCCCGCAACTCCGGCCATCAGGCTAAGCGCACGGGGCGCTACGTTGATTTAAGCACTTTATCGCCGCGGGAAAAGGAAAAGGCGATCTTGACGCAGGGCCTTCCCTATTTCACCCTGCTGTGGCTGAAGGGGCACATCATGCTCTATATCGGTGAACAGGCAGGCCGTGCCGTGGTGTTTCATAATTTTTGGAAAGTTAAAACCGTGGATTTGCAGGGGCGCAAGGGGCGGCGGATCGTGGGCAGGGCGGTGATCACTACGCTCAATCCGGGGCAGGAACTGCGGCCGGAGGGCGATCCCGGCGAAATCTTGCCTGCGATTCAGGGGATGACCATCCTATGGCCGCCACCCACCTCCGTCAACTTCCCCCCAAGTGGGAAGTAACCTGTGTCTTGTCCGGCCCCCCGGATCGGTTCAACCCATTTTCGGAGGAGTATAAACGCAATAGGGTTCTTCTGCCAGATAATCTCCGGTAATCTCGTAGGCGCGGGCCCGGCAACCGCCGCATACTTTGATAAACTCACATTGGCCGCATTTGCCACCGTAGAGATTGAGGTTCCTGAGATTATTAAATATTCCTGAATTTGTCCAAATATCTTCGAACCCTTTTTCTTTGATTTGGCCGCAATCCAGCTCCAGATAACCGCAGGGCTGTACCTGACCCGTATGGGAAATGAAGCAGAAAGAGCTCCCTCCCATGCAGCCGCGTGTCATGGCATGCAGGGGGCCGCCACTGGCCTTTTCCCTGATTGCAGCTGGCGCCGCGCCTTTGCGCTGGTGGTAGATGCGGAAATAATGGGGGGCGCAGGTGGCCTTAAGTTGGATCGGCGCCCGGAGGCTTTCCTCGTAAAACCAGTTTAGGGTCTTCTCGTAGTCAGCGGGTGGAATCTCCTGATCCGCCATATCTTTGCCTCGCCCCGTGGGCACCAGGAGGAAGATATGGTGGGCCGCCGCGCCCAGATTTACCACCAGATCGAATATCCCCTTTATTTGATCAAGGTTGGCCTTGGTCACGGTGGTGTTGATCTGGAATTCGAGGCCGGCTTTTTTCATGGCCTCAATGCCAACCAGTGTTCCGGCAAAGGCGCCCGGTACCTTGCGGAAGGCGTCATGACTCTCGGCATTCAATCCGTCGATACTGATGCTGACCCGCTGGATGCCCGCGGCGATTAACCGGTGGGCAATTTCCTCTGTTACCAGAGTCCCATTGGTAGCCATGACCATCCTCAAGCCCTTCTGGTTACCGTAGGCGGCAATTTCAAAGATATCGGGCCGGAGCAGGGGCTCCCCGCCGGTCAGAATAACCACCGGTTTGCTGAAAGCGGCTATCTCGTCCAGCAGTTTCAGGCAGTGCGCGGTGTCGAGCTCGCCTTCATAGGGGCCGCACTCTGCCGAAGCCCGGCAGTGGACACAGGCCAGGTTGCAGCTTCTTGTTACCTCCCAGGCCACCATACGGAGGGTATCGGGCAGCATCGGCAAAATTCTTTCCTTGGGTATGTTATCAAGATCGTTCATCGTTGTAGCACCTGCGCCGCTTCCTGGGCAAAATAGGTTATGATGATATCGGCTCCGGCCCTCTTGATGGACAGGAGCGATTCCAGCATGGCTTTTTCACCGTCCAGCCAGCCTAGGCTCGCTGCTGCCTTGATCATGGAAAACTCACCGCTTACATTATAGGCGGCCACGGGAAGATCAAATTCTTCCTTTGCGCGGCGGATAATGTCCAAATAAGGCAGAGCCGGTTTGACCATCAGGATGTCCGCCCCCTCTTCCACGTCGAGAGTCATCTCCCGGATTGCTTCATCGCTGTTGGCCGGATCCATCTGATAGGATCGCCGGTCTCCGTATTGGGGTGTGCTTTCAGCAGCTTCGCGGAAAGGTCCATAGAAACAGGAGGCATATTTGGCGGCGTAGGCCATGATCGGCAGCGTCTCATAACCGGCTTCGTCGAGCGTCTCCCGGATCGCGCCGATCTGGCCGTCCATCATGGCGGAAGGGGCCACCAGGTCGGCGCCGGCCCGGGCATGGGAAAGGGCTGTTTCGGCGAGTACCTCAAGGGTGGTGTCATTGTCCACATCACCCTTTTCGATCATGCCGCAGTGGCCATGGCTGGTATATTCACAGAGGCAAACATCCGTAATGACAAGGATGTCTGGCACCTTATCCTTGATCTTGCGTACCGCCCGCTGCACGACGCCGTCCCGCGCAAAAGCGCCGGAAGCCGTCTCGTCTTTTTTGTCGGGAATGCCGAAAAGGAGCACCGCGGGGATGCCCAGTTCTTTGGTTTTTTCTACTTCCTTAACCAGGTAGTCAATGGACATCTGAAAGTTTCCCGGCATGGAGTTTATGGGTTTTTTGATGTCCTTGCCTTCCACTACAAACAGTGGGTAGATCAGATCGTTGACAGACAAAGCCGTTTCGCTCAGCATCCTCCGGAAGTTTTCGTTTTTGCGTAACCGCCTGGGGCGATAATCGGGAAAATACATAAATGCTCCTTTCACCTACAACTTATGATTGCATGTCACTTCATCCAGCAGCTCGCGCCCGCCCCTTGCCAGGATCTTCTCCGCCAGCGTTATTCCCAGAGCATTACCTGTATCCACGGGGCCTGTCACCTCTTCTCTGATCATGACCCGGCCATCTGCGCCGCCCACCAAACCCCTTACCAAAAGTTGGCTCCCCTGGATCTTGCCATAGGCGGCAATGGGCAACTGGCAACCGCCGCCAAGGCGCTTGAGAAAGGCCCGTTCCGCGCCAACTTCCAACCAGGTTGTTTCGTGATTGAGAAATTCAAGAACTTCGAGTGTTTCACTATCGCCGGAACGCGATTCCAACGCGAGCACACCTTGCCCTACCGCGGGCAGCATCATCTCGACGGGCAGGTACTGGGCAATTTTTGCTGCCCAGCCCATTCTTCTAATCCCCGAAGCGGCTAGGATAACGCCGGCCAGACCGTCAGTGTCAATTTTTTTGATGCGCGTATCCAAGTTTCCCCGTAAGGGAACTATTTCAATGTCGGGCAGGAGGTTCAAAAGCTGATAAGACCGGCGCAGTGAGCCGGTGCCGATGCGCACCCCTTTGGCCATCTCCTCAATTTTAAGGTTGTCTCTGGAAATGAGGATATCCCGTGGATCTTCCCTTTCCGGCGTGACCGCAATTTCCAGGCCGTCGGGAAGTTCCGCCGGCACATCTTTCATGCTGTGGACGGCCATATCCACACTGCCTTTCAAAAGCGCCTCTTCTATTTCCTTGACGAAGACCCCTTTGCCGCCGATCTTGACCAGGGAAATATTCTGCATGATGTCGCCTGTGGTCTTGATGACCGCGATTTCCACCTGCAGTTCGGGGTGACGTTTCCTGATTTTGTCGGCAATCCAATTTGTTTGGGTCAGGGCCAAGCCGCTTCCCCGTGTTCCTATTTTTAATATTGCTTTAATTTTACCCCTCCTCTGAAAAAAAGTTGGCCGTCATCATCCCGCAAGGCCCGTTAATTGGCGTCCAGCTTGAAAAGACGCCTCACAAGCACCAGGGAAGATGTGAGTCCATCGTCATCCTGGCTTTCCTCCTTAAGGCTGGCGATGGGACTGTGGATGATCTTATTGACGATGGCCGCGGTCATAATTTCCACATTTTTTCTGGTTTGCTCATCGAGGTTGCCCAGCCAGGAAGAGGATTTGTCCAGTTCGCTTTTGACAATTTCCTCAACCTTTTGCCGCAGGGAGACGATGGTGGGCACGACAAGCAGACTGTTCATCCAGGCCTGGCATTTCGTGACCTCTTCTTCGACGATGGCTTCCGCCTTCTCCGCTTCCTGCCGACGATTCTGCAGGTTGTCGTCCACCACCTCCTGCAAGTCATCGACGTTGTAGAGAAAGGCGTTGTCCAGTTCGCCGGCCCCCGGTTCGATATCCCGGGGGACGGCAATGTCGATCAGAAACAACAGACGATTTTTACGTCCCCGCAGGGCCCCCGCCACCATATCTCTGGTAATCACATAGCCCGGCGCGCCGGTGGAGCTTATCACGATATCCGCATCTTCCAGCCGTGCTGCCAAATCATTAAACTCGATTGCCGTACCCTGAACGGCAGCGGCTATTTCCAAGGCTCGCGTGTAGGTGCGGTTGGCGATAAGTACCTTGCCGACGCCCTGATTTAGCAGATGTCGTGCGGCCAGTTCCGCCATCTCACCGGCGCCCACCAGCAGGACAGTCTTACCTTGCAGATTGCCGAAGATTTTTTTGGCTAGTTCCACGGCAGCATAGCTGATGGAAACGGCATTGTTGGCAATCGCCGTTTCCGTGCGCACCCGTTTGGCAGCCCGGAATGCGTGGTGCATCAACTTATTCAGCACCATGCCCGTGGTCTTGTTTTCCATCGCCAGATGGTAGGCATCCTTAACCTGCCCCAGGATTTGCGGTTCCCCCATGACCAGCGAGTCAAGGCTGGATGATACCCGGAAAAGGTGCCTGATCGCCTCGATATCGGTATGGACGTAAAGGCATCTTCCCATTTCCTCGGGTGTTAAGTTCCCGTGATTAAAAATAAAAGAACGCAGACTGACAGCGGCGGCCGCCGCCTCTGTCGTTTCCGCCAGGACCTCAACCCGATTGCAGGTGGAAAGATACATTGCTTCCTTGACATGGGGCACCTTCATCAGCTCAGTGAGTGGGTTAAGATCGCTCCAGCAGGAGAGGGAAAGTTTTTCCCTTATCTCCAAGGGGGCTGTTTTATGGTTCATACCAACAAGAATAATATTCATTTTTTTAGACAAAGCTGTGAAGCGAAGTAGAGAAGCGGCTCGCAACAACGCAGAAAAGGAGAAAAAGGAATGCCAGTATGGAAAACCAAGCCGATTTACGGCCTCTCCAGCCGATGACCAGACGCTGGTGCAGCAGGAAAGCGTATAACGACCAGGCCAGGAGCGTCCATATTTGTTTGGGATCCCATTGCCAATTGCTACCCCAGGCTGTCCGCGCCCAAACCGATCCTACCAAAACGCCCAACGTCAGCAAGGGAAAACCGCCCAACAGACAAATATGGTTGATCCTGTCGAGATCTCTCAGGGAGGGAAGAAGCCGACTGAAATTGCGCCCTTTCTTGCTTTTTATTAATTTGTCCTGCAAAAGATACATGGCCCCGGCGCAAGAAGCGAGCGCAAAGAAAGCCTCGCCGGATACAGCCAACATGACATGCAGCGGCACTAAGCTGCCCTGCAAAATATCGGGGATGACAACTTTGTCGCCCAAGCGGATCGAGGCGACGATCATAAGTAAAAAAGCGGTCGGCGAAACAAAAGCGCCCAGTATCCGGGTTTTCGTTTTAAGCTGAAAAGCCAGATAAACGCCCGTCATGATCCAGGCGATCAATCCCAGGGCGTCATAAGTGCCGCGGATGGGGATTTGCCCCGTGACGACGCACCGCGCCCCGATGGCCATTGTCTGAATCAGGAAGGCGGAGCAAAGCACCCACATGGACGCCCTGGCCACCAAAACCCTTTTGACCAACAGCGATATGGCATAGCCGGTAGTGCTTAAAAAATAAGCGGCCAATGCTAACTTGAAAAATAGAATATCCATCCTTCAATCCTTCCCTTTGTTTTTAGAGGTTCCCGCTTCATTAGCCAAAGCGGCGATTTCCCCCAGACACGCCGCGACGCCCTTTTCGTTGCCTTCACCGATGTGGCGAAGGATATCAGATTCTACCAGGGCCGTAAAAAACCTTTTGTTCTCCTCAGGAGTGAAGCCGCAGGAGAGGCGCTGCTGCCGCAGCTTTCCCATGATCTCAAGCAAATCGGCATATTCTGAACCGTAGGAACTTTCCAGCTCCTTCCTCAGCTTGCTTGCCAGGGCAGGGCTTTGACCGCCCGTTGAGACGGTAAGGAGCAGATCGCCACGGCGCACCACCGCCGGCAGGATAAAATCGCACAGTTGTGGGGCATCGGCAATATTTACCAGGATACCGCGCAAACGGGCATCGGCAAAGATCCTCTCATTTACCGTATGGGAGTCAGTGGCCCCGATGACTAGAAAGGCTCCCTCCAGGTGAGCAGACTCATAATCGGCTTTAACGTGGCTTATCCGGTCTTCCCGCCTCAGCATCTCCAGTGAGGGCAACAAGGTGCGGCCGATAACAGTTACACGGGCGCCGCAGTCAAGCAGGGTTGTTGCTTTTCTAGCCCCGACCTCCCCGCCGCCCGCAACTACACACCTTTTATTTGTGATATTGAGACATATGGGGTAGTATCGCAAGTCTTTTCCTTTGAGGCGATTAGGTACGAAGGGCTAACATGAAGAAGAAGAAAAGTCAAGTAATGCGGGGATAGCTGGCTGGAAAGACTATTACGAATAAAGAGGCAATGTAAAGCAGCAATGGAAAATCTTCCTGACAAGTGGGTGCGGGTGAATGTCGCGGCCGCTCCCGAATTATTGGATGCGCTCGCCAATTTTATGATGGAAATCGGCGCCGAAGGCGTCAGTCAGGAAGCCCCGGCCCCTTCCTTCGGGGAACCGGAAGATGTTGCCGTCGTTTACGAATATTTGACGGCTTACCTGCCCTGGGATAAAAGGGAACAACGGCTTGTCTCTCTGAGAGCATACCTCGACGCCTTGGAACTCCTCTTTCCCGCTCGCGATAAAACTACTGTCACGGTGCAAGAGATCACCTCTGCCGAATGGGGGGAGGAATGGAAAAAATACTTTCATCCCCTGCGCATTGGCAGGAGAATCATCATTAAGCCGACCTGGGAACCCTACGAGCCGTTCGGTGACGACATAGTGATCGAGATAGACCCCGGTATGGCCTTTGGCACCGGCCAGCATCATTCCACGGCCATGTGCCTGGAGGCAATGGAAGACCTTTTCGTTCCGGGGGTTGAGGCGCCGCAGAATGTTCTTGATGTGGGCACAGGGACGGGAATCCTGGGGATTGCGGCCGCCCGTCTGGGGGCAGCAAAGGTTGTCTGTCTCGATGTCGATGAAAAAGCTGTAAACATTGCCCTGGAGAATGCCGTTCTCAATCAAGTTTCGTCAATGCTGGAAATATCCGGCAATGACATCTCCAGCCTGGTAGGCCCGTTCCAACTGATTTTGGCCAATCTTACGGCCAAGCCGCTTTTGGAACTTTACCCCCGCTTCGTGTCCTTACTGGCTCCGGAAGGTTATCTGATAATTTCCGGGATCATTGAAAAGCAGGTTCCGGAAATCGAAGCCACTTTTTGCCGGTTCCCCCTCCATCTCCAACGGAGCATCGCAGGTGAGGAGTGGCGGTGCTACGTTTTCCAAAAGGATTGATTCTATGACCATGGCAAGAATCTACTATCCCCATGAGCTGGAGGCGGGCAACCTTTGCGTCGTAACAGGCGAAAACCGGCAGTATGTGCTCTCCGTGCTGCGCATGCGGCAAGGTGAACGTATCTTGCTCTTTGACGGCAAGGGGCATGAATATGAGGCGGTTATTCGTACGCAGGATCAGGCAAGCCTGACGGTGGAAGTCTTAACGAAGGAAACCATCAATGTTGGCAGTTGCAAAATCACCCTTGCCCAATCCCTGCCCAAAGGCTGGAAAATGGACTTCATCGTGGAGAAGGCCTGCGAATTGGGGGTGACCAGCATAATCCCTTTTATTTCCTCAAGATCAGTACCGCGGTTAACACCGGAGCAAGGTCGGCACAAGCAGGCGCGTTGGCAGAAGGTCGCGCTGGAGGCAGCGCGGAAATCTCATGCCGGCGGTATCCCGGAGATAGAGGGGGTCTTGTCCTTTAACGAGATGCTTTGTCATGCGGCGGCGGAGACCGTGAAAATAATCTTCTGGGAAGAAGAGAAGGGCGCCCATCTAAAGCAGATGCTGCAGGAAAAGAACCGGGGGCAGCGGGGGGATTTCTTCCTGGTGGTCGGTCCTGAAGGCGGGTTTTCCGGCGAGGAAATTGACCTGGCGTCAAGCCGGGGATTTGCCTCCGTCAGCCTGGGGCGTCAGATTCTTAAGGTGGAGACGGCGGCGCTTGCCATTCTCAGCATCGTTCAGTACGAACGAGGCATTTTGGGCACAGCCGGGATGATGAAAGGGAGACTATGATGGGATATCGCTACGGAGGCTTCTGGCGACGCTGGATGGCGTATTTCATAGATAAGACGATCCTCATTTTTATCTATGCTACTATTATTGTTATTGAATTGGCAATTATTCCCCCGTCGCCATATTCCCGCCACCCCAGCATGCCGACCGGTATCTGGGGCGAGATGAGCGGCTCTTTTCTGGTGGGGCATTTACTCGTATATATCGGTATTTGCATGGCTTATTTTATCTATTTTCACGGGGCCAGCGGCCAGACGCCGGGGAAGATATTGCTTAAGCTCAAGGTCATTCAGGTAACGGGGGAAAACCTGACCTACGGCGTCGCCTTTCTCCGTTGGTTAGGCTCCATAATCTGCCGCATACCACTGTATCTGGGCTTTTTCTGGATTATCTTTGACGGCCGAAAGCAGGGCTGGCACGACAAACTTGCGGCTACTCTGGTTGTGACCAAGACCAACGCTGGTTATCAAACTTAACCTTGAGGATATCATTTCTCGTTTGTCCCCAACAAAGGTGTGGGAGATGGTGCGGCAACAAGAGCTGCGTGAAGCCGTGGGTGGCAAAAAACACCTTGACAAGGCATGGCTATTTCTATAGATAAAACCCCTCTTTATAGAGGTTCAATTTACCGATATTGATGGGCCGGTAGCTCAGTCGGTAGAGCATCGGACTGAAAATCCGAGTGTCGACAGTTCGATTCTGTCCTGGCCCACCATTTTAAAAGGGGTTGCAATTTGTTTGCGGCCCCTTTTTTCATGTCCCTTAACCACACTTTCCGGGTGCAATCTGTTGCTAAAGAATGCTATAAAAGCCCCTGGCAACCGGTATTTATCAAAAAAATATTCCTGTCGGAGGTCTTATGATCGAAGCGGTTATTCAAGTTGTGCCGGGTTTTTCCTGGTTTGGCAAAAACATCGGCATTAAAGACGAGACCCTGGATTTTGGGGGGATACTGGCTGATCTTCCCTGCCGTGCGGCGGGGGTATTCACCAGGAACACCATGCCGGGAGCGCCGATTCTGGTCGGCAGGGAGCATTTGCGCGATGGGCTGCTGCAGGCGGTAATTGTCAATTCGAAGAACGCTAATGTGGCTACGGGGGAGCACGGCCTCACAGATTCCCGAAAGATTTGCCGATTTGTCGCTGAGAGCTGCGGCATTGAAACGGAACTGGTGTTGCCGTCTTCCACGGGTGTGATTGGACGTCGGTTGCCCATGGAGATCATTGTCGAGGGATGCAGAAATGTTAAGCTTGATTTTGGTAAAACTCCGCAGCATGTTGATTGTTTTGCCCGCAGTATCATGACAACAGATACCCGGCGTAAGCTGGCAAGCGCCAAAGTGGGTGGGGCAACGCTGCTCGGCATCGCCAAGGGGGCCGGCATGATAGAACCGAATATGGCGACCATGTTGTGCTACTTCATGACGGATGCGGAGATTCCCGCCCACCTTTTACAGCCGATGCTGGCAAGAGCGGTAAACCGCTCCTTCAATCGGATTTCCGTCGATACGGATACTTCTACCAGTGATACGGTTGTTATCATGGGCAATGGCCTGGCAGGGCCGGTGCCACCGGATGAATTCGAGGCTGCGCTCACGGAGATGGCCGTTTATCTGGCCAAGGAAGTTGCCCGGGACGGGGAAGGGGCGACAAAATTGATCGAATTGGTCGTTTCTGGGGCGCAAACGGAGGAGCAGGCGCTTTTAACCGCCAAGTCGATTATTAACTCGCCCTTGGTGAAGACGGCCATTTATGGGGCCGATCCAAATTGGGGCAGGTTTGTGATGGCGATCGGCAAGGTTTTTCAGTTCTCCGTTAATGTTAATGATTTAATAATATTTTTTGGAGCCGGAGGTTATCGTCTCCGGATAGACGCCAGGACGCTGGAATGCGATGCCGTGCCACTCCGGGAGATTTCCGAAATCCTGAAAAAAAATGAAGTGAACATAGAGGTTGTTCTCGGAAATGGCCCCTGTCAGGAAAGAGTTTGGGGATGCGACCTGACGGAAGGGTATATAGCAGAAAACGCCCATTATACAACTTGAGCGTCTCAAGGTCGCAGCCGCTTTTCTGTAATCTGAGAAGGTTATATGGTCGCCATTACAAATCGTTGTGAAAAGTTAGCGGGACACCGCTCCGCCTGGGAGCGTTTGTCAACGACGACACCGCTGTTGATATATTTTATTGAATATTTTATAAACCTAAAACCAAGATTTCCTCGACGCAGAAAACAGACAAACCTTTATAAAGGTGTCTCCATTACCTGCCCCCTTCAACCTTTTAAGGAGATTATGTATGATTTTCTTCTCGGAACAGAGTCGGCTAGAGGCAACGCGAAAGCTCTTCGAGCAGCTCGGCGCGCTAACCGATCTGCCTTTTTCCATCCGCCTCTGGGATGGGTCGTTGATTCCCATGGGCCGAGGGGCCGAGGGGGAGTTCCTTATTTCCTTGAACGGACCTGGCGTTATCGGGTCGCTCCTGAGGAAACCGTCTTACGAAAATCTGCTCCTCCATTATGCCCAAGGACATATTGATATGCACGGAGACCTGCTGGATTTTTTCGCTCTTGTCCGTGCCAGAAAACATGATAAAAATGCGGGGAAAAAAATCAACAAGGCTACCCTCCTGAAAAATGCTCTGCCACTTCTGTTCACGCCCTCCGGGAAAGGCACGGTTCGTCATCAATACCGGGACGAGGCTACAGGTCGCCAGGAGTCAAGACGCAACAACAAAGAATTTATCCAATTTCATTACGATATCGGCAATGATTTCTACGCCCTCTTTCTAGACAGGGAAATGCAATATTCCTGCGGCTATTTCACCCAGGCAGACCATTCCCTAGAACAGGCCCAGCAGGACAAATTGGAGATGATCTGCCGGAAGCTGCGGCTCCAACCTGGTGAAAAGCTGCTCGATATCGGGAGCGGCTGGGGCGGACTAATCTGTTACGCTGCCCGGCATTACGAGGTCAAGGCCCATGGTGTCACCCTGTCTCAGCAACAGTTCGACTTCACAAAGGAAAAAATACGAAGACTTGGCCTAGAAGAACGGGTAAGTGTGGAACTAAGAGATTTTGCAACCATCGAGGGCAGTTATGACAAGATCTCCAGCATCGGCATGTTTGAGCACATCGGCATTGCCAATATGCCCAAGTACTTCAGCAAGATTAATTCCTTCCTGCGTGACCGGGGTATTCTCCTGAACCACGGCATATCCCGCCACGCTAAACCGACCCGCCACGCTGTCCAAAGGATCAGGCCGGAACGTCGCCTGCTTTTGAAATATATTTTCCCAGGCAGTGAACTGGATAACGTGGGACATACGATTGATCTTCTGGAGATGCACGGATTCGAAGTGCATGATGTCGAGGCCTGGCGCGAGCACTATGGCCTCACCACAAAACACTGGTACCGCAGGCTCATGGCCAACCGGGAAGAGGCCATCCGCTTGGTGGGCAGGGAAAAATTCCGCCTCTGGGGGCTTTATCTGGCTGGCGTTTCCCTCGGCTTTGCCGATGGTTCCATGCACATCTGCCAAATCCTGGCAACGAAACACGCCGCCAAAGGTTTTTCCAGCCTCCCCCTCACCAGAGATGATCTTTATCGGTAGAGCAAAAAGATTGAATTAAAGCCAAACCGGAGCGCACGCCAGGAAGCCTTGGATCGTTAGGATCGTTATGGCAATTCAGAACAAGCTAAAACAACAACCTGCTGCATCCGAAAGAAAATCATTAATGCTTCCTTCGGTTCGGATCGTTTGTTAGTGGGTGAACACGTTGATGTAACTACTTTTTAAAAAAGGGCTTGACATTCCTGCCAAACCCTCTATCTGTTGGTGGGCCGTGGGGGGTTCGAACCCCCGACCAATGGATTAAAAGTCCACTGCTCTACCAGCTGAGCTAACAGCCCGTCGGAAATTTTGATCTCGAACCACTAGCAGTAAGCGTTCCTGGTGTCAAGGACAATGTCGGGTTTCTTGCGGTAATGTCAAGCTCATCTTCTACAGTTGCTAAAAAATAGTTATGCTATTTCAGATAGATGA
>OBOI01000349.1_pt1 | contig 16825 bp, 23 predicted proteins | sample 1670151 | NCBI WGS metagenome assembly OBOI01 (sample SAMEA104232303, study PRJEB22302) | sediment metagenome | biome: forest; feature: aquifer; material: sediment | place: USA | collected 2011-08-07 | depth 0.01 m | reverse complement strand
GTTGTTATATTTAAATCACTTAACTCTCTGTCGCTAATGCACGCTGAGTAGTTACTTCTTTTGCTAAATTTTCAATTTTTATTTTAATCTCTCAAGTTGACCGTTCTCTTATTGTATTCTGGATTTTGAGTTGTTTTAGGAAGTCAACCATGAGTAAGAAATTACGTAACACCGAACAAAATCAAGAGAACGGTCAACTCAAGTTAATCTGTAATTTATTGAGACTTACCTTTATCGCAATTTCCCAAAAAGAGGCGATGCTGACATAACAACGGTTATTGGTATCTTCAATCAACGTCTTGGCTGATTTTGACAGTTTGGTGTTGTTTTCACTGAACCAAAGGATTGTATGAGTATCAAGCAACACATCCATTACATATATTCCTTAAAATCTTCCAGCGGTTCGTCAAAATCCGCACTCATTTTGATTTTCCCTTTCAAAAACCCGGCTTTTCGTTTTATTCCATTTTTTTTCTTTTGATTTTTTTTCAAAAGAAAATCTATAAAATCGCTTGCTTCGGATTGAAGATTTTCAGGCAAAGATTTTATCTTCGTGTATAACATTGTATCTGACATACATGACCTTCATCATTTGTTAAAATATACTAAAGCATAATTATGTTTGCAACGTGTCAAAATCTATAAAAAAGATATTCACCAAACAAGTTTGGAAGAGATGGATAAATTGTGGAATGAGGCAAAGGGAAAGTTGTGAGTTGCAGATTCACCGGGTATTTCTTTTACATAAAATCACTCAGAAAGAAACTACTTCCCCTTCCCATTTTCCTTTTCCCCAAACTTCTCATACGCATCAATAATGTCTTTAACGAGCCGGTGGCGCACAACGTCATTCTTATCAAAATAGACAAAATCAATCCCCTCGATCTTCTTCAACACTTCCTGAATCTGCACAAGTCCGGAGGTGGATTTAGTCGGAAGATCGATCTGGGTAATATCTCCAGTAATGATTGCTTTGGAATTATTCCCCAAACGAGTCAAAAACATCTTCATCTGCATTGCCGTAGCATTCTGCGCTTCATCCAGGATCACAAACGCATTGTGAAGCGTTCTGCCGCGCATATAGGCAAGAGGAACGATCTCGATGATGCGGCGTTCAAGATACAATTTCAGTTTTTCACTCGGCAGCATATCATCCAGCGCATCGTAGAGCGGACGCAGATACGGATCAACTTTTTGCGCCATATCGCCGGGTAAAAATCCCAGTGACTCTCCTGCTTCCACCGCGGGACGCGCGAGTACGATCCTGCTCACTTCGTTATTTTTCAAACTCGCCACCGCCATTGCAACGGCAAGATACGTTTTTCCCGTTCCCGCAGGACCGATCGCAAAAATAATATCGTTGCGCTGCGCTTTGTCAACGTATTTCATTTGCGTCGGCGTTTTGGCTTTGACAATGGAATTTTTTGTGAAAAGAACAACCGCTTCTCCATTCTCTTTCAGAGGATGTGATGACAGTGTTGTTGTTGATGCGTCGACAACAAGATCGAGCACCGTGTTGATATCGCTGGCACTCAACACACGGTTTTTTGCAAGAAGAAATTGGAGTTCTCTGAAGATGCGTTCGAGTTGCTGAAGTTCGTCTTCGTTGCCACGAAGGGTGATCAAATCGCCCCGCACGGTGATGGATGCGTCGAATCGTTGTTCGATGAGTTGCAGATGAGAATCGTTGAAGCCAAGCAGCGAAAGCGTGTCTACGCCTTCAAGTTTTAATTTCTTTTCGATGGTTTGATGACCTCCTTAATTGAGCGCCTTCGGCGCCATCACGCCAAAGGCGTGAGTTGTGAATTCTAATCTTAATCATTCTGATCGCAATTAACCGGGAGAAGAATCTCGTATTCTAAAAAAACTTCAAGGATCAGATTCCTCACTTTCTTCCGCGATTCCAAGTGACACTGAAAAATACAAAAAAATTTAATTCAAAAACAGTCCTTGAACAACCGGCACGTTGCCCTCCCGTCTTTTATCACAACCGAAACCACGTCAAAACGGCACGAAATTTCGCTGATATTTCTCTGCCGGACATATCCCTCCGCCGTACGCCGAAGCAGTTCCTGTTTTTTCGGTGTGACTGATTCTTCCGGTTCGCCAAATTGTGCCGTCCGCCTTGTCTTGACTTCAATAAAGACAAGTGTTTCACTTTCTTTCACTACAAGATCGATCTCACCATGGTGATAATAATAATTCCGCTCGAGAATTTGATAGCCTTGCTGCTGCAGAAATTGTACAGCAACATCCTCGCCTTCAATTCCGAATTTTCTCCGTGTTGTTGTGTTTCCGCGTTTGATCATAATTCTATATGAAACGACCTCCGGTGGATCGGCGAATAACCATGCTGCCGAATTGCTTCGATGTGCTGTTTTGTTCCGTACCCTTTGTGTTTCGCAAATCCGTACTGAGGAAAATCCGAATCGAGATCCTTCATCAGCGCATCACGAGTTACTTTAGCGATAATCGATGCCGCGGCGATGGAATGAGAAAGCGTGTCGCCTTTGATAATATTTTCAACAGGATAATGTTCATGTCGAAAAAAATTTCCGTCAACCAGCAATCGCTGCGGCTTGATCTTCAGGTTGTCGAGTGCCTTGTTCATGGCAAGAAATGACGCCTGCAAAATATTGATCCGATCGATCACCGCGTGACTCACAATTCCAATTCCGACCGCCAGCGCATTTTCATGAATTAGATGAAACAATTCCTCCCGTTTTTTCTCCGATAACTTTTTGGAATCGTTCACTCCGTCTATCATCACATTTTTTTCGAAGATCACTGCGGAAGCAACAACTGGACCTGCAAGAGGACCACGGCCGGCTTCATCCACCCCGGCAATGTACCGAATTCCTTGTGTCCAGTATTTTGTTTCGTAGTCGAGCATAGTCAACGAATTAATTACGTGATTGATATGTGTGAGTATTTGTAACTGCTGTTACGCAAAACAGCGAGGTGCGACTCACTTTTCTTTCCAGAGTTAGTCTCAATCATTCAAAGGCTTACATTCTTAACAGGCAAAGTGAGTCGCACCTTATGAAAATGCATATGCATCTGCGTAACATCACTTTGTAATCCGGAAATTGTTACCCGGTATTTCAACCTAAATAAATTGCCACCAAACCAATCACCATATCATACTTCAGAACATTACTAAGTCTGCTCAAATTTGAGGAAGACTGGTCCTTCCACAACGAATAGATCACAAACGCCACAACCGCATTCACGCCGAGATTCACCGCAATAAAAAACTTTATCCCGTACAGTCCGGTATAGAATGGAACGTACGTTGAAACGATGACCGCAATCAAAAATATCGTTGCAATCATTCCCGCTTTTCTCATCCCATATTTGATCGGGAAGGTAGCGATACCGTTCCTTGAATCACCTTCCACATCTTCCATATCTTTGATCACCTCGCGCCCGATGTTGATCAACAATGCAAAGATCGCAGGCATCATCGCCAGTTTGATATTACCGACAGCCGCACCTCCGTAAATGAAGGCGAGTCCGGTTAATGTCCCCACAAGAATATTCCCGAACAGCGGTGTTGCTTTGAACCAAAAACTGTAAAAGAATATCGCTGGTACTGCAAACAGGGCGATCAGAAAGGCAAGCCACGACGCATGATAGCTCATCATCAATCCTGCAATGGAGAGCCCCGCATAAAAGAGTGATGCATCAAATTTCGTCACGGCACCGCTCGGCAGCGGACGATTCGGTTTATTGATCTTATCGATCTCAACATCAAAAATATCGTTGATCACCATTCCTCCCCCGCCGATAAGAGCCCCGCCAAGCGATGCAAAGAGCATTGGAAGCAATTGCGCTTGTGTTCCTCCCGCTAATATGCACGAAACAAAAATAGATGCGGCAGTGATGAGGAAGTTTGACGGTCGAATAAGAGTAAGATACGGTTTCATTAAAACTCGTTGATTATTCCGACATGAATTTTTCCATTGCTGAAGCTGTCTCCTTCACCGAGCGCGTAGCTTAAATTCAAAATTCCCAGTCCGGTTTCCACACGTGCGCCGATACCGTAACCGTATACACTTCGTTCCTGTCCAACTATTCTCTTCCGCATGTCGGCGGGACGTGAAAAATATCCTGCGTCAACAAATCCGTAGAGTGACGATGCGCGTCCGGTGAGAAAACGATATTCACCATTGATGTATGCAAGTTGCGACGCAAAAAATTGATTTTCGCGATAACCGCGCAACGTTGTTGTTCCGCCAAATTGAAACAGATCGCTCAATTCCAATTGCGAAGAACTAATCTTTTTCCCATGTAAGCCTATAAATAAAACTTGGCTACTAAATGTACTGATAAAAATCTCTACATCAAGACTTAACTTTTGCACAGAAAAACTTCTTATGACAGTACCATCCAATAATTTCTGCGGACCAGTAATTGATTTTGTTCCCTGCTGAACTGTCGTTGAATATCGAACGCCACTCGTCGGATTGCGAAGATTATCGCGCGTATCGTATAGAATTTCTCCGCCGAAAAAAAGCGCGTTACTTTCAAAAACTGAAAATTGCAATAAATCCGCTGACGGATAGACGTTCTCGGCCGAAATATTCCCCGCAACAATCAATTCTTCTGTGACAGCAAATTCTCCGCGGAGATCGATCTTTGTTTTCACGTAGGAAGAATCTTGTTTGCGCTGATAGAACGACGCTCCAACGCTCAACGGAACATTAAAAAGCCACGGTTCGCGATACTGCAGTTCGAGTTCCTGTGTTGTTGCCGTTTCCCTGATCCATTTCACCATCGCTTTGCGTCCGGTGCCGAATAGATTCCGCATCGCAACAAACACGTTGCCGGTAAAATATCCGTCGGTATTCGGCACAGCGGACGGCACATATCCCAAAATTCCGTCAAATGTATTTGTGCTCCCCTCTTTTACGGAAATAAGCAAACCGCCACGCATCGAATCGGGTTTGTCATGCGCCGTCACGTACAACTGCGGCTCCGCGACCGAAGAAAAAATCTGCAGCCGTTCAAGCCGGCGGCGAATGCGATCCAGCTTTTCCTGCTGAAACATTTCTCCTTTTTGCAGACGCACTTCGCGCGCGATCACACCGGCAGAGGTCGTCGTATTCCCTTCGGTCTGAATCTCATCAAGATACACCTTCGGACCTTCGTCTATGTTCAATTGAACGATAAGTTTTGTATTGTCTGCCATGTCGATCCGGATGCTGTCACTGCGTACAGTCGTGAACGGAAATCCGTGGTTTGCATAATATGTCAGGATGGATCGGATGTCCGATTCGAGCAGTGGAGCATTCAGCGGCATGTCGGCGGAAGTTTCGATGAGCGGTCGCAAAAAACTTTCCCCAATGGACATGTTCCCCGAAAAAACAATCTCTGAAACAAGCGTCCGTTCCCCTTCATGCAAATACATCTCGATCTGCGCGGAAGATGAATCATCGGAAATGTTCGTGACGACAGAATCGAATCGAAAAAAATAAAACCCTTCCGCCCGATAAAGATCAACAAGGGCAGCCTGCGAATTATGGAGAGCTGTTTGTGTGAACGGAGTATTGTTCTTCAGCGGGATCGATTCCGCTAACTGACGTTGAGAGTAGAATGTATTACCGAAAAATTGAATGGAAGAGATTCGCGGTTGCACCTGTGCCTGAGCGCTCAGAAAATGAAAAAACAACAAAAGCCATCCCGTTGAAAAGGAGAGCGGACAGGTAATATTAATACACACTGTTTTCATTCAGAGCGCTGTGACGGTTGTTGTGCGGAGCATGCTTTCGCATAAAGATACACAGATATTTCGCTTCGCTCAATACTGTCAATACTTCAACCGCTGCAGCATATCCCATATCGGTGTGAGCAGACGATAATCGCCGAATCCCGTTTCATCAACAAAAATTACCTGACGGTTGTAATCGTAGTACGACCAAATCTCGTACGGTTTTGAATCGATATCAAAGGGATGCCGCTCGACATTGTTCGGCGAGCCGAAAAGAATAAAGACCATTCCCATATCGGTGCGCCACCCGGGAATGTAATGTGAAAAATGCTGATTGGCGTACTCCACGCGGCTGTAATATTCCTCCATGAACTCATTTCGTTTTGTATCAGGATTCGGATCGCGCTTGCGCCAAAACTCCTCGAACAAACGCCGTTTTTCCTCATCGGTTTTCGCATCCACAATCGCATCGTATTCTTTGTCTTTGGCAATATAACGCATCTGTCGAACGGCAAGATCAAGATCGGTAATACTGAGCGGCATATTACCCCAGCGAACGATAAATCCTTTCTGTTTTATCGCCGGCAGGACATCGTCGTGCGAAGCATGCTTCGCATCGTTCAGGAATGACCTTGCTTCAACGGTCATCGTGTAGGCGCCGGTGGAATATTGCGCACTATCGAAGCGGGTGATGATCTGAGATCGCGCGCCCTGTGCGCGATAGGTCTGCGTTTTGCTCAACAATTGTTTTCCTTTGTAGTCGGTAACAACGTAATGGAGTTCCAGGGAATCGGTTTTTTTCGGCGAATATATCTCAAAAAAAAGATAAAAGACATTGTTATTTTCTCCGATGTTGGCGGAAATATTTGGGACAAGGTTTCGCCGCTCACCATCGGCGGTAACTTTGCTCACCAGCATTATATCGCTGATGGCAAGATCGCGCATCGTGTAATTCCCAACAATGATCTTCCTGACGATGGTAGAAAGTCTTTTCGATTCATTATCCCGCAATTGTGCACGAAGGGTATAAATTCCCGGCGGGATGGAAACAGAGCGCTGTGTTAAACTGTACGCTCGTTTCGATGTCGTCTGTTCAAATTCGGTAACGCGGATTTCGTCCGACCAAACTTTTTCCGACAGCGATGCATTATCCTCGGAAAGGAAGTTGATCGTAATTTCGTACCGGGAAAGGAATTGAGTGCCCGACTTGACGAACTGAAGTGCATCATACGGAATCTGCACATACAGATCGACACGGGATGAAAGAGAGTCTCCGGAAGAAAAACTGATGGCATCAACATAAAATTCAGGAAGATCAAACGATGTCCCGGACGTCTTGCGGGATTCGACCTGTGCCAGTGTCAACGAGAGCCACACTATGTGCAAAACGCATACAAATGATTTCATTTCTGTTTTCCTCTACACCACTTCTCCGTCCCTTAAAAAGTCTTCATCAGCACAACCTTGTCAAGGTTATGCAATTAGATTTGTGCGAAGCATGGTTCCCATAAAATTTTGATGTTGTTTCATTACCCATCAAGAAACCTTGACAAGGTTTCTTACTTTTTAAGGTTCGACTACTTCTCCGTACAGATCATATTCAGTGGCATCGGTGATCGTGATCGGTACGAATTGCCCGATGTGCCTGTCGTACGACAGGCGATCTTTGGGCATTGGAATAAAAACTTCATTATCTATTTCCGGCGCATCCCATTCGGTTCGTCCGACGTAATTTCCTTCTTCCATCCGCTCAATCACAGCCGTTGTTCTCTTTCCGATGCGGGATTCGTTTTGCTCCAACGAGATCCCGCGCTGGATTTCCATAATGTACTCTTTACGGCGTTCTTTTTCTTCCTGCGGAACAGGATCGCCAAGACCGAATGCGGTCGTATCGTCTTCTTGAGAATACGTAAAAACTCCAAGTCTGTCAAATTTGACATCTTTGATGAACTGTGCCAGTTCTGCAATGTCTCTTTCCGTCTCATTCGGATAACCGACGATCAATGTTGTGCGCAAAGCGATATGAGGAATTGTTCCCCTGATTTTATCAATAAGATGTTCGGTCGTTTTCCGTGTGATTCCGCGCCGCATTGATTTGAGAACATTATCGGCTGCGTGTTGGATTGGCATATCAAGGTAGCGACAAATTTTGGGATTATCGGTAAACGATTGTAGAACATCGAGTGGAAATTTTGCAGGATAGGCATACATCAGCCGGATCCATTCCAGTTCTTTCACCGACGCAAGCGATGTCAGGAGTGATGAAAGTTTCCGTTCGCCGTACAAATCGAGTCCGTAATATGTCGTATCCTGCCCGATCACAACGAGTTCTTTCACCCCCTTCTGCACCAACCGCATCACTTCATCCATGACCTGTTCGATCGATTTTGTTTTGTGCATTCCGCGCATAATAGGAATTGCACAGAACGAACAGGGATTATCACATCCTTCCGAAATCTTCAAATAGGAAAAATAGTTCGGGGTAGAAATGGCGCGTTCACCGATAAGGTCATATTTATACTCCCCACCGAGTGTTTTAAGGATATTCGGAAGTTCGTTAGATCCGAAAAAACTGTCTATGTCGGGAATCTCCTGCTGGAGATCATTTTTATATCGCTCGACAAGACACCCCATCACAAAAACTTTATTGAGTTGTCCCTCGTTCTTTCGTTGCACCGTGGAAAGGATCGTATCCACCGATTGTTTTTTCGCCGCATCAATAAATCCGCACGTATTGATAATGGCAATGTCGGCATCATCGATGGATTCGGTAAGAGTAAAATCGTTCGTGAGCAATTGCGAATAGAGCGCTTCGGAATCGACCGTATTCTTTGCGCAGCCGAGTGTGATGATATTTATTTTTTCTGCACGGGTTTTCATTACGACAACACCACAAAATCGATATACAGATATAATATCGGGGAAACAAATATTAAACTATCAAACCGATCTAACACGCCGCCGTGACCCGGAATTAAACCGGACGAATCTTTCACGCCGGCATCTCGCTTAAGCAGTGATTCAATCAGGTCTCCGATCTGCCCGAATACGCCAATGATGATGCCGATCATTACGGCTTGGTGAAATAGCAGGTAGGGAAGAAAATATTTCTGAAACAGTATCATCGTTGTCACTGCCCCGATAAATCCCCAGACAGCGCCTTCCCATGATTTATTTGGACTTACACGTGGAAAAAATTTGTGTTTGCCCATCGAAAGTCCGCCGAAATATGCCGCGGTATCACACATCCAGATCGAGGCAAGAATGGAAATGATTGTCATTCCTCCCCATTGATACGTCGTGATCCGAACCGCGTCGTCCGAAAGAAACAATGCATCCGGAAAATGATTCAGTGCGAGTTGAACCGGAAATTCCATCCCGAATAACTCACGAATGCCGGTCAGCGATGCAAGAAAAATTCCAACATACATCACGCCGAAGATCGTGAATCCGGCATTCAAGAATACGGAACCCGCATTTCGAAATAATTCCACCGCAAGCACTATGACCAGGAACAAAAAAAGAGCTGTAATAAAAAGCTGGAGTTTGGTCAGTAAGGCAATACCTCCGGTATCAATAAAAAACGGAAGAACATACAACTGCAATTGTTCGTGAAAAAAGGACAAATGCAAAACCACCAAACCGACCATCGCAAACACGGTTTGCGGATTTGCCCCTTTTGCTTTTGCGAGATGAAAAAATTCGTGCAACGCTAACAAGCCGATGGCAAGCACAAAGAGCATGAAGGATATTCCACCGATGTAGCTCACAAATAAAATAAGCGGAATTGCAATCAGTGCAACTACAACTCTGGAAGCAAGATTTGAAAATTTATTTGTCATGAGTATGCAGGGATGTAAAATCGAGAATGTCTAACTCTTTCAAAATATCCACGGCACGCCCTGTCTGTTCTTTGCGGACGAATCCGCCTATGGCGGACGGCTGTTCGTCGACCCCGAACTTCTTTGGGTTGAACCATACCACGGGAATTCCGTTTGCTTCCAAGTTTTTTGCAACAAGTTCCATCTCGAACACAGACATTGTGGTGAACAGCTTGTCAAATTCCTCGTACAAAGCTGCATGGGCACTTTCATCGCAATATGTTTTTCCATCCTTCGAGACAGCACAATCTCCGCATACCGGCTTGCCGCAAATTTCGCAATTCGCAATTGCCTGCATTTCAGAATGATTCTCGCACATCAATTGATCGGACATTTATATAGGCTCCTTTGCAATATGCTCTGTCGATCTAATATACATCACAATCGCAACAACAAACACTACCGCGAACACTACGGTCGAACCGAGAACTGTCATATCGGAACTGCTGCTCGCCATTATTACCGGCTTGTCTGCTTGGTCGTAACCATAAAGATAGACAGCGATGACCGATACGGCATTATTCACAAAATGCGCAACCATTGGAAGAATGATCGTCTGGGAACGGAACTGCAAAAAACTGAAATAGATACCTAAAGCAACCAACGGCAGCGCAAGAAACGGATTAAAATGATACAGACCAAAAATGACGCCGGTAATAATAAATCCTTTAGTGCGGTTTGTTGCCAGCGAAATATTTTTTTGCACAAGTCCACGGAAGAATATTTCTTCACAGATCGCGGGTGCTAACGCCACCACTGCGATCACTAAAATCAATTCCGGAAGCGAATGGGATTGCACCAAAATTTTATATGTTTCTTCGATCATTTTTTTCAGCATCTCAACGAACGGCGCAATACTTTCCGGCAGGGGGATCATATTCTGAAAATAGATATATCCTTCCGCAACCTGGAGCAATGAAACCATTCCAACGATCGACAGCAGTAATTCATTCGCCGAAGGAATCCTCCACCGTACAACCCTCCGTATGATCTTATGTTGATGTTTAATAAGCCACAACGTCGGCAGGAGTAAGAACAGAAACTGAGCCGCCATCGTTGAAAGCCGCGCAGTGGTAACATTCTCTCTTGAAAATGACCCGCCGGAAATGATCAGCGCTATTCCGCCCCCGACAATTTGATACAAAAAGAAGATTCCAACAAGGGATAACGCCGCAAACCCCACCGGCGAGTATGTAACTCCTTCGGGATTCTGTGATTGCTGCACTGCCGATTCTGTTATGGTATCACTCATTTCACTTTTGCCTTGAGTTCGCCTTTTAACCCGGAATATTCCCGCAGTTCCGCGTTGATCGAGCCGATAATGACTTTCGTGCTGACCTTGATGGGGATTTTTCGATCATCATCCGAGAGCCAAATTACAATGCGCCCTTCACTCTTAAACAATCCGCCCTCTTTCACCATTGGTTCAACGATGATGCAATTGAACGTTCCTGCGGAAACGGAAATTTTTTGTTTTCCCAAATACTTCACATCAAGGGAATTAGTTTCCCCTTTAAAAAAATTCTGCAGATTCATTCGCTGCCCAGGGCGAAAGCCGGTATAATCGATCGTCCGCGCATAATAAAATGCCGACATGATATCGTGAACCATCGGCGGAATCGGGAAATCACCCTCATCCGTTCGCGCCACATGATTTTTTTGATCGAAGATCGCACTGTAGTCACGGCGAAATTTTCCTTCTCTAATGTGCTGCTCAAATCTCCACGGAAAAATTCCCGCAGTATCCAGATATGTTTCATACCGGTCTCGCACTTCAAAGAAGAGATCGAACATCGGTGTTGATTTCGCCGTGAATTGAACTTTATATGTTGTCATTCCCAGCACGGTATCCAACTGCGGGATGGATATTTCTGCTTCTCCCGCAGTGATGAATCCGAAGTTCACGTCAAACACCAATCGCTCGCCAACACCGAACGCCTGTTGATTCTCGGCTTTTTGGGAAAAGACAAGCGGAGAGAACAACAGTGTCATTACAAGTCCCGTGAACGCGGAACGAAGCACTCGTGTGCTTCTCTTTGCACAGAAAAAATAATTGCTTCGTCGCTCTCTCTTTCTCAATGACATACCCCAAGGTTTATTGTGTAAATTAATATTCACGAAGTAATTCCCTCACGGCAGATACGACTTTCTCCACCGTGATCTGGTCCATACACACATTTGATCGACACGCACCGCCGTTGCATAATTCGCACGTTGTATTGTCCGCAGTAAAAACTCTTTTCTTTTCGGTATACGGTCCCCAGCGCACCGGACTGCATTGAATGATCGGAGGATAAAATGCCACCACCGGTGTTCCGACCATCGATGCAATGTGCAGAGGTCCGGTAGAGTTTGATACAAATACGCTCGCTCGCCGGACCAACGCACCAAGTTCTTGAAGCGAGAATTGTCCGGTATAATTGATCGGCGTTGATTTCATCTTGGACGCCAATGTTTCAACCAATTTTTTTTCGTTTTTCTCGCCGGTCAACACAACCTTGATGTTCACAGCCGATTGGAGTTCATCGCCGAGTTTCGCAAAATTCTCCACACTCCAATCGCGCGCAGAACCGCCGCTTCCGGCATGCAACACCGCAAATCGGGAATCCAGAATTCCGTCCGAACGCATCACCTGTTCCACGGCATTCTGTACATCTACAGGAATGGCAAATTCGAATTGCGGTTTGCCGGTGAGATCGATTCCGATCGCGCTCAGTAAATTCAGGTTGTATTCCACTTCGTGCCGTTTCGCATCTTTGCGGTGCTCGAAGATCTTTCTATTCATCAAGAACGAATACCATCGATATCCCGTTCCGACACGGATCGGAATTCCAGCGAGGAACATGATCAATGCAAGATTAAATCTCGGATACGGCAATATGGCAACATCAAACTGTTTCTTTTTCAGCAGCGACACATTCTGCATCAACGAGCGCTCTCCGTTGGCTTCCCATACCATCACCTCATCAACACACGGATGACGTTCAACCAATTCTTTTGTGTACCGGCGTACCATCATGGTTATCTTCGCCGAAGGAAAATGCTGCCTCAACACGGGAAGCATCGGAAGAGAAAGCACAACATCGCCGATACGGTCGGTGCGAATAAGCAGGATATTCTTCACTACGGGAAGGTTCATTCCAGCGGTTCGTCCATGATGTCAAACTGTTCCCACCCTTTGAAATCGTAATGCCACCATTCGCTTTTAAGAGGAAGGAATCCGTGACGCGTCATTACATCTTTCAGTAACGCTCTGTTTTTTATCGCCGCGGAGGGCAAATTCATATACTCGTGCCACGCTTTTTCGGTAAAATCATCATACGGTGTCGGCATTTCAAGTTCGTTGCCGTAAGAATCGATGATTGTCAGATCGACCGCTGCACCGCGATTGTGGCGCGAACCTTTTTTCGGATTGGCAACATAATCTTCGTTCGGTACAACTTCCCACAACTTCCATTGGATCGCCAGCGGACGGTACGCGTCGTAGATCTTGAGACGCAAACCCATCGTCGCCAACTCCCGGTTCACCGCCGACAGCGATTCCGCCGCCTCGCGCCGCAATTTTGCTTTGGCAGAGGGATAAAGTTTTTTCTTAGTGAAGTTATTGTCTGTGGCGTACCGGATATCAAGAGCGAACGTAGAATCAACCGCCCGTATGTCAACAATCTCGTGGCGAGAATCTCTTGTTTGGGAAGTTGAAGAACAACTTGCTAAGAGAGAAATGACAAACAACGATGAAAGAGCTGTGAGTTTTTTCATACGATTACGAAACAAACACCTTTGCCACATCAATCATCATAGATGGCTGATTCCACAATGCCGTGCGGAAAATTCCGCCGAGGGTTCGTTTTTCTTCGGGAAGTTTTAATGCACTGTCGCAAATATTGTTGAGCGTGTCATCGTCAAAATTGGATATCGCCGTTTTGATATTGTAAAATACATCGTGACGCCAGCCGAGACGTTTGTGCCAGCGTTTTTCATATTCTTTCAGGTGGGACACTTTTTCGGCTTGAATTGCTTCCGCGGCAACTTCCCCGCCGATCATGCCGCCGATCATACCGGAAATAATCCCCCCGCCGGAAACGGGATTTACCTGATGCGCTGCATCGCCGACAAGAATGACATTCTTATTGACAATTTTGTCGCATGTTTTCGCACACGGAACTCCGCCGGCAATATGCGTCAGCATCGCCGCTTTGGGATATTTCTTTTCGACGAACTCGTGCAGAAATTTTATAGCAGATTTTTTCTTTGCTTCTTCCACCGCAAGACCGAGACCGACATTTGCCGTTCCGTCGCCTTTAGGAAAGACCCATAAATACCCGCCGGGTGAAACGTCGCCGCCGAAGTAGAATTCGAGCACATCTTGTTCAACATCAACACCGGACAGTGTCATCTGAGCGCAACTTTCCATATCCCGAATGTGGCAGGTCGTATCAATACCAGCCCATTTGCCGACACGTGACTCAACTCCATCCGCCGCAATAATAACCTTTGCGCGGATGTCAACTTTTTTGTCTTTGATAAGCGCACGCACACCGATAATCTCGTCGCCTTCGCGAAGAAGGTCGTACACGTACGCTTTGGTGATCACTTCTGCACCTTCTTTTGCGGCAAGTTTTGCAAGTTCGTAATCAAAAATTCTGCGCTCAAGAACGTAGCCCGCTCCGTCTAAACGCGGAACCACACTATTGCCGTTCGGAGCAACAAGGCGGAATTTCGTTACCGTAGCCGCGATCCATTTCGGATCCGGTTGAATAAACTGGATCACCCCTTCATGACTCACCGCTTCGCCGCAGCGAACGGGATAACCGACATCCCGATCTTTTTCAAGCATCAATACTCTGGCTCCACCCACTGCAGCATACCGAGCTGCCGTAGAACCGGCAGGACCTGCACCAACAACTATTATGTCATAATCAAAATTCATAACAGCTTTCTAAATTCTTCGATGCGGAGCATGCATACGCATAGAAATTCCGGCTTGTTTTACCAGACTATGCACCAAACCCGGTTTCAAAACTTTATGATTAGGAATAGTCAACGGCAGATGAACGACATTCTTCTCATCTCGCATACGGATATGGCTTCCCTTTTGTCTTACAACTTCATAACCGATCCTGGAAAATGCTTTTACCGCTTCCTTTCCCGATATAACAGGAAGTTTACTCATGCCTGCACTAGAACAGAGCTAACAAGTGTACGTGAAGAATCCCGCACTTTTTCTTTTTGCGATTTCATATCCTCTATGCACAATTTAATCGCTTCTTTAATATTAACAAGCGCTTCTTCAACAGTTTCTCCCTGAGAAAAACAACCCGGAAGCGATGGACAACTGACAACATATCCACCGGTTTCATCGGGTTCTAAAAAAACCTTGAACTCCAAAACTTTACGCACCTTTTTCATACATGCCTCTCTTCTAAAGTTTAAGTTTTATTAAAATGCTACTTGAACATTTTCCGCAACGATATCTTTGGGTAAATTTTCTATTCCTTCACGATGAAACTCAATCACTTCCCACGGACATGCCCACACACATTTACGGCAATTGGTGCAACGCTCTTCAATAATGGAAATTTTCGACTCCATCAATTCAATTGCATCTTCCGGACACACACCGACACAGCATCCGCAAAAGTCGCACTTGCCGGGAACAATGTGGATCATTAAATGTGGTTGAGCCATTATTTAATTCCCAATAATTCTACTTCAAAGATCAATGTTGCATTCGGGGGAATTACGCCGCCGGCACCTGCGGAACCATATCCTAATTCCGGCGGAATGGTGAATTTACTTTTACCGCCGACTTTCATTGTCGCCACACCGTCATCCCATCCTTGTATTACCTGACCAACTCCAAATTGGTATGTGAATGGTTGCCCGCGGTCTCGTGAACTGTCGAATTTTGTGCTATCGGTCAGCCAACCGGTATAGTGAACTGTCACAATCTCCTCTTGTTTTGGGACAGCACCATTTCCTTTATGTAAAACTTCAACTGTTACGCCAGATTTTGTCACGAAATTTTTCCTTTCACATCCAAAAATGGATATTACTAAAATGATCAGGAATACAGCAAGAATTTTATTTTTCATAGTCTTCCGATTGTAGTTTAGACCAAAAATAGTGAAAAGAGTTACTACTTCCAAAGAGTTTCACATATTCTCTCTCTTCCGTCTAAAAATAAAAAATCCATCCGCCAATAGCAGATGGATTTAGTATAAAAAAACAAACCCAGATTACAAGTTCATACCGAGAATCGCATCTTTTGCAGCTTTTGCGACCTTGAATTTCACAACTTTCTTTGCCGGAATTTGAATGGTCTCGCCTGTTGCGGGATTGCGTCCTTGACGTGCTTTACGATCTACCAAAACCAATTTTCCGATTCCGGGTATTGTGAATTGATTCGGCGCTTCTTTATATGCAAGATTTGCGATTTCCCCAAAAAACTCGTTAACCGCTTTCTTTTTCATTCCGAATTTCTCGGCAAAGTGGCTAGCGATTTGTGTTTTTGACATTGCTTTTCCCATATGTTTTCCCTCTAATTAGTTTATGGATTAAATCTATGATTTAATTAAACCTTCATGAACTTTTTTAAAATCTCTACTTTTGCAACTTTTGCAACCCTAAATTTTACAACTTTTTTCGCCGGAATTTGAATTGATTCACCTGTTGCAGGATTGCGTCCCATGCGTGCTTTTCGATCAACTAATACTAATTTTCCAACACCGGGAATCGTAAATTGATTTGGCGATTCTCGATAAGCAAGATTTGCAAGCTCTTCAAAAAAAGCCAACACCTCTTTCTTTTTCATACCGAATTTATCGGCGAAGTGGCTTGCTATTTGGGTTTTTGTCATTGCTTTTCCCATGGTAAACTCCTATTAATGGTGATTAAGTTTGTTAATTATAGTAACTCTCAAATAGACTTGCGTAAATATATGTATTTTCAAGATGAAGTCAAATATTTCTTTAAAAATAAAGGGGTTTTTACAGATTCTCAAAAATCAAGCCAAAATCAATAGGTTTTGATGAATTGCAGAATTTTGAGAGATTTTGCGGTTTTTCGGGGGTAAATTTGCTCGATAAAACAAAAAGTCCCGATAAAATCGGGACTAAAAAAAATTATTTTTTAATGAAGCTCCCCGCCGCAAGCAGCGGGGTATCTTAATTTATCTATTTAGTTGAACCTTAAAAAGCGCGAGTTATGCCATGAGTGTATTAAAATGATT
>OBOI01000347.1_pt1 | contig 16919 bp, 13 predicted proteins | sample 1670151 | NCBI WGS metagenome assembly OBOI01 (sample SAMEA104232303, study PRJEB22302) | sediment metagenome | biome: forest; feature: aquifer; material: sediment | place: USA | collected 2011-08-07 | depth 0.01 m | reverse complement strand
GACGCTCTTCCGATCTGCAAAAAACATTGTCCCAGCAATTTGCCCCATGGATTGATGTATTGGGTATAACAACATAATCGCCAGGACCGGCCAAGCGGGAAGATACATTTGCCCCAGCGAAATAGTCACAATTTGTTCTGACCAAGGAACTAATAAACCTGTAATTATAGCCCCTAACATTACTAGCCCTCGACTTATCTTCCGGTAAAGCAGAGCAACCCTGGCATGGTCGTCCCTTGCCAAAGCATTAGAAATCTCCTTCCAGAAGACACTCAAAATGGAACTCGTTGCCAAAAGGCTGACAGTTGAAATTTGGTTCGAAATCTGAAAAAATCCTTGTTGCGCGGAACCTCCAAACCTTTGCAGCATCCATTTATCTGCGAACTCATACATAAAGCTGACGAGAGAAAGCGCGACCAAAGGCTTGCAATAAACCCAGTATTCTTGAACTATCTGATTAAAAGTCTCCTCTTTTTCAACTGGCAATGAATTAGCTTCTTTCAATAATGGATAGGCCAGCATGGTGGCAACTACATATTGGCATATTATTAAAAAGAGAATATTCCCAGCCGATACATCCCCTGTAACTAAAAGAAACGATACTATTGCCAAGTAAGTAATTGCAATGGCAAGATTCATCACTTGCAGTTTCACGGTCTTCCTTGTGCTCTCTCCAATCTGAGCTACCGTTTGCCACACTTGTTGCTGCATAAAAGCGGCTAGAAAAGCGGCTATGACAATTTTACGGCTATGGTTCAACCAGATTCTGTCAAAAATAGTGTCCGGGATAATCAAACCAATGAACAAAATCGTTATTACAAATTGCAGTGCCAACCAGGCAAAATAATACAAATAGAATCGACGGGCTTGGGTATGTCGGGACAAAAATGTGTAAAACGCATTTGAGGTTCCCATATCAAGCAGTGACCGGATAGCCGTAAAACTGCCCAAGAGAAACATCAAATCTCCATAGCCTGAAGGGTTCAACCCACGAGCAACAAGCAACCCTGAGACGAGTCCAATTCCCCCGCGAATGCCGTTGGAAGCCACAGACACCAGGAATCTGGTTTTTACTGATGTAGCATGTAACACCTTACGCATTTACTGATGATACAGTAAGAATATGTTTTAGCTCACTAACTGGACTGTTGGAAATCCGCGCATATCGGTCGCAAAATATTTTTCTCGCGCTTTGCACCCTATCGCTATGCCACCACTCAGGGATATTATCCCAAACCTTGACAACCTTCTTGGCCGCTGACTCCGGTGAATCATAAAGTATCCCAGCTTGTATTAGATGTTCATAATACGGTTTAGCGCTCTCTTGCAGATGTGTTAGGCCTCCATGCCAAAAACAGAGAGTAGGAATATTTTGAGCCAGCGTTTCAAGTATCCCGGTGGAGTCATATGAATGTACAACAATCCTGCTTTGAGCGATCAAATCCTGTAATCGGGCCTTAGAAGTCTCAACGTTAGCGTCTGGAATACGATCCTTCCAACGCTGTTCATCAGACCATCGAAAACTCTTGTATGAATTATGGAGGCGCACGGTCAGTTTTTGTTGAATATTCCATGGTAACTCGTCTACAAAAAGAAACTGCTCCTCTTGATAGATGGCGAAGTTATAATAACTATCCATTGGTCCCAACCGATGCGGCGAATGAAGTTCAATCAACAATAGACCGCCCTCTGTAGTCCAACGCTGGGGTTTGTTGCCGCACAATTTAAAGACAAAAGCTGGTATGATTTTAAGGCTTCCGGTTGACCATCCCCAAGTAAAAAACTTATCACAACTCATAAGCTCCGGCCAGTTGTGGCTACCGAGCAATGTCTCGTAATTGTTTCCATGCTGACCGGCAAAATACAATATGCCTTTCTCAACCTTTGAACCTGTCCATGCTTTGAAAATCTCATCAGTATCAAAATTGTTCGAGGTAAAAATGAATCTTGGCTTAGTTGGCCAAGGCAAAGATTCTACCTGTCTGACTAAATGTTTGTACCCTTCCAGATAACAGCTTGGTATTATTTCAGATAGTTGGCAACGAACAAACCGCTCAAACCCTGAATAGTTTTCTGCATCAATCCTAAAGCGCAGACGCTCTTCCAAAACCGGCGCCACCGTTTCCAATAGCGGACTTAGCCACAATTGCGGACATTGCCCCAAAGCAAGCTGAAGCTTGACTTCTTCCTTTCGCGGGAGATAGCTATTAACAATAAAAGCGTCGCGCTTCCTCGCTAATTTTGTCAGCATCTTCTTAGCCTTATTCAGGAGAAATTGTTTTGCGCCTGTTTTCCTCACTTTTTTGGAATTCTCTTTTGGCTGAGAAAAAGCAAACAGACCTCTGAGAGGTTCAGCGGTCAGATCCGTCTTTATCTGCCCCCAATAATTTAAAATTTTCGAATAAAGAACATGATTCCAGAGATCATCACTACATGCCCAGATAAAAGTCAGTGAGTCGGTCGTTGCAAGGCTGTAGTCTCCTGGCTCAAACATCGTAGTGCCAGAGATCTCATGTTCATTCAGAGTCTGCTCTAACGTGGCGTAACGATTGAAAGTGACCGCCACATATCGTTGCAACCAATGGCCGAGTACTATTTGCCAATAGCGTTCACTGTGCTGAACTCCGTGAAACGTATTAAGCGCATCTACTAACTCTGTCAGTATTTGGCTCGATAGATCCTGCACATAAGCAATGTCTCGCTCAGTCTGCCCAGCCTTCAGACCATACGGTTCAGCTACCACTGCGTCCATGCCTGCCCAGACATGCTTTCGTTCATAAAGTCGGCACCACTCTCCGAGAAACAACAAGGGGCGATCAAATTTCCATGAACGTTCGTCTGCCGTGGTTGCCAGGTAACGCATTTCATTAATTCTCATGGACATGAAGAATTCTCAGTACAATTTCCCTAAATGCCGCGTTAATTGTTGGATTGAGGAACGGCAAACCCCGCTGCCGAAATATTAAAAATATTATTATGCTCACTATCCAAAATGGATCCGCCTTTTTTATAAACAAAAATACGGTTGTCGAAAAATCCAGGCAAATCTGATGGAGGGAGTGTTGTCTTTACATCAAAATTATCGTAAGAGATAAGTACAACTGCCGAATCCTCTGCGGCAGGTAACTTTTGGAAGTGATTAACATAATTTTTAACAATTTCTTTAGGCATTTCTACAAAGGAATGCGAATTCATAAAAATATCTATAGAAGATGTAAATTTCTCTATTTGCCAAGGAGCAATACAGAATATTTCCCGGGAATCATTTTCAGAGAATTTAATTTCCTGGCAATCTTTCAACATACTGTAATCATAAACAGCATCGCCATAAAAAGCTTTTAAGTATTGCGTGCCGACGTACAAGTTCGGGGGGATATCAAGATATAGTACTTTTTTTATATTCTTATAGTTTTCAAGCAAAAGATGTATATTAACACCAAAACCACCACCTATCTCAAATACTGACCTCGCCGCATCGAACCTAATATGTTCTGTGCAATGGTCATGCTGATCTAATAAATTAATATAATGAATTGAAATATCCTCTTCATTTATATTAGCTGTCATATCAGGGCTGCCAAGGAGTGTATACGGCATGTGATATTTGGATAGTAGATGTTTGACCCTTGGTGTTAATCTGACAATTTGCCGACTGAGAGAAATTGTTTTTTCGGCATAAGACTTCGTCCACATAACTTGTGGATCAAACAGTTTTTTAAGAGGAAATGCATTTGTTGCATTTTTTGCAATTTTTTTAAAACCATTATTCCATGTATCTCTAATATCAAAAAATAGGTTATCGGCAAAACTCAAGCCAATTTGAGAGCTACTGCTCCGAAAATTTTCTAAGCCACACCTATAAATTTCATTGGTGCTATTTTTGGTTTTATTTTGCCAATAAGGCCCAGGTTGATACAAGGCGGATTGATGTTCCATTTCGGCAAGCATCATTCGAAGTAAAACAATGTCATTTGTTAATTTATATGGCATAAATTTGTATCCATTATGTTCAGAGTAAGATAATCGCCATGCTTCAAAACGGAGGGCAATCCGACGGGTATGGGCAAATCGGCGTTGTTGAGCAAATACAAAGTTTCATATTAATTCTTCCAAACCATATGCTCAGCGTCAGCTAATTTTAAGACATTGCCCACTTACCCCAATATATTCCAATCAACCGGCGTCCCTTTTTCAACATTCCTGACCACCTTTTTACCTAAGAAGATCTCGTAGTATTTTGTGGGAAGACCCAATCCTGGTCTAATTGCCCGCATATTGACTTTGGTCAACACCTCTCCTGCCTTCAGGTCTTGCACTACATACAGCGAGCGACGGTACTGCATAGATTTTTTCTCGGCCCCGGTGGGACCATAGCTTATTTGCCCCAGAGCCTGCCAGGCACGTTCAGTTTCAACCACCAACTGTGCCATCTCATTAGGCTCCATAGAGAAAGTGCTGTCTACACCTCCATCAGCGCGGTTAAGGGTGAAATGCTTTTCGATAACGGTGGCGCCAAGTGCCACGCTAGCAACTGACACGCCAACCCCCATAGTGTGATCAGACAAGCCTACTTCACAACCGAACAACTCTCGTAAGTGCGGAATGGACAGAATATTAGTGCTCTCTGCCGTGGCGGGATAAGTGCTGGTGCATTTAAGCAGAATCAAATCGTTACAACCTGCGTCCCGTGCGGCGCGTACGGTCTCGTCCAGCTCAGCCACCGAGGCCATACCGGTGGAAATGATTAAAGGCTTGCCGGTTGCCGCCACACGGCGGATCAACGGCAAATCAGTATTCTCAAATGAGGCAATCTTGTAGCAGGGGACATCCAGGCTTTCAAGAAAATCAACCGCCGTACCATCGAATGGAGTGCTGAAGACAATGAGGCCAAGTCTATGCGCACGATCAAATATCGGCTTGTGCCATTCCCACGGGGTATATGCTTCGCCGTATAGCTTATAGAGTGACGTTCCCGCCCACAGACTTTGTGGGTCGCTGATATGGAATTCCCGCTCATCCAGATCAAGTGTCATGGTATCGGGCGTGTACGTCTGAATTTTCAACGCATGCACGCCCGTCCTGGCCGCAGCTTCGACGATTTCCAGTGCCCTCTCTAGCGACTGGTTATGGTTGCCAGACATTTCGGCGATAACAAAGGGGGCGTATTGCTGACCGATCTCTCGATTTCCTATCTTGATCATTGCTTATCTCTTTCTTTAAGATTGTCGGCAAGGCTAATTCGTGCATCAGCCACCACTTGGCCAGTCTTCCTTGACGCGCGCGCAAACTCGATCTTGAAAGGTCCAACATTAAAAAAAGCATTAGGATAACCCTCAGCATCAAGCATTCGAATCAGATCAAACGCCTGCTCAAGTGTCTGAGCAGCGGCTAAATCACCGTCTTCTGGTTTGCGACGCTTGAACCCTGTTGGCACGCCATCTTGAGGCATTGGCTCAGGCGACTTTTCGAGTATCTCTGCGATCATGTCTTCGATGACCTCGGATGCCCGCAAATAAATCTCTTCTGCCGAGCCATTGAGGCTAAACGGCTTCTTTAGGTAGATTGGACCAGCATCCATTTCTTCTACACAGCGAAGCGCTGAAATCTTGGTTTCATAAATGCCGCGCGCAATAAGATTTTGTAACGGGCTGCCACCTCTGCCATAAGGCAGGTCCGTCATATGAAAAATCACACATTCGAACTGGTTGAAAACATTTTCTGGGATGTGGTAAGACCAATGGGGAAAAAACACATACTGAGGTCGCAATCCTTCCAGGGTTTCTTGTGTCAGCTCCTCCGGCTTGGTCAGCATGATAAAACAACAGCCGGTACGATCCTCAAGCCGGGTAGCCATTTCACTATTCCACGGACGGCTGGAAACCAGCACGCAGTTGTAATTACTGGCTGTACGATAAGCTTCTGAAGCATTGGATGAAGTGAACATGTTAAAAAATTCTCTTAATTTTCTATGGGGTACAACTAATCAATTTATCCACATGACATTGCAAATAATCATTGATTCTCGAACAATTAGAGAAAAATTACTCTGGGCGGCGCAAGACCCAAAGCCTAGTCTGTCCAATATTTAACGAATCAAATTGTGGAAATTTACTCAGCTCTAACGCAAGTCTGTTAATTGGAGCATCGTACCGTGGCTCCTCATTCTGCTGTTTTGCCAACCATGCATTGATAACCCGACTGAGTAAATAGTAACCAGAAGTAAAATCTCGAAATTCAAGCAATTCTGCAAAATCAATCTCGAGGACTTCATCCTGCTCAAGATAGCGGTTATGCCAAGGGCTGGAGATTGGCTCCAAACCAATACTGGTTCTCATCTGATTCAGGTTATCAAGCCCATTCCGTAAATTTTCACACATCAGATAAATCCCACCAGGACGCAACAGCTTGACAATTTCGTAAATCGCATTCTTCTGCTCCTCCCATGTCTCAAGATTTATCAAGACACGTTCAGTGATTACAACATCGTATGGAGTGGTTTGCGTCTCGAGCAATTCATTAATTTTGCGTATATCCCGCACTTCAAAATTAAGATCTAATGGCGAGATGCCTCTCTTGTCGCGGTCATGATTCGCTTGCCTCACCATTTCTGGTGAATAATCCATGCCTGTAATTTTAAGCGATTTGTTCTCGGCCAGAAAAAATGCTGCTGTCCCGCTGCCACAACCTAAATCAAGCACCCTTTGACCATCACTTATATAACCAGATAAGGTCTGCATCTCCAGCTGTTTCAGACTAAGATCGTTTGTTCCCGCTAAAGGACCGAGGGTTGCTCTGCTATTCCAGAACTCAAGTATTTTATCTTTTTTCATCCTCATTTATCCTAAAGTTTCATTGATAATATCAGCCCCAGACCCATCCACCAAATCCTGGCCTGCCAAAGACATTTCCACCAATCGACTGGGGGTACCGATCATATGGATAATTTCATCAAAAAAAACCGACGCGTCCACTTTAGTTTGATAGCCGAGATAATTAATCAGTCGGGCGCGATGCAAAGCGACACAAGAAGGCACTTGGTTTTCGGCAATACTCACGACCAATGACGGCAACCCCATGCTCAAACGTTCCCATGTGGTCGTACCACCCGCCCCCAGAGCCAGATCAGCTCGCTCCATCAAATCTGCTAAGTGCGGGCGGGGTTCGTGCAACGTTGTGAGCGGTCTACGAAATATCTGCTGTTCAATGCTTTTTCGGTGAGGGTTATTGGCACCGACCACGACATCCACCTCCAGACGCTTCAGATCGGGATGAGACAGTACTTCAAGTGCCATCCCTGTCACGTTCTGCTGATCCGTTCCGCCAAAAAACACCAACACCCTTCTAACCTGCCCATCGTGGTCACGCGGGGTTTTACGATAAAGCGCATATTCGGGACGGATCAGAGCATAACGTGGCCCCACCAGAAGCTTGCATGTATGCGGTACCAAACCCGTATAGCGTTGCTCCCCGTCCGCAGAATAATTCTGATCCAGCAGCACCTCGCAGTCATGGCGGCGGTTCGCCAGATCATCAATCACCATCAACTTGCTGACCTGCGGGCGTAGGCGTTGTTCCCATTCGACATCGAGCCCGTAGTGATCTACCACCAACCAATCCGGCTTTACGCCTTTAAGCACCTTTATGGTCTGCTCGGCGTCTTTAGTCTGCGTCACCCCAAGCCAAACGGCGTAGTTTTCGCCAGACGTTGTATTTTTTATCTCCGGAGGAGGTAAGTCCGTGACCGGCATGGCCTTTTGCTGCAACAGAGCAATCAAGTTCCCGGTGTGTTCGCGGCAAATAAAGTTTATCTGCACTCCTCGCTCGCGCAGAGTTTCGGCAAGGGTCAGGCAACGCATGAGATGGCCAATCCCCATTCGATCAGAGGCATCAACACGGAAGACGACCTTCATGCCAGTTGCCGCCCTAAGGAGAATGCCTCAGCGGCGTCCACACCCACCGTAGCTCCACGCCAACGCGCCAGATACTCTACGCCTTGACGCGAACGTGGATGCGGCCAAACACGCAGTTCGACGAAATAGGCTTCCAGTGCGGCAAGCTTGCGATCAAGCGTGTGCGAGATATCCACAAACCAATTGGGCGCGAAAGCCGGGGCACTGCCGGGAAGCTGCCATTCAGTGCTGGACGGCACCTCAAAACACAACAGCGTTGTAACCGGAAAATCCTTCTGCGGTCGGCAGGCCGTGACCACGGCTTCATGTATGCGACGATGATCAATGTTGACATCACCGGCGTGGTGAGTGAAAATTGAATTTGGCTGATGTTCTGAAATCAGAACTTCCACCACCTTGGTGATATCGAGCAGTGCAATTGTATCCATGCGGTTATCGGGAAAATCACCGAAGGAAACCGACCGCACGCCCAGGATGTTGCAGGCTTCTTGGGCTGCGCCACGGCGGACGTGAAGTTCCTCCTGCTTTTCCCTGGTTTCTCCAATACGGGAAAAAACACCATCGGCGAGAAAGGCAACATGAATGACAGCGCTTTCGTCAGCCAACTTGGCGATGGTGCCACCACAGCCAAGGACTTCATCATCTGGATGGGCGGCGATGATTAGGATGGACTGAGGCATCAATTTAACCGCTTAAATCCACCATGACACACCGGCCCTTTAACCAAACTCATCACATCCCGACCGAGTTCGCACTCTTTAATCAGGGCAAATATCGGATCAAGTGCAGCAATAAAATCAGCCACGATCTCAGGCGTATGCACGATGCAGGCATAGACGCTGTTCCCTGCCAGGTAGCCTTTGGCAAGCATTTCTTGCGTGATAAGTGTTTTATAGGCTAACGCATTAGGGCTTTGGAAAGTAAACCCCGTTAGCGCAGGCAACCCCCAGTGATCAATCAAAAGACCGTACCGGTCGGCGAGCTGTTGCCAACCCTGGCGGATACTTAAGCCCGTCTGAGTGATAGTATCCCAAGACTTAAGCCGCTCCATTACCTCCAGCGTTTTGAAAGCAGCAGTGGGGCCAATCCGTTCGGTCCAGAAGGTACTACTAATAAAAGTGGTTTGTGCCGCCTCCATGACTTCTCGCTTGCCAATAGCGGCAGTGATGCCGTAACCATTACCCAGTGCCTTACCGAACATGGCCATGTCTGGCTCTACACCATACATTTTGTGCAGCCCACCAAAAGTCTGCCGGAATCCTGAGGTACATTCGTCAAAAATCAGTACAATTCCTCGGTCAGTCGCGAGTTTTCTGACCTTGTGCAGGAAGTTGTCCTCGGGATCTTTGTTGCGCACCACTTCCATCTTGATCACGCCAATGTCGTGGGTATTAACCAGTGCTTCCAGTTCGGCAAAATTGTTGTAGTTGAACGGAAACACCGTGCCGCGCAGATTCCTGGGGACACCGTTGGGTTCGAGACCAGGCAACAAGTGACCATCCAGATTTTTTTCGTCACCTAGATTGGCGGAGAGATACCAGTCGTGCCAACCGTGGTAACCACAAATAGCCACTTTGTCCTTTCCCGATGCAGCACGTGCAATACGGATTGCAATAGCGTTGGCCTCGCCGCCTGAGCGGGCAAGGCGTACCATGTCCGCCCAGGGGTGGAGTTCTATCAGCTTTTCCGCCAGATAGACTTCTTCCGGACAATTAAAAGTGGACATGTTGCCAGCATCAATGGTTTTACGCACGGCGTCATCCACTTCCGGGTGACCATAACCCAAGATGTTAGTGCCGATACCCATAATTGACATGTCGGTGTATTCGTTCCCATCCAGGTCCCATACTTTGCAGCCTTTGGCCTTGCTGAAGTAGGCTGGCCACTGGTCAGGCAGGAACATCTCAGCACGCTTAGACAGCAGCATGTTGCCGCCAGGTATAACTTGCTTGGCACGCTTCCAAAGTTTTTGGCCAGTGCCCAAAGTAGATCCTTCGTTTCGCATGAGGTGTTGGTTTATTCTAAAAATATCTGGTTGTTGATTTTGCAGATTCAAAATTTCGCCCCAACTAAAATCGGTGCGAGGGTGAAAATGATGGAAGACTTTTTCAATAATGGCGAAGTCCTCGGGTTCATCAACAGTCCACCGTAATTCGGAAAGATCCTGGCTGTGTTGCATCGATGCAGTTTTAAACTTGCCTGATTCACGCAGGTAAGGCGTGACATGCTCTCGGTCATAGGGTTTACTGGTTTCATGGCTGGCCTGTACCAGCACTTTAAAGGAGAAAACTTCAATGTCCAAGCCATCTGGGTAGGTGGGCGGGCTGACGTTACTAAAATAATCAGCGCCTGATCTCTTAAAGCGGCGGATGGCTTCATCCACCAGAGAAGGATCGACTAAAGGGCAATCGCCCGTGATACGTACAACCACCTCTGCTTGGTGCTCCTTGGCGGCATGCACAAAACGATCAAGTACGTCGTTTTCGCTACCCTGCTCGCAGAGATAGCCAAGCTTACGAACATGCTCGACCAGAAGCTGGTTGCGATCATCTACCGAGGTGGCGACAACGATTTGGTCCACCTCCTTTGATTGGGATAGGCGTGAGAGCAACAACTCAATCATGGGGATGCCGCCAATTGGCTTCATTACCTTGTTAGGCAGGCGGGTAGAACCCATTCGGGCTTGGACGAGTGCAACGATTTTCATATTTTGGACCAACGAGCGGGGTTAATCAGATTCTCTTCTTCGCAATGCAAGTCAGGCAAATCAACGTGAGGTACAAACTTCGCAGCACCAATAATTTGCGCGAGTTGGCTCAAGCTATCTGAGCCCACAATTACATGATCGATCTCCGGGTAGGCGAGAGGGAACGCCAGACAAGCCTCCACAGCAGATACATCGTGGTCAAAAAGCCAGTTATGCCATCTCTTCCACAAGGCATTCCATTGTGAAAACTTGTGCGGCATGGAGGCTTGAGGCATCAGCAAAAGCCCTTGCAGGAAGACAGAACGGGTATGGATTTCAACACCGTCATCCTTCAACCGTTGCAGCCATCCAGTTTGATGGAGTCGGCGATCGACAAGGTTGAACGGGGCTTGCACAAGATCAAGGCGAAAAACTTTACAGATTTTTTCCAGCTCGATTGGGTTATAGATGGAAACGCCCACCTTTTGACACTGCCCCTTGTCTTTAAATTCTTGCAGAGTCTGATAAAGCTTATTTCCATTTGGGCCAAGTAACTGATCTGACTGGTGGAGTAGCAGTCCATACACCCTGGCCACACCTAACCGAGTAAGTGAGGCGGCAACCTGTTGTTGAACCCAGCCGCTTACATCCGAACAGCCATCCGGCAATACGGGCACCTTAGTGACCAGCTTGAAACCTTGAGTGCCTATCTCGCCAAGACACTTTTCGCTTTCGCCATATGCAATGGCGGTATCTAGCATATTGACACTATTGAGTGCTGCCAGTTGCAGCATGGCCTTCGCTTCCGGTCGCGTGACTTGACCAACCTGATTGGCGATGCCGTAAGACAGTCCGAATTGAACCGTACCGAGAGCGAGACGGCTCAGGCGTTGACGGGAAACGTATGCATCTACTTCAGGCGCCAATAAAACTTCTTTTTTTTTCATCTGCTCTGCATTCTTTTTGAAACCCTAAAAAATCGTTTGATGCCCGATTGGGTTAATCAACCACCGAACGACTTCCAACTGCTGCTCTTCTGTCAACGCGGGATAGATCGGCAAACTGATAGCTTCGCGGTAATAGCGCTCTGCTTCCGGGAAATCACATGGACTGAACCCCATGCACGCATAGTAAGGTTGTCGATAAACAGGAATATAATGCAGATTAACGCCAATCCCATTCACCCTCAATCGTTCAAAAACCTCACAATGATTAAGTGCACTCAGGTCCAGCCGAATGACATAAAGATGAAAGCTGGAATAACAGCCTGCTTGTTGCCATGGAGTGGCAACGGGCAGATCTGTTAATAATTCGTCATAACGTTGCGCAACGGCGTGGCGTTTGGCAACAAATTCATCTAATCGTTGCATTTGACTCAAGCCCAATGCGGCTGACACATCGGCCATCCGGAAGTTATAGCCCAGTTCAACCTGCTGATAATACCAAAGTCCGTCTGGTGGATGTGTCATTTCAGCAGGATCACGGGTGATGCCATGACTGCGTAACCTCACCATACGATTGGCCAAGACGGGGTCATCGGTCAATGCCATGCCACCCTCTCCCGTCGTAATTACCTTGACAGGATGAAAACTAAATACGGTGATATCGCTGTAACGAGGGTGACCGATCGGTTCATCATTATAGCGTCCGCCAATGGCATGCGAGGCATCTTCGATGATCTTAAAACCATATTTCTGGCTAAGGGCATGGATACCAGCCATATCACAGGGTTGACCACACAGATGCACCGGGATAACTACCTTAGGCAAACTGCCGGTCTTTTCTGCTTGAGCCAATTTTTCCGCTAAACAGTCCACGCTCAGATTATAGGTACGCGGGTCAATATCAACGAAATCCACAGTTGCACCGCAATAAAGTGCACAGTTTGCGCTGGCCACAAAGGTTATGGGTGTTGTCCAGACCACATCGCCTTTGCCTACGCCCAAGGCCAAGCAAGCAATGTGCAGCGCACTTGTGGCGCTATTGACGGCTACACCATGCTGAGCACCGCAGTATCCGGCAACGGCTGATTCAAAGGCTGGAACAACTGGACCTTGAGTAAGAAAATCCGAGCGCAACACTTTTATGACTGCGTCGATATCGGCCTGATTAATATCCTGACGACCGTATGGGATCATGGCTGTCCGTCTCGAAAAAAGATTGCCAAACGGAGCGGGTTATAATTGGCCAAAGACAGCGGAGCGAAGCAATGACCGAAAAAACTAATGCCCCAGGCGATCAGGTTGAAGGTTTTACCGAACATAGATGTACTCTCCTAACTGAGAGGTCTTGTCAATAATAACCACTTACATATCAAAGTGGATGTTGACCGTGAGTTGAAGTTTTGGACGAACACGGCCGGCACTAAATAGCCGAGGCCCGAATGGCGTCGTTGGCGGTTATAAAATATCTATATACTCGCGGATGGAAGTTTCCGCCTCGATATAAAGGGGTGTCTGAGAATTGTGGTATCAAATCCTCAGATTCACGACGGAGGGGAAAAAATCATCACCCCCCCCCCAGAACTACACAGAACTTTCTAACCGGACAACACTGATTTGTAAACTATTTCAGTGTTGTCCGGTTAAAAAGTTGCTAGTAGGTTTATTGGCGTCATCGAAGTCATGCTCGCACTCGCAGTGATCCAATGGCTGCTCAGCCGGAGAGAAAACGTCCCACAATTGCTTTCTCAACGCGGCCTGGTGATGTTCCTGAGACCCGCCGGAAGTTCCTGGAGCGCCTCAAGCCGGTCACTGTGCTCCTGAAAAAGTTACAATTACGCCTCAGGAACGTTCCTAAAGGATTTTGTGACGGTCGTGTAAGTCCTGTGTTATCAAGCCCTGCGGGGGAGCATAGGTTCCAAAACTTCGTAGGAACGTTCCTATAGCCTATTGTGACGTCCAACCCATACGTAAAAAGTCAACAGAGCACTGCTGTGCACCTCCTGAGAGTTGTTTTGACGTCACAGACGGGGGGGGGAATTGTCCGCTCCAGAGTAGGTGTTGGCTGTTCCAAAATCGTTGCTAGCCGCTTCATAATGGCTGGAGTTCATTCCGAAACGATGCGCGAAAGGCTGATCGGCGTCTGCCCCCCCCTTTTTTGTGCCCTTTAGCCGTTATGACGGACCCTCCGGAAAGGGGCTCTAACTGGCTGCGCTGGCCTACCTAACCCGCTACGGCAAAATCCTAACAGGACAACACTGAAACTATTTGCTGACATTACCATTTTTTTGGAGATGCGAGATAAGGCCTTGTCGAACAAAGACAATGAAAATCGAAAACAGCCCTGACAAAACTAATGTTAAGGAACAAATCGATGCTCGCTCGGGTTTGAATTTTCTCTCTGGGACAAAAGGTGGATCCAAGACCTTAAAGTTGACCAACTCCTTCGCCTCGGCAATTTTGGCAAGTTCTTCTTGTTTACGTAGTTCGGTATAAACGGTAGTGGAGGCTAAGAGCTCACGTTGAATTTTGGCAAGCGTCAATGTTTGACTAGGTACCTGATGCTCCCAATACACAAGCTCTTGATTGACGTTGGCCAGTTGGGCTTCAACAAACTGCCGTTCACGTTTGGCGTCTGAGACATAGTCATTGGCAAGATAATATTGGACCTCGTTAATCACCCGTTTCAGCATCTCCGCCGCGAAGGCGGGGTCTTTGTCCATCCAACTGATAGTGATTAATTGAGTTTTTTTGTCCTGTGATGATTGAAAATCATCCAATATTCCATCCTGTAACGCGCGAACCACAGTTGGTTCATCCCTCGGTTCGCCAGCTCGCCAGGCTTTTCGGGCTGGATCCCACTTGTCTTTATATAACCTGGGCAATAAATTATATTTCTCAATTAACTTCTGCTTGAGATTACGGCTTTGCAGAAAGACTATGAGCGTATTTACCTTGTCGCCTCCAGGTAGACTAAGCGGTATAGGCAAACTACTCGCCAATGCAGCCATACCACTGAGGCCCCCGGAAGCGGATTCATTTGGCACCAAGACTGCTACGGATTTGTACGTAACAGGTAACACATAAAGAGTAACCCATACCGCAGCCAAAGTTGCAGCCAACGTAAAACCTACAATAAAATACTTTGCCCGCCAAATAATATCCCATATTTCAAGAAGATCAATTTCATCTGCCTGTGACTCTCCGTCGCCCCTTCCTGTATAGGGGGACATGCACACAATTTGTCGGTTTTCAACCTGTTTATCCATGCTTTACCTTCACGTGTTTTTCCTGATGGGCTTTCGTCTGCAAACTGACCATGGAATCGATGTATTCAGGTCCGAATCAGCAAATAAAGCTGCAGAGCCTGCCTGTTAATCCAATTATAAACGCTAAGATCTCGTATGGGTGTATGGAGGGGGGGGGAGCCAACCAAGTAGCGCGCAACAATGACTTGAAGATGGATTTGGTGTTCAAGTTATGCCCACTTCGTCCCACGGAATATCTTGTGTCGATGAATATCAACCTTGTGTTTGAGCACATACTGCATCATTTCAGCAAGGACATCTTCCGTGAGATAATGTGGCTGTAACCCAATATCAAGGAGGCCTGTATGCTTAGGGTTATAGTAGTGCTCTTCTGCTTCCTTGCGCGGATTTTCAATAGTACTGAGCCGTACATCCAAGCCAAGTCCCTTGCCTGCGATTCGCACCTTATTGGCTAGCTGAGTCACACTGAAGGTTTCAGTGAACTGATTGTAAATACGCAACTCACCAGCCTTAGGTGAATTTTCAATCGCCAATCGAATGCAGTTAAGTGTATCTTCAATATTTAGATAACCGCGCGTTTGTCCACCTTTGCCGTACACTGTAAGTGGATAGCCACATACTGCCTGAACAACGAAACGGTTGAGAACAGTCCCAAACAACTCATCATAACTAAAAAAAGGCAGCAATCGCTCATCAGTACGGTTCTCTTCGGTAAATAGACCATATACCGGTCCCTGCATCAGGTCGGTCACACATAATCCCCACACGCGCACGTAGTACCAGAGCAAATCTGTATCCATGATTTTGGTGGTGTGGTACAGACTCCCCGCTTGCCGCGGGTAGAGAAACCTATCTTTGCGGCCATTGTGTTCAATATCCAGCCACCCTTCTTCAATGTCGATATTGGGCGTGCCGTATTCGCCCATGGTGCCGAGTTTAATGAGGTGGGTCTGAGGGCAAAATTCGCGAATAGCGAAGATCACATTGGCAGTGACACTAATATTGTTACGTAATGTCAGGGTGGCAGCCTCGCGGCGTAGCATGGAGTAGGGGGCAGAGGGTTGTTCGGCATAATGGACCACAACGTCAGGACAAAACCCTTGGAACACCTTGGCGATAAAGCTCCAGTCGGTCAGATCACCGATGAAGACGCTCAGCTTGATACCAGTAGCCTCTTCCCATAACCGTGTGCGCTCAATAAGATTGGGCACGCCAATTAAGGGGGCAACGTCCTCTTCACGGGCAATGTTGCGGCGCAAGTAGTTATCCACCACCGCAACATCATGCCCCTGTTTCGACAGGTGCATGGCAGTCGGCCACCCAAGATAGCCGTCACCCCCTAAAATCAAGACCCTCATCGCCTACTCTCCTTCATGCAACAGATTGTTGTTCAGGAGATACGTACGCAGTTCATCAATGCTCATCGGTTTCTCAACTGAGGAGTTATACGGATTATCCACACCCACCCGCAGGGTGTTTTCATAAGTATAATCCACGTTTTCATAGACGTTTGAAAACGCGGGCTTCACCACGAAATAGTCTGCCAGCTCGACGGTGCGCCGAGTCTCTTCATCATTCATCAGCTCTTCATAGAGTTTTTCGCCTGGCTTCCCGCCAATGACTTTTATTTGAATCTGCTCCGGTTGGTAACCGTAATCAGGGGCAAGTTCTTCAATCATCACCTGAGCCAAGTCGGCTATACGGGCAATCGGCATCTTGGTGACAAACACTTCCCCTCCTCGTGCTAAGGGTGCCGAGTTCATGACCAACTTGACAGCCTCGGTGAGTGTCATGATAAAACGGGTCATTTCGGGGTCAGTGAGTGTAACTGGGCCCCCGGCAGCGATCTGACGTTTAAACAGCGGGACCACAGACCCTCGCGAACCAAGGACATTGCCAAAACGGGTGGAGGAAAAAAATGTCCCTCCGGTTCGGCGATGGGCATTGGCAGCGGTAATCACCCTCTCACCCATCAGTTTCGTGGTGCCCATGACATTGGTCGGATTCACCGCCTTATCGGACGAAGTAAAAGTAACCCGCTCCACCCCATTGGCAAGGGCGGCATCAATAACATTCTGCGTACCCATGATATTCGTCTGCACCGCATCACGGG
>OBOI01000346.1_pt1 | contig 16965 bp, 19 predicted proteins | sample 1670151 | NCBI WGS metagenome assembly OBOI01 (sample SAMEA104232303, study PRJEB22302) | sediment metagenome | biome: forest; feature: aquifer; material: sediment | place: USA | collected 2011-08-07 | depth 0.01 m | reverse complement strand
CGCGCTTGCCGCCAAGCTCGGCATCACTCTCGACCTAACCTCGGTCGTCGACGAAGGCCCCAAGCTCGCCGAAGTGCGCGAGGAAATCTGCATCGGCTGCTGCCGCTGCCTCAAGGTTTGCCCCACCGACGCCATCGTCGGCGCCGCCAAGCAGATCCACAACGTCATCCGCGAAGCCTGCACCGGCTGCGGCAACTGCGTCGAACGCTGCCCGACCGAGGCCGTGACCATGAAGCCGGTGCCGGTGACGCTGCAACACTGGGTCTGGCCCAAGCCAGCCCTTGCCTGAGGACACGCGCATGGGCCTGATGGAAAAAATTTTCGGACATGGACCGCGCTGGGGCGTGCACCCGGACGACCACAAGCGCCCGGCTGCCGACGCGCCCTTGCGCGTGCTTCCGCTGCCGGCCAAGCTCTACATGCCCTTGCTACAGCACGTCGGCCAGCCGGCGCGGCCCATCGTGCTGGTCGGGCAGAAAGTGTTGAAGGGCGAACTCATCGCCGAGCCGCAGGGCCGCATCTCCGCACCGATACACGCGCCGACCTCGGGCACGGTGGCCGCCATCGGCGAAATCACCGCGCCGCATCCCTCCGGCCTGCCTTTTTCCGCTATCACCATCGCCTCCGACGGCGACGACAAGGCGGCCGAAGCCGATGTTCCCGCCGACCCGTTCGCGCTCTCGCCCGAGCAGATCACCGCGCTCGTCGCCGCAGCCGGCGTGGTGGGCCTGGGCGGCGCCACCTTCCCGTCCTCGGTCAAGCTGGCGCTGGGCAAGCGCACGGCAGTCACGACCCTGATCGTCAACGGCGGCGAATGCGAACCCTATCTCTCCTGCGACGACCGCGTCATGCGCGACTTCGCCGCCGACGTCATCGACGGCGTGCGCCTGATGATGCACGCCATGGGCGCCCGCGAAGCCCTGGTCGGCATCGAGGACAACAAGCCCGAATCCATCGCCGCGATGAAGCGGGCCGCCGCCCCCTACGCCGAAATCAAGGTCCGGCCCGTGCCCTCGCGCTACCCGATGGGCTCCGACCGCCAGTTGATCCAGACCCTCACCGGCAAGGAAGTACCGTCCGACTGCCGCGCCGCCGACGTCGGCGTCATCGTGAACAACGTCAATACCGCCAACGCCGTGCATCGCGCGATACGGCTGGGCGAACCGCTGATCCGCCGCATCGTCACCATCAACGGCGGCGCCGTCTGGCAGCCCGGCAACATCCTGGCGCCGGTCGGCACCCTGGCTTCCGATCTGCTCGCCTTCGCCGGTCTCAAGAGCGAACCGGCGCGTCTGCTGATGGGCGGGCCGATGATGGGCGCGGTGCTGCCGCATAGCCATGTGCCCATCGTCAAAGGCACAGCCGGCATCCTCGCGCTGTCGGAAGAAGAAATCTTCACGCCCGCGGCCAGCCCCTGCATCCGCTGCGGCAACTGCACGCGCGCCTGCCCCATCGGCCTGCTGCCGCTTGAAATGGCCGCCAACGTTCGCGTCGACAATCTCGCCGGCGCCGCGGCACTGGGTCTTTCCGACTGCATCTCCTGCGGCTGCTGCGCCTACATCTGCCCCTCGCACATTCCGCTGGTGCAGTACTTCACCCACGCCAAGGGCGAACTCTGGGCGCAGGAGCGCAGCAAGCTGCGCCTGGAAGCCACCAAGCGCCTCGCCGCCGAACGCGCCGAACGCCTGGTGCGCGAGACCAAGGAGAAGGCTGCTGCCGCCTTGCGCCGCAAGGCAGAGCGCGCCGCGCAAAAAGCCGCCGAAGCGGCCGCCGCAGCCGCTGCGGCAGGGCCCACGGAAACTGCCACGGAGTCCGCGACATGAACAGCGCCCTGCTCACCGCCCCGCCGCCGACCGCGCCACATGCCATCGCCGCGAACAGCGTTTCGCGCATCATGCTCACCGTCGTCGCCACCCTGGTGCCGGCCACGCTCTACGGCTTCTGGCTCTACGGCTGGCCGGCCATCGACCTCTTCCTGGTGACGATACTCGCGTCGCTCATCGGCGAAGGCGCCTGTCTGCGCCTCGCCGGACGCCGCGCCATGCCCGAACTGCTCGACGGCTCGGCGCTGCTCACCGGCTGGCTGCTGGCGATTTCGCTGCCGCCCTGGGCGCCCTGGTGGATAGGCGTGATGGGCGGTCTCTTCGCCACCGTGTTGGCAAAACAAGTGTTCGGCGGCCTCGGCCAAAACCTGTTCAACCCGGCCATGGTGGCGCGGGTGTTCCTGCTGATTTCCTTCCCGGTACAGATGACCGTCTGGGTCGCGCCCCTGCCGATCACCGCGGCCACCGCGCCAGGCTTTATCGACGGACTGCGCATTCTGTTCAACGGCATCCCCAACCTCGATGCGGTGTCCAGCGCCTCTCTGCTCGGTTTTGCCAAGACCGAACTCTCGCGCGGTATCGACCTCATGCATTCGCTCGCCGCCGCCACCGCGCCCGGCAATTCGCTGATGGGCGAGCGTGCCGGCAGCCTGGGCGAAACGGCATCCTTGCTCATTGCGGCCGGCGGCCTGGTGCTGCTGTTTACGGGCATCATCACCTGGCACATCCCCGTCGCCATGCTGGCCGGCATCGCCGTTCCCGCCTTCATCGCCCATGCCGTCGATCCGCTGCGCTACCTCGACGTCACGACACATCTGCTCTCGGGCGGCGCCATGCTCGGCGCCTTCTTCATCGCCACCGACTACGTCACCTCGCCGAACACCAAGGTTGGGCAACTGGTGTTCGCCGCCGGCTGCGGCTTCCTTACCTATGTCATCCGCACCTGGGGCGGCTACCCGGAAGGCGTCGCCTTCGCCGTGCTGTTGATGAACGCGCTGACGCCGGTAATCGACCGCTATATCCGTCCGCGCATCCTCGGCCGTAACAGCCGCGGCGCCCCGCTCGATCCTGCCGTAGAAAGGGCCAAGTCATGAGCACCCTAGCCCTGTGGCGGGAGAAGCTCTCCTACCAGCCGATCTCACTCGCCATCGTCGCCATGATCACCAGCGCGGCCCTGGCCTTCGGCAACCACGCCACCCACGAAGACATCCTCAAGGCCGAGGAACGCGACCTGCTCGCCTCGCTCGCCCAGGTGCTGCCGGAGGGCTACGCCGACAACGACCTGCTCAAGGACACGATGAAAATCGCCGACGCCGACGGCAAGCCGCTCACCATCTACCGCGCCCGCAAGGCCGGTGCGGTGAACGGCGCGGTATTCCAGACCGTCAGCCGCGGTTACGCCGGCGACATCGTGGTGCTGATCGGGGTCGATGCCGAAGGCCGCATGCTCGGCGCCCGCGTCGTCAAGCACATCGAAACGCCGGGGCTGGGCGACAAGATCGAGGTCGCCAAGTCGAAGTGGATACACGACTTCGAAGGCAAGGGACTCGGCGATCCTCCCGCCGAGAAATGGGCGGTGAAAAAGGACGGCGGCGTCTTCGACCAGTTTGCCGGCGCCACCATCACGCCGCGCGCCGTCGTCAAGGCCGTCAAGGGCGGGCTCGAATTCTTCGCCGCCCATCGCGTAGAAATATTGAAGGGAGAGTGACATGGCCAACTATCAGAAGATCATGAAGGACGGCCTCTGGGACCAGAACGTGGTTCTCGCCCAGTTGCTCGGCATGTGCCCAACCATGGCGGTGACGACCAGCGGCACCAACGGCCTCGGCATGGGGCTGGCGACCACGGCGGTGCTGGTGGCCTCCAATGCCATCGTCGCGGCGATCCGCGACTTCGTTTCGCACCAGGTACGCATCCCCGTCTTCATCGGTCTCATCGCCACCATGGTGACGCTGGTCGACATGAGCCTCAATGCCTGGTTCCACGACCTCTACAAGGTGCTGGGCCTCTATATCGCGCTGATCGTCGCCAACTGCGCCGTACTTGGCCGCGCCGAGGCCTTCGCCGCGCGCCAACCCGTGCTGGCCTCGGCTCTGGACGGCCTCTGGATGGGGCTGGGCTTCACCGCCGCCCTCACCGTCATCGGCCTGGTGCGCGAACTCGTCGGCGCCGGCACGCTGTTCGCGCAAGCCAGCCTGCTGCTCGGCCCCAAGTTCGCCTTCATGGAAATCACCGTGCTGCCCAACTACGGCGGCGTGCTGATGATGATTCTGCCGCCCGCTGGCTTCCTGGTGCTGGGCCTGCTGCTGGCGGCGAAGAACGTTTATGAGAGCCGCAAGGCGCAGCGCGCAATCCCGCCGGCCGTCGCCGTCGCCGCCTGAGAGGAGAACGCAACATGCAAATCGGCGTCGCCTACTCCGAATCCGTGCAACAAATCTGGCTCACCATCGAGGTGCCCGACGACGCCACCGTCAAGGACGCCATCGAGCGTTCCGGCATCCTCAAGATGTTTCCCCATATCGACCTCGCCGCCCAGAAAGTCGGCATCTTCGGCCGCGTCGTCAAACCCGAAGCGGCGTTAAAGCCCGGCGACCGCATCGAAATCTACCGCCCCATCATCTGCGACCCGCAGACCGTGCCGCGCCGCGATGGCGCGGGTGGGGATGACGACGAGTAAAGCTCGTTTCGTTGCGCGGTGGGCACCGGCCGCGACAGGCCGGTGCATCGCCTCATACGCTCCCGCCCTGCGGGTCCCCGCGCCGCCGGAACGCCGGCCGGCCGTCCGCTAAACTCGCTTCGCTCAAACAACGCGGACGGACATCCCCGTCCAGCGCTCCGTCGCCGCGGCGGTCGCAAAATCGGCGACACCCCGACCTGTCGCGGCCGTCGTTGTTCGGCGGCGCGGACGGAAGAAAAACCAGGAATTGTGGAAGATGCCATCGTCTCAAACGTGCCCAAAACGGCCCGTCAGCTTTCTCCAAAGCGGCCGCCTGGCCAAACCCAGCTTTTGCGCAATGGAATTCTACGAAGCGGTCGTTGGCCAGCTCACCCTGCCGGCCAGAATCTGCCGGTGAGAAGATTGCCGCAAAGCTGCCATCCAGGCGGCCATCACGTCTTCCAGCGTTACCGGCGCGTTCATGATCGCCTCCCAGGTGCGCTGCACATGCATGCGCGAAAACGCCGAGTACAGCGCTTCGAAGGTAGCGGCATTCATGGTCGAGGCACACACCGTGCCACCGGCGAGGGAGGCGATGTAGGACCCGCCGTTGATCTGCGGCAGCAGCCCGCCCAGGCCGTAGCCGAGGCCGAACAGATAAATCATCGGATCGGCCAGGTTGCCCAGCAAGGCCGGAATCGCCAGCTTCTTCCAGACCAGGAAATTGCGCTGCCAGACGGCAAAGGCGCGGCTGGATAGTTGCGGCAGGAGCAAAGGATGGGCACTCACGGAATCTCCCGCGACGGTGCGTGAGAAACCCAACACGGATCGCGGAAGGTTCGCCATGCGGCGCTTGCGATGATGGGCATGCGCCACTTTAGCAGGCCGTCGAGCCGCCATCAACGACGGATGGCATTGGAGAGTCGGCGTTGGCGACGCGGCGGCGCACACCGCCGTCGGGCCCCGTACGGCCAGGACTCGTCGCGTGCCTGCAGCGTTCAGGCCGTGCGATTGCGCAGCGTGGCGGGTGCGATCACCTTGTGCGCGGGGCGAATGAAGAACATGTAGCAACGCCCCAGCCGGTTATGCACGTGCACCACGGTGGTGACCGCCACCGCCGCCGCATCGCCGCGCCTGAGTTTGCAGACCGACACCCGCACGTCCAGGTGCTTGTCGTCTTCGCCGAGAATCACCTCGTCTTCGCTCAGGTAGCGTAGGGAAAAAATGCCGACGCGGTCGCCCACGCGATAGGCGGCGGCCGGCTTGTCGCGCTCCACGCCGGTCAGCGCGCCCATGTTCTTGAGGCCGGCCAGCCCCACCACGCGGTTGCGCACCACCATCAGGAAATCGACCCAGGCCGGCGTTTTGCGGAAGGTCTGCAAACTCAGTTCCATTGCGGAGAAGCCGGCGTCCTCGGTGGGCAAGGCCATTTCGTAGCAGTCATGGAAATACGCGCCCGGCAGGCTGCGTCGGATTTCGCTGTGCGGCGGCACCGCGGCGGGACGAACCGTGGCGCTCATCACAGCATCCCGTAGCCATGCGCCAGCAACAGGACTGCGGCGGGCAGCGCGAGCAGGAACGGGGATTTCGGGAAGGCCGCGACACCGGCGATCGAGACCGCGAGCAAGTAGCCGCCGACCAGTTTCAGCGCGGCCATGTCGCCCGTCGCGACCGCATGGGCGCCGAGCTGGCCGGCCAGCATCAACAAGGGGCCGAAGATCAGAAACCAGAATGCCGTGCGCCGCGACTCGTGCGCCTTGAACCGATCGAACAGCCCGTCCGTCACGGCCGCCGTCAGCGGTGCACGGAACAGGATCAGGCCGGTAACGATGTGGCCAAGACCGAGAGCGAAAACCATCCAGGCCAGATATTCGGACATAAGCGCTTCCTGTGGTTGATTGACCGCCGGCATCACTGCGTAAGCCGATGGCCCGACGCGTCGGGTTCGCGGGTGGCATCCACTGTGCGCGATCCATGCGCCGCCTGTCTTGAACGTTTCGGACATCCGCCGACCACGGCTACACTTCGTCCATGGATGAAGAAAACAAGCTCGTGCGCGAGGTGCGGGGCAAGTCCGGAACCTTGAGCGCCTTGCTGGCGCCCGACCGGCTGCTGGCCTCGTGCGTGCGCGCCTGCGTCAGCCGCGACACGCTCGCCGCCGAGCTGGCGCCGGAAGAGCGCCGCAACCAGTTTCCGCCCACGCCCACCTGCGTCATCACCTGGATCATCGAAGGGCACGACAGCCGCCTCGACCAGGCCGGCATGGCGGCCGGCTCGTCGCACATGCCGGTAATCTTCTGCGGCCCGCACACGCAAACATCGATCAGCGACAACCCCGGCCCGGTGCATTTCCTTTCCCTGCTGATCTACCCCGACGCCGTGCGCGCCCTGACGGGCGTGGACATCGCGGCCCACATCAATCGCTACAGCGCCTTTGAAGACGTCTTCGACGGCGAGTGGCAGGCCATGGCGCACAGCGTCCTCGCCGCCGCGGACGACGGCCGCCGCATGCGCTTGATCGAAGACTTCCTGGCGCCGCGCTGGCAGGCGATACATACCGAACCAACTGCCCGCCCGCGACAGTTTCACGACTGGTCGCAGGGCGTCGCCAGGCGCGCCGCGAGGCATGGCGGCGGTCACAGCGACCGGCAGATCGACCGCCGCATCAAGGCCTGGACCGGCCAGGCTTTGCGTCAACTGCGCGGCATCGGCCGCAGCGAAGATCTGTTGTTCCGCGCGCGCCAGGCCTTCGAGAGCAAGGAAATCAACTGGTCCGACATCGCCAGCGCCAGCGGCTACGCCGACCAGGCCCACCTCTGCCGCGAACTGCGCCGCATCACCGGCCTGCGCCCGAACGAGCTGCGGAAAATGATCGCGCACGAAAGCTACTGGATGTACCAGGTCTGGGCGCGAATCCCCGATTAACCGGCAGGCTGGGCAGGACTACGACCATTTGGCCAGCGATTTTTCAATGCGCGAACGGAATATCCGGACCTGGTCGGCAGTGAGGCGCTCGGCCTGGTAGAGCGACAACATCTCGAACCGGCATGCGGGTGCGCAGGTACCGAGGAGCGCCGTTTTCAGCACTCGTTTCACGGGTTGTCGCAACAGCAGGCGATCTACCCACCAAGGCGAGCCCAGCGACGTAACGACAAGCGCGCGCTGTAGCTTGTGGAGCCTTGGCTTGATTGGACCCAGGTCGGTGGCGTGATCGTAGGCGATGCCGGGCGCCCAGACACGGTCGAACCAACCTTTCAGGATGGCGGGAAAGCCAAACCACCAGGTAGGAAACACCAGAACCAGAGCTTCGGCCGAGAGCAAACGCTCGACCTGAGATTGAACGGCAGAGGAATCGTACGAAGGCTGGTAGTAGCTCCGGCGTTCGCTGACTGCCAGCGAAGGCGGGAATTCGTCGTGGTAGAGATCCTCGACCTGCACCTCATGGCCGGCCGCGGTCAATGCCTGGATAACCGAGTGCGCCAAGGCGTGACACAAGCTGTCGGAGATTGGATGGGCGAGTACGACAAGACACTTCATGAATTCAATTTGATCCTGGTTTGTGCGATTTTGAGAAGAGTCCGGTCCCTGGTGTGCCGGAAAATCTTGTTTTTACCCGAGGCGGACACGCCTCTGCGATGGAGCATAGCGAAACTGCCTTTGTTTTTGGCAGAAGTTTCGTCTATGACATCGCCGTGCCAACGATCCATATCTTTTGCAACATCGTCATCCGGATGTTCCGGCCCGTTCCCCAACAGACTGGCGGGTACAACGCTATGCAGATACCATCAGGCGGTAATAATTGCCCTTGATGTTGAACACTATGCGGTTGTTAGCGGTGAAACTGGGACAGCCAAAGGGCAGAGTGAATTGCTTGCCGCAAGCTCCGGCCCTTACCTTCGCCGCATCGTGTCGATCACCGGCTTGAGCAAGGCCCCCTCAGGGCGGGAGCGCATGAGGCGATGCACCGGCCCTTGACCTGCCGCTAGAACGTCGCAGCACCCTGATCTCCGCTGCCGTCACCGGTCAGATTGACGTGCGCCCACACTGATCGCTTGCTTTATCGGCCTATTAACCGTACTCTTTAGCGCACGAATTAGCCATTATTCAGGAGTCGCCCATGTCCAACATCAGCGCCAACGATCTAAAAACCAAGGGCATCTCGGCCATCGAGCTTGCCCTCAGCGATGCGACGGAAGCCATTGTCTCCGTGCGGGGCAAGGATAAGTTCGTGGTGATGAATTTGGCCCATTACCACTATCTGCGCGAATGCGAGCTGGATGCCGCCCTCGCGGAAACGCGCGCCGATCTGGCCGCCGGGCGCGCGGTTAAGGAGTCGCCCGTCGCCCATCTGGCGCGTCTGGACAAACTGTAAGTCGCACTGCCTGACATGCCGAATGCGAACTATGTACTGGTGTTTACGGAGCAATACAACCGCCGCGCGGCGCAATTCCTCAAGCGCCATCCGGATTTGCGCCAGCACTACCTGAAAACCTTGCAGTTGCTGGAAGCGAACCCGGCCCATCCTTCGTTGCGCCTGCATCCCTTGCGCGGCAAGCATGAAGGCCTGCATTCGGTGTCGATCAATCTGTCGTACCGCATCACGCTGGAACTGCTGATTCAGGATCAGCAAATCATCCCGGTGAATGTGGGCGACCATGACGCGGTTTACTAATCTCCGCCGCAATCTTCAATTCGCGACGACCGCGCGATCACTCCTGCCTGAACAGCCCGGCGATCCAGCTCTTCTGGCTGGCGCGACGGCGGGAGTCTTCGAGGTGGCTGCGCACTTTGGCGCGCACCGCCGTCAGCGGCAACTCGCTGGCCGCTTCGACGGCGACGCAGTGGATGAGGTGAAAGCCCAGCGGCGATTCGACCACTGGCGACAGCTCGCCCGGCTCCAGCGCGAAGGCTGCGGGCTCCAACTCGGGAAATAGCTGGCCGCGCTTCAGCGTGCCGAGCAGGCCGCCGTTCATTGCCGTCGGGCATTCGGAATGTTTCTGCGCCTGCTCGCCGAAGCGCTCGGGCGACTTTTCGATGCGGACACGGATGGCGTCGATCTTGCGCCGCGCTGCGCCGCGCTCGCTGCCGGGCAGGGCATCGTTGATGGTGACCAGAATGTGCCGCAGCGTGCGGTTCTCCGGGCGCGCAAAACGCTCGCGGTGCATGAGGTAGAAGATTTCGACGTCGGTGTCGGACACCGCTGCCGCCTGACTGGCGATGCGCTCCAGCACGGCATCGACCTTGAGGTCGCGTTCGATGGCGGCGCGCAGTCCGGCGGAATCCAGGCCCGAGCGGCCGAGGTCGGCGCCGAACTCCTCTTCCGACAGGTAACGGCCGCGTATCTCGGCCACGCCTCTATCCACCGACGAGTCCGGCAGCACCACCTGCGACGCTTCCGGCGTGGAGAGGATGCGCTGTTCGATTTTCAGTTGCCGCGCCGCGACCTTGTCGACGCGGTGCCGCTCGGCCGCTTCCAGGCTCTCGGGCGGCTTGCGGTAAAGCTCGTGGGCAAGCTTGAGCGTGAGGTAGGGATGCTCAGCCATGGGCGGCTTCCGCCAGCGAGGCGAGCGCGGATTCGGGCACGGCCAGCGTGCGCCCCGGCAGGCAGGCGAAATGGATGTGGTAGATCGGACTGTCGTTCTCGCGCACCACCCGCAGCACTTCGCCAATGGCGCCGCGCGGCACGCTGGCGTCGCCGCCGAGGGCCAGTATCTTGCGCGCCGCGACTTTCTCGCGCACCTCGAAACGGCTCGGTATCCAAGGCTCGTCGCCGTCTATGAGTTCTTCCTCACGGCAGCCGACGATGCGGCCGGCGTCGAGAAAATGCACCGAGTAGATGATCTGATCCTGGAGGAAGGTGCCAACGTCCACGATATGGCCGACGCTGCCGCGACGGATCAGCAGCTCGCCGGTTTCCACGCCCGGATAAGTGCCGTCGTTGCGGACGTTGCGCACCACCCGCACCGCATCGCCCAGGTCCCATTGCGTTTGCATCAGTGCCTCGCGCGGCCTATGGCGGTGAGCGGCACCGTGGCAATGCCGGCGGCGCGCTTGAAGACGCCGAACACTTTTTCGGTCACCGCATCCGAGTGCACGAAGTCCTGGTAGGCCAGCGTCAGACACTCGCGGTAGGCGGCGGCGTCCGGTTCGCCGCCGCGTCCGCCGAGATAGTCGTGAAAGCGCTGGAGGATGTGCAGGCGGTTCACCTGAACCACGCCGGCATCGAAGGCGACGCCGAAGTAGTCGAGAAAATCCTCGGCCGATTCGAGGTCGGCCAGATCGGTGTGCGGATCGAAGGCGGTGGCGGTCATGGGAGTGCTCCTCAGGTCAGTGCTCTTGCCGCAATGCCCGCGCCATCGTGCCGCACGGCATCGAGCAGCGAGGCGAGTTCGGCTTGCGTCGGCGTGCGCCGGGCCGTATCGACGAATTGGCGGATGCGGACGATCAACACGGCGGCTTCGGCCTCATTGACCACTTTGCCCATCGCGGCATAAACGGCCAGCACGCCGCCCTTGCCGGAGTGCTTGCCGAGAACGACGCGATGATGGCGGCCGACCAGTTGCGGATCGAAGCCTTCGTAGTTGTGCGGGTCCTTGAGCAGACCATCAACGTGAATGCCGGCCTCGTGGGTGAAAACGCCCTCGCCCACCACGCTTTTCTGCCAGGCCACCGGACGCCGCGCCGCTTGCGCCACCACGTCCGACAAGGCGGGGAAGCGGCGCAGGTCAACGCCGGTTTCAATGCCGTAGCACTGGCGCAAGCCCAATACGACCTCCTCCAGAGGCGCATTGCCGGCCCGCTCGCCCAGCCCGTTGACGGTGGTATTGACGTGGGTGGCGCCGGCGCGCACGGCGGCCAGCGTGTTGGCGGTGGCCATGCCGAGGTCGTCGTGGGCGTGCATTTCGATTTCGATGTCGCTGGCGGCGCGCAAGGCGGCGATGCGCTCATGGACGGCGAAAGGGTCGAGTACGCCAAGGGTATCGGCGAAACGGAAGCGCCGCGCCCCGGCGCGCTGTGCCGTTTCGATCAGACGCTTGAGGAAATCGAGGTCGGCGCGCGAGGCATCTTCGCCGCCGACGCAGACTTCCAGCCCGGCGTCCGTGGCCAGGGCGACGTGTTGCGCCACCGCCGCCAGCAGCCAGTCTCTGTCCTTGCGCAGTTTGGAGCGCAGGTGCTGGTCGGAGGCCGGTGCGGAAATATCGATCATCTGTGCGCCGAGCCCGCGGCAGGCGGCGATGTCGCCGGCGTGCATGCGGCTCCACACCATCAGACGCGCCGACAGGCCGAGGCCGGCCACGGCGCGTATGCTCTCGCGCTCCTGCGCGCCCATGGCCGGGATGCCGACTTCCATCTCCGGCACACCCAGCGTGTCGAGGCGGCGCGCGATATCGAGCTTCTCGGCCAGGCTGAAGGCGACGCCGGCCGACTGCTCGCCGTCGCGCAGCGTGGTGTCGTTGATGATGACGGTGGGCGGCATGTCGGGTTTCATGCCCAAGCTTTAGCAATTCCGGTGCCCGGCGCCGAATTGCTTTCCGGTCAATCAGTTACCTGATAACGACAACGACTTTGTCGCAAAACCTACAGCGATTCCGCGTCGTGATCGTGCAGTTCGGCACCGAAGACCAGCTTCTTGACGTGGAAGAGTTCGTCGCGTGCCGCGGCGGCCAGCTCGAACTCCAGGTTCTTGGCGTGCTCGTGCATGGCCTTTTCCAGGCGCTTGATTTCCTTCGCCAGCGCCTTTTCGCTCATCGCCTCGTACTTGGCCGACTCCTGCGCCGCCTTGAGTTCGCGCGTCGCCGTCTCGCTGTCGTAGACGCCGTCGATGATGTCCTTGATGCGCTTCTTCACTCCCACCGGGACGATGCCGTGCTCGGCATTGAAGGCCAGTTGCTTGGCGCGGCGCCGCCCGGTTTCGCCCATGGCGCGGCGCATCGAGTCGGTGATCTTGTCGGCGTAGAGTATGGCCGAGCCGTTGAGGTGGCGTGCGGCGCGGCCCATGGTCTGGATCAGGCTGCGCTCGGAACGCAGGAAGCCTTCCTTGTCGGCGTCGAGAATGGCGACCAGCGAGACCTCGGGAATGTCGAGCCCCTCGCGCAGCAGGTTGATGCCGATCAGCACGTCGAAAAGCCCTAAGCGCAGGTCGCGGATGATCTCGACGCGCTCGACGGTATCGATGTCCGAATGCAGGTAGCGCACTTTGATGCCGTGCTCGCCGAGGTAGTCGGTCAATTGCTCGGAAAGCCGCTTGGTCAGCGTGGTGACCAGCACGCGCTCTTCCTTGGCCACGCGCAGCTTGATCTCGGCCAGCAGATCGTCGACCTGCGTGACGGCCGGGCGCACGATGACCTCGGGATCGACGAGACCGGTCGGCCGCACCACCTGTTCGACGACCTGCCCCTGATGTTCCTGCTCGTACACGGCCGGCGTCGCCGAAACGAAAATCGTCTGCGGCATCAGGCGCTCGAACTCGTCGAACTTCAGCGGCCGGTTATCCAGCGCCGAAGGCAGGCGGAAACCGTAGTCGACGAGGTTCACCTTGCGCGAACGGTCGCCCTTGTACATGCCGCCGACTTGCGGAATGGCGACGTGGGATTCATCGATGAACATCAACCCGTCGGGCGGCAGGTAGTCGATCAGCGTGGGCGGCGGCTCGCCCGGCTTGCGCCCGGAGAGATGGCGCGAATAGTTTTCAATGCCCTTGCAAAAGCCCAGTTGCTCCAGCATTTCGAGATCGAAGCGCGTGCGCTGTTCGATGCGCTGGCACTCCACCAGTTTCTGCTCGCGCTGGTAGAACTCGATTCGTTCGCGCAACTCGGCCTTGATCTTCTCGATGGCCTGCAACACCGTGGCGCGCGGCGTGACGTAGTGGCTGGACGGAAACACCGTGAAGCGGCCGAGCTTCTGCTTGGTGTGGCCGGTGAGCGGGTCGAACAGGGTGAGCGACTCGATCTCGTCGTCGAACAGCGAAATGCGGATCGCGCTCTCGGCGTTTTCGGCCGGGAAGATGTCGATGACGTCGCCGCGCACGCGATAGACGCCGCGGCTGAAATCGACGTCGTTGCGTTCGTACTGCATCTCGCTCAGGCGGCGGATGATGTCGCGCTGGCCCATCTTCTCGCCCTGGCGCAGGTGCAGGATCATGCTGTGGTAATCGACCGGGTCGCCGATACCGTAGATCGCGGACACGGTGCACACGATGATGACGTCGCGCCGCTCCAGCAGGCTCTTGGTGGCCGAGAGCCGCATCTGCTCGATGTGCTCGTTGATGCTCGAATCCTTCTCGATGAACAGGTCGCGCGAGGGCACATAGGCCTCGGGCTGGTAGTAATCGTAGTAGGAAACGAAATACTCGACCGCGTTCTCGGGGAAGAACTCGCGGAACTCGGAATAAAGCTGGGCCGCCAGCGTCTTGTTCGGCGCCAGCACCATGGCGGGGCGGCCGAGACGGGCGATGACGTGAGCCATCGTATAGGTCTTGCCGGAACCGGTAACGCCGAGCAGCGTCTGGTACGAAAGCCCGTCGGCCAGGCCCTCGACCAGCAGGCGGATCGCCTCGGGCTGATCGCCGGCCGGCAGGAAGGGCTGATGCAGACGGAACGGACTGCCCGGGAAGGTGGCGACGCTGGCCGCCGGAAACTGGATGATTTCGCCCATCGAAGGAACCGTGATCCCGATAGCGCCGGCTGAAAACCTGCCGGCTAATCCGGTATTATCACGCCCTTTGCGGCACAAAGCGAACCCGGCGCCGCACCGGACGAACCCCACTGGAGCTGCCATGACCGCCTCACTCTTCGCCGCCGTCGAAATGGCGCCGCGCGACCCCATCCTCGGACTCACCGAAGCCTACAACGCCGACACCAACCCGAAAAAAGTCAATCTCGGCGTCGGCGTCTATTACACGGACGAAGGCAAGGTGCCGCTGCTCGGCGCCGTCAAGGCCGCCGAGAAGGCGCGCGTGGACGCCATGCCGGCGCGCGGCTACCAGCCCATCGAGGGCTTGGCCGCCTACAACCTGGCCGTACAGCAGCTCATGTTCGGCAAGGATTCGCCGCTGCTGGCCGCCGGCCGCGCCGTCACCATCGAGGCGCTGGGCGGCACCGGCGCGCTCAAGGTCGGCGCCGACTACCTGCGCCGCCTGCTGCCAGAAGCCAAGGTCTATATCTCCGACCCAAGCTGGGAAAACCACCGCGCCCTGTTCGAGTCCGCCGGCTTCACGGTCGAGAACTACCCCTACTACGATGCAACGACGCGCGGCGTCGACTTCGCCGCCATGAAGGCGTGCCTCGCCGGCTTGCCGGAAAAGAGCATCGTCGTGCTGCACGCCTGCTGCCACAATCCCACCGGCGCCGACCTCGACGCCGCCCAATGGGCCGAAGTCGTCGCCGCCGTGCGCAGCCGCAACCTGGTCGCCTTCATCGACATGGCCTATCAGGGCTTCGCCGACGGCATCAAGGAAGACGCCGTCGCGCTCGACCTCTTCGCCGCCTCCGGTCTCCAGTTCCTGGTTTCCAGTTCCTTCTCCAAGTCGTTCTCGCTCTACGGCGAGCGCGTCGGCGCGCTGACCATCATCACCGCCGACAAGGAAGAATCGGCCCGCGTGTTGTCGCAGGTCAAGCGCGTGATCCGCACCAACTACTCGAACCCACCGACCCACGGCGGCGCCGTCGTCGCTGCGGTACTCGCGAGTTCCGAACTGCGCCAGCAGTGGGAAGACGAACTCGCCGGCATGCGCACCCGCATCCGCGCCATGCGCACCGGTCTGGTCGACAAGCTCAAGGCCCGAGGCGTCGCGCAGGACTTCTCCTTCGTCGTCAAGCAGCGCGGCATGTTCTCCTACACCGGCCTCACCGTTGCCCAGGTGGAGCGACTGAAAACCGAGTTCGGCATTTACGCGGTCAGTACCGGCCGCATCTGCCTCGCTGCGCTGAACAACAAGAACCTCGACTACGTCGCCGACGCCATTGCCGCGGTACTGAAAAGCTAAGTTCGCTTGCGGCGAAGGGGCGTCGCGGTTATAATTCGCGCCGCTTCAATTCCTCGATAGCTCAGTCGGTAGAGCGCCGGACTGTTAATCCGTAGGTCCCTGGTTCGAGCCCAGGTCGGGGAGCCAGAATTCAAGCGGCCCGCAGCGTTGCGGGCCGTTTTCTTTCGTATCGAAGAGATTAATGTTGGCGCAGGCGTAGGCGGATTTCAACCGATGCCGGAGGTGGATTCCCTGCCCCCATCGTCGCTAGGAGTACTCAGTATGTATGCAACCCCCATCCTGCAATATCTGAAGAAGAACGGTCAGCAGCTTGATTTGGAGATCGCCGCCGCGACGGGCATTCCGTTGCCCAAGGTGCGGCTGTCCTTGTCCGACCTGTCTGCGCGCGGGGAGATATCCCGGTGCAGCGTGACCCGCTTCAACGACGGCAAGGCGATTGAAGGCATGCTCTGCCGGATCGCCGGATCCATTCCGCCGAAAACTCCCGGCCGCAAGCCCGGCACGCCGGTATAAGCCTGGAGGGGGGCGGTTCAGCCGCCCTCGCTGGCGGCCCGCACAGCGCAGATAAGCGACGACGGACGGGCGATGTGGTAGCCCTGCGCGTAGTCGATGCCCAGACCACTCACGGCCGCGAGAACTTCGCCATCCTCGACGTACTCGGCAATGGTCTTGATGCCGAGTTCCTTGGCCAGGGTCACGATACTCTTGACGAATGCCAGATACACGGCGTCGTGCACCATGTTCCGGATGAACTCGCCCTCGATCTTGATGTAGTCGACGGGGAAGCACTTGATGTACTGGAACGACGAATAGCCTGAACCGAAATCGTCGATGGCGAAGCTGAAGCCCTGAAGCTTGATGTCGAGCACGAACTTTTCGAGCAGACTCAGGTTGCTGACGGTTTCGCGCTCGGTAATCTCGAAGACGATGCGGCTCGGCGCAATGCCGAATTCGGCCGCCAGACGGGCAACCCGCGCCACGTATTCCCCGACGATCAGCGCTCTGGGCGACAGATTGACGAACAGCATGCCGCGGTAGTCCTGCTTTTGAATCTGGATGAAGGCCTTCTCGATCAACTGATAGTCCATCTTGTGGGCGATGCCCATGCTTTCGGCTTCTTCGATGAAATCGTTGGCCGTCACGATCTTGTCGCCGAGCTGGATGCGCATCAGAAGTTCGTGGATCACGATCTCGCCGGTAGCGGCACTACAGATGGGTTGGAAGTAGGGCACGATCTGCTGCTGGTCCAGGGCATTCTGGATCATGATGATCTTTTCGCCGGCTTTCCTGAAGACGTCTGCCATCTCGTCTTCGCTGGGGATGGCGATGGCGTTCTTGCCCGATTTCTTCGCCTTGTACATCATGTTGTCGGCGATCAGGAAGAGATCCTTGGGGTTATCGCCGTGAGTCGGGCTGATGGCGATGCCTATCGACGTCGTCGCCTTGATTTTGTGGCCGTCCGGCGTCTCTACCGAAAAGCCCTCGAGCAGTTCCGCTATCCG
>OBOI01000345.1_pt1 | contig 17038 bp, 14 predicted proteins | sample 1670151 | NCBI WGS metagenome assembly OBOI01 (sample SAMEA104232303, study PRJEB22302) | sediment metagenome | biome: forest; feature: aquifer; material: sediment | place: USA | collected 2011-08-07 | depth 0.01 m | reverse complement strand
GATATTCTGACCAAGCTTACGTTGCACGAAAACGGATTCCCTATCATTATGGAAGAATTGGCTCAGGCGAAGAAATACGTTCGATCCTACGCGGAGATTCCGTATATTTTGACAGAACGGACGGCCAATCAAGGAGCCACACACTTTCCGTATTCTTTTTCAACCATCATGACATATCTTTATTACGCCTTTATTGGTTTCTTTTATGCACGACCAAAATAACAAGATCGGTACATATATTCAACACACCACTTGTCGATGCTGCGGAAGTTCCGATATGGTCGTGGTGATGGATTTCGGTGCGATGCCGCTGGCGGGAGGTTTTTTGAAAGCAGAGCAATTTTCTGAAGAAAAATTGTATCCGCTCCATGTGTCGTATTGCCGCGCGTGCACACTAGTGCAGGTGCCACAGGCTATTCCACCAGCCACGCTATTCAAAGATTATTTTTATTTTTCCTCTGCGATTAAAACTCTCGTGGATCATTGCACGCAATGGGCTGGCGAAGTGTACGAACGGTTTTTAAAGACGCGAACAAATCCATCCGTCTTTGAAATAGGCTGCAATGATGGCGTGATGCTCAAACCCTTTGCGGCACTGGGCGTCAAAGCTGTGGGTGTGGACCCTGCAACCAATGTGGTGAAGAGCGTAAATCAAGAAGGCTTTACAATTATCAATGATTTTTTTAATGAAGAGGTTGCCAAACGGGTGCGTGCCGAACATGGTCAATTCGACATGATCACTTCCAGCTATTCATTTGCACACATTGATGACATGATGAGTGTGGGGAAAGGGATTGCCCAATTATTGAAAGACGATGGGGTATTTGTCTTCGAGGTGTATTATTTAGGTACGCTGATCGAAGAAATGCAGTATGACATGATTTATCATGAGCACTGTAATTACTACTCATTAAAATCGCTTCAGAATTTCTTGGGCAATTACGGCATGGAAATTTTTGACACCACGTTTACACCCGGGGTACGTAGCGGTGCAGTGCGATTTTTTGCTCGAAAGAAGGAGAGCTCGCAAGAGTCTATTTCGGAGTCCGTCAAAACAATGGAGCTGCAGGAACAAGAGAAAGGCTATTATAACGAGCAGACGTTTGTGGAGTATGGCAAAAAGATCGAAGGCACAAAAGTGGAGTTATTGGCAACACTCAATAAACTCAAGGCCGAAGGCAAAACGATCATCGGCTATGGGGCATCTGGCCGCGGTACCATGATTATGAATTACTGCGGCATTGGGACCCAGTATTTGGACTACGTCGTTGACGATGCACCGGCCAAGCATGGGTTTTATACCCCGGGCACGCATGTGATGATTCAACCGTGGGAGTATGCTGCGAAGAGGAAATTCCCTGATTATGCCCTCCTGTTTGCCTGGAGTTTTATGAATGAGGTGCTCAAGAAGCGCACAGACTATACGGCCAAGGGCGGGAAGTTTATTGTGCCGTTGCCCAGCGTTAGCGTAGTGCCTGAATAAATGGCGCCGCGGAAGGAGACTCTGATTTCTTTGCTGCGGAACTCACCTGCCGCGGGCACCAGCCCGACACGCACCATCCTTAATCGGCCACAGCGTGTCGGGCTTGGCTCGCACAGTCCTCGCTAAAGAAATCAGAGTCTCCTTCCGCGGCGATCAACGCACAGACGATTCGGTCAATTCCGCGCTTATCAGCGTGTTGATCTGCGTCAATCCGCTTCTAATATCTATGAAAATTCTTGTTCTCGGATCGACCGGCATGCTTGGATGGATAGTCCAATGGGTACTCTCTACTGATCCCGTGCTCGAGGTTACTGGCACACACAATGACCATGCTCGGGTAGAGGGCTATTTTAACGCGCGCTCTGATATCCAAACACTCGTACCACTGCTTTCTGGTGCAGACTATGTTATCAACTGCATTGGTATTACGAAAAATCTCATTAATGAGCAGAATCCGGAGTCCGCTGAACGCGCGATTGAGATTAATAGTAAATTCCCACATCGTCTTGCTGAAATTGCGAAGGAGTATGGTGCTCGTGTGATTCAAATTTCTACCAATGGAGTGTTTTCTGGGAGACATCCATCGTATACCGAACAAGATGTTCCTGACGCTACCGATGTGTACGGAAAGTCCAAAATCCAAGGAGAAGTGCAGCAAGATAATTTTTTAAACATCCGTTGTTCTATTGTGGGCCCGAGTCCCGTCCAAAAGGCCGGGCTTTTTGAATGGTTTCGATCTCAACGTGATGCAGGAACAGTCTCTGGGTATACCAACCACTATTGGAGTGGTGTCACAACGCTCCAATTTGCGCAATTGTGCCAGAAGATTATTATGGGGAATCATTTTGATCGTTTGCGCAAGCAATCGCACGTTTATCATTTTGTACCAAACCCAACGGTTTCGAAATACGAGCTTTTGACCCTGTTTCAATCAGAGCTTGCAAAATCCATTACGATCAATCCCGTCGAGGACCCCCGAGGGGGCGGAAGTTCACCGATTCTGACGACCAAATTTCAATCTCTCAAGCAAATTTTTCCCAATACCCAATCATTGGATCAAGCGATCCACGATCTATGCGCCTTCAGCGCAACATCATCCTCTTAAGCGTTGCGTTCCTGCTCATCTTTTTTGGGTTCGATGGGATTCAGCAATACATCACGATCTCCTTCACCCAACATGGACTCAAGGATCTGGGGTTTGCTTCGCTCATTATTATCTACATTGTTTTCACCCTGGCCAACCCGATCGCGGCCATGGTGGTTTCTGCCATGGGTGCCAAGCGGTCGATGATGATCGCCGCGCTTTTTTATACGCTCTATTGCATATCCCTCATTTCATTAAATGCGGTCTTGATCACGAGCGCTTCAGTCCTGTTGGGAATCTCTGGAGCACTGTTGTGGACCGCGCAGACTTCCTATCTGGTGCGTGCAAGCGAGCCCTCTGTCTATGGAAGGAACTCCGGATTGTTTTCGACCTTCTTTGCCATCGGCGCCGCAAGCGGAGTTTTTGTGTTCGGCTGGATCTTGCCGATGTTAGGGCTTGAGAAAGGATTTTTCTTGTTTGCATTGTTTCCGTTGATTGCGATCGTTCCACTATTATTACTCGATGATATCCGTACAACGGTTCAAGGGATGAAATGGGCAACCGTGTTTGGTATCGCTCGAAGCAAAACCGCCTTGCGATTCGCAGCGATTTGGTTTCCGTTTAACTTTATCCAGGGCCTCGTGATCGGCATTCTTCCATTGGAAATCAACCAGACAATAGGATCTCTCAAGGCCGTGGGTGCGTTGACCGCACTTTTTTATATTGCGCCCATCGCACTGAGTTATGGTATTGGTCGACTTTCCGATCGAATTGGCCGGCGATCGATGATCACGGTCATGTATGCCAGCGCTTTGGTGGGGTTAGGGCTTTTGGTCGTCAAAGACACACCGGTGGTGCTTGTTGTTTCGGTCGTTATCTTGGCGTTTAATTTTGGACTGTTCCATACCATCGGCTTTGCGCTTGTCGGTGATGTTTCGACCGAGAAGACACTGGAGCCTTTCACGGCCCTCACCTGGATGGTTCGATCATCAGCATTTGTCCCGGCACTGCTGTTTGGAGCTGTTCTCGAGCATAAAGAAGTCTACATCGCGTCCCTCTTGAGTATCGCGCTTTCGTACCTCATTTTTTGGAAAATTCGTAAACTCTCGTTGCCCGCCATTCAGCGTCAAATTGCGCTGGAAGTGCAATAAGCGTTGAGATTTTCCAACGCCGCTGTCGCAGCGCCGCTTGACCGCGGCGTCGTTTTTGTGTACTCTTAGATGCTCGACTGGAATAGATTGCACTTTCAATATAGACGTGAAATTCCTTCGCGTCTCCAACCAACACCATGGAGGTGGTACTCGTGGTACCCAGTGCTCAAAAATGGCTCAAGGGAAGACTGAGGGTGGACATCACCCCGCAGCGCGACATCACCGCGACGGCGGATGAGCTCGAGATTCTGCCGTTTCCCAAGCCCAACGTGGATCAGGACTACGGGCAGAATCCGGCGGCCATCGATGCGATTCGGCAAAGGATCCCGGCCCACATCGAAACCATAGCTCACTTCGGTGGGGCAACGGCCGTTCTAGTTCCGGCGCAGTCCGTCGCTCTGCTGAGCGAGGGCGAGATGCGCAACTGGAGCACTAAGTTCGGTGGGTTCGGCCCTGAGTGGATGGCGGTCTTGGCACGCAATGCCAAGCCGCGGGTCTGGACGTCGGCACTGTCGCTCGCCGGCGGCATGTTCGAGTCGCCGAGCTTCCTGTGGGAATTGCTCGAGGAGATGCTCGAGCTCGGCATCTTCAACGACGAGGGGTGGCTCCGCTACCTCTTGCCGGATTTGATCAAGGAACTGCAGGCCAAGTTCGACGAAGCCCAGGATTTCTGGTGGAACGTCGTGTGGCCGGAATTCCCCTGCGTCGGCACGGCACAGATCGAGCCGACGGGCCTGGGTCGCGATTCCCTCAACGGCATCAAGGGCGTGTTCACCATTGGGGACGGCCTCGGTGACGCCGCGATTACCCAGATCGTCTTTGTCAACCTGCCCGGGACCGGCTGGAGGTTCCTGGACACCGAATGCACGCTGGGCAAAGTTGGCGACAACCAGCACGTCTGGATCCCGATGTCTCGCAGGCCCTGGCTGATCGCTCCGCGCGATGGCAGAGCACCGGTCGCCCTTCCACTCGACTCCGACGGCAACCTGGATGGGCTAGGGGTTCCGTTCGTCATCGACGGTGAGAACGTGACGACCGTGATCACGGACGTCACCCGAGGGGCGCTGGAAGCCCTCAAGTGGCTTCCCCCGTCGGAGAGCTGAATTCGGGCCCACTGAGGCTGGCCGGCGCGGTCAGGCGTTCGGCATCAAGAGGGGGGCGTTCATGGCAGTGCCGTGAGCGTCGCCCTCTTTTCTTTTCCACGGGCGTCTGGTACGATAAGGCTCACATATTCTCCATTATCCCTCCACATATGGCAAAGAAAAAATTAGCCTTTATACTTGGGATTCGGCCGGACATCATCCGCGCCTCGCTGGTGCTCAAACGGCTCTTTGCCCAAGACAAGCATGAGATTGTTTTTATTTGGTCTGGCCAACATTATTCCGACAATTTAAAGGATGTTTTTTTTCGAGATTTGGATGTTCCCCGACCAACGATTGAATTAGGAGCAACCGGCGAAAACGATGCAGAAATCGCATCCGACATCTTGCGTAAACTCTATCCCGTACTCGAAGAACTTAAACCCGAAGCCGCATTATTTTTAGGGGACACCAATACTGTTGTGGGGTGCATTGCTGCTGCGCAACTCAACATTCCCATTGTGCACTTTGAAGGCTGTTGGCACTCCTACGATTGGCGCATGCCCGAAGATAAGTTCCGGACAGTCATTGATGTTCTGTCTGACGTGATTTACACCTATTTCCCCGAGTACAAATACCAAGGCATTGTGGGCGGCCTGAACCCGAAGAGTATTGTAGTAACGGATGGCAACCCCATTGTCGAAATTATTGACACCTATTACACCAAGAAAAAAGATCAATTTGACGCCATGGCCAATGCAGAATTTTTTTCAACGCGGGGCATTGAAAAAGGGGAGTATTACCTCATGACCTGCCATCGCCGAGAAAACGTCCATATTCGGCGAAGCTTTGAAAATATTTTGAAGTTGATTGGTTCGACGCCCCGAAAAATTTATTTCCCGGCAAGTTACCGCACGCAAAAAGTACTCAAGGAGCATGGTATTGCACTTCCGCAGAATGTGCTTATGGTCGACCCGGTGGGATATACCGAGATGGTACTGCTCATGACTAACAGCAGGGGGGTGATCACCGACAGCGGCACGGTTGTGGAGGAAACCTGCGTGCTTCAGATCCCGTGCATCCAAATGCGTAAAGCCACCGAGCGGCCGCAAGTGTACGACGTGGGCAGTAATGTAAAATTTGACCCGGACAAGATTGAAAATTATCCGCCGGAAGTGGTGTTACAAAAACTCGAATCGTTGGTGGGCAAAACTTGGCCCAACCCCATGGGTGATGGCAAAGCCTCAGATCGCATTGCCGATGATCTCTTGGCGCGTCTGGATCGCGAAGACGGCTTCCGCATGCACAAACGCGAAGATTATCATCTGTGGACCGACCGATCGTATCGGGAAGATGGATTGCTCATGCCATGACCAGTTCCCTGATTGTATTCTATAGCATTGGTGTTACAGCGACCCTCCTTGCAAGCGGGGGAGCGTATTTTTTTTCGCGAAAAAGCAATTATACAATTTCGACAAAAGTACTGTGGATGGTAATAGCCGCGTCGAGCTATCTTTTTTTTGCGCAATATTTTAAATATCAAAGCCTGCATGTTTATAGCGATTTCGCCCATTGGTTGCAAGTAGTTCATAGTATCGTGACAAAGGGTTGGCCAGAGATATTAAGTCATGAGTTTATCCACCCGGGTACGCTTAATTATTTTTCCGTTCATTTTGTTCCTCTAATCTATATTCTTGCGATTCCATTTAAGTTGATTCCCCTTCCAGAGACGGTGATTGCGTTCAATGTGGTTGTGATGATCTCGTCCGCGATACCGCTTTACAAGTTGGCGCGACGGATGAATGGCAGCCATACATTTGCGCTGAGCGTTGCCGCATTATTGTTGTGGTACCCCACGTTCCAATATATTACCCTCTATGAGTTTGAGATGCTCCGGTTCAGTATCCCGATTCTTTTGTGGATGCTCTTTTTTTTTGAGACTCGGCGCACGGTCTTGTATTTACTTTTTGTTGTTCTTGCAATTTTGGTGCGCGAAGAGGTGGGGCTTACGGTGGGGATGTTTGGGATCTATGCGTGGCTTGTCCAGAAAAGGCGCCGTGAGGGGCTCGCCGCGTTCGTGTTGGGATTTGGCGGATTTGTGCTTATTACCAGTGTCCTCATGCCTGCGCTAAGCGGTGGTGAGTATACGCACGTTGCGGCAGGAGCCTTTTTTCAATTTTGCAATAATCCCGGGGAAATACTCTGGAACGCAATGTCTCATCCAACGATTACCATTAGGACGATCCTTCATCTCGTAAAAATTGCCAATATATTTATGCTCGGTTTGCCGCTGTTATTTTTGCCGTTGGCCGCACCCAGTGTGTTGGTTACCGTCGCAAATATTGGGACAGGCCTCTTGAGCGATGTGCCGTTCTATACCTCGTACATGCTTTATTATATCGCCCCAAGCGTACCATTTATTTTTTATGCTCTTCTCGGCGCGTGGCCCAAGATTGTAACGCGGCTTCATACGCGCGGTGCAATGAACGCGCTGGTTGTTGCTGTTGTTGTGACGAATATTGTGTTCGGTTCGTCCCCAATTTCCGTCCAATTTTGGTTTCAACATATTCGTCCTGCCCCGTTCCGGACAGAAAATTTCCATTGGTCAGCATATCGTGTCACCGACCATCATCGCAAGGCAGAAGAATTCGCAACTCTTATCCCCGATAATGCAATTGTATCAACACAGCAGTTCTTATTTCCACGATTGTATATGAAGCGTGGGGTGATGATTTTCCCAGAACTGCAGAGTAAAGATAAGCAATGGCAGGCAGAGTATGTATATTTAGATGTGACAAATAATGGTCTAAAGCCAGAAAGTCCCGCATACATTTCCGAGGGAAAAATGGCGATGCTGCAAAACAGTAGTCTATGGGAACTCATTGCTACAGAGGATAGCTATGTATTGTACAAGAAATTATGAATGACACAAAGCATTACACCCACTCGTTCGGTTTTCAATGGCTACAACATGCAAAAGCACAGCTCGATAGTGTGACGGGATTGCCGATTTCACGGAATCGTCCTTTTTCTGTTACTGGTTGGCCTGAACGCATGGAGAGTCAGAATATCCTTGAAGCGGGATCGGGTGCCGGGCGATTTACTGAAGTGTTGCTTTCTACAGGCGCAGAGGTCTGGTTATTTGATGCAAGCGAAGCGGTTGAAGCAAATCGGGCGAATAACGAAAATCATTCGAACCTACATCTTTTTCGTTCTGATATCAATGCACTTCCTCGTGACATTGGTCTTTTCAACAAAGTATTATGTTTGGGGGTACTGCAACACACACTTGATCCTAAAAAAAGTTTTCAAGCGCTTGTTGCATTTGTAAAACCCGGTGGTGAAATCGTGATTGACGTGTACAAAAAAACGTGGACAGCAATTCTTTCATGGAAGTTTTTTTTGCGGCCACTGACAAAACGATTGCCCCCGCGTTTTCTCTACACATGTATTTGCATGCTTGTACCGATGTTTTTACCGATATTGTGTTTCGCTAAAAAAATTGGTGGAAGAAGTGTTGCTCATCTGTTTCCGTTTGTTGAGTATAGCGAACTCGGACTTCCCACATCTCTTAACTGCGAATGGGCGATTCTCGATACGTTTGATATGTACTCGCCGTGTTACGATAAACCGCAAACTCTTGCTACGGTTCATCGCTGGTTTGAAGAGGCAGAACTTGTAGCAATTGATGTTCGGTATGGTCCAAACGGGATAGTGGGAAAAGGACGGAAGCCGATTCTATAGTTTCCGATGTACGATTATGTGTGGCATCGCAGGCATTATTGGTGTAGAAGAAGTTGTGACAACGCAATGTTTAAAGAGATTTGCGTTTTCTTTGGCGCACCGCGGACCGGATGATGAGGGGATCGAACGATTTCCCCTCCACCAAACGAGCCATACGATGGTCGGCCTCGTGCACCGGCGGCTTGCCATTATTGATTGTTCGAGTGCAGGACATCAGCCGATGCGCGATGAGTCAACGGGGAATTGGATTGTTTTTAATGGGGAGATTTACAATTATCGTGAATTACGTAAAGAACTTGAGAAGCGTGGTCAGATCTTTCGGTCTCAAAGCGATACGGAAGTCATTCTAAAGGCATACGGGGAGTACGGAGCCCAGTGTGTACACAAGCTGCGCGGGATGTTTGCTTTTGCGATTGTTGATATCCGCAAGAGGAATGTAGTTCTTGCTGTTGACCGTTTTGGGATTAAACCATTGTATGTATACCGGAAGGATACGATGTTTGCTTTTGCATCAGAAATTAAGGCGCTCCTGTCTGCGGGGATTGTGCCTCGGACGCTTGAACAAGATGCAGTACGGTCATTCCTATCATTTGGCGCGGTGCAAGCGCCTCTGACCATGATACAGGGAGTACGCGCAATGCTGCCAGGGCAGTATCTGGTGTATGATTCGTTGGATGCGCAGATGGAGAGTGGTTTTTACTGGACTGCAAGCGCTATGGCATCGCAGTCCCTTGCTCGTCCGGGGGTGGAGGGGGTGGGGGCGATTCTTGAAGACACCGTACGCAATCATCTCGTTGCCGATGTGCCGATTGGCCTTTTTTTAAGCGGTGGTTTGGATTCGAGCGCGCTCGCGGTACTCGTTCATCGCGTGGTCGGTCGCACACTCGATTCTTTCTCGGTTACCTTTGAAGAAGAAGAGTTCGCAGAGGGGAAATACGCACGCATGATTGGTGAAAAATTTTGTGCGCGTCACCATGAGATTACCGTGAGCGATGCCGATCTTCAGCACCTTCTTCCGGGGGCGCTCGATGCGCAAGATCAACCCACGATTGATGGAGTGAATGCCTATGTTATTTCAAAAGTCGTGCGCGACGCTGGAATTAAAGTTGTGCTTTCTGGTCAAGGGGGAGATGAGGTGTTCGGAGGGTACCCGACATTTCAACGAATTCCGCAAATGGTGAAGTGGTGGTCGGTTTTCAGGATGCTACCACGATGGCAAAAGTCCCTACTTACTCAAATGATTGGTCGTAGTAGCGTGGTGCGATCAAAATTAGGGCAGTATTTAATGTCTGATGGAGATGTCCGATCTTTTTATGCGATCTCAAGGCAATTATTTAGTCCGGAACAAATTCAAAGGATAGTTCTACACAATGACCCTCTCTCGGAAGTGGAGAAGAAGATGGATTGTTTCGATACGTTTAGCGAAGTATCTCTTCTTGAGATTCGCGGGTACCTCGCAAACACTCTGCTGCATGATGGAGACGTCATGAGTATGGCGCATGGGCTAGAAGTGAGGGTCCCGTATCTTGATCATGTATTGCTCGAGTATGTACTGTCAATTCCAGAAAAAGAAAAGATGAGCGGTAGATTTCCAAAACCACTCTTACTCAACGCTGTGCGCGATGAGATGCCCCATGAAATTTATGATCGCAAAAAAATGGGATTTACGTTCCCGTGGGAAATTTGGTTGCGCGGACGCCTGCGTGCGGAGGTCGATGTCATATTAAGTGACGATCAGGCTGCGCAAGCGATTGGAGTAAATTTAAAGGCATGTCAAAATATTTGGCGTCAGTTTTTAGCGCATAACGATGGAATAACATGGTCCCGTGTCTGGGGGTTGTATGTATTGCTACGTTGGGCGCGTACCCGTTTACTATGAAGATTGCTTTGACATTGCTATCGGGTGTTGGTTACGGCGGAAAGACGTATTTCAGGAATTTGATTCCTGCGCTTGCTAGTGCTGATCGTGAAAATGAATATCATTTGTTTGTCCCGCGAGGGCACGAATTAATCGGTAAGATCCAGCAAGAAAATTTCATTTTCCACATATGTTTGAAGAATAATAAATCTGGACTGAAACGCTTTCTGTGGGAGCAGTTGTGCCTACCGATGTACTTAAAGAGGCATAGTATAGACATTATTTTTACCGCAAAAAATCTTAATGTATTTTTAGCGCCATGTAAAACAGTGATTTCGCTTCGTAACATGGAGCCGCTGGTGTATCGCGAATACGATAATGATTGGAAGCTCAATGTCACGCTGTGGATGAAATGGCAGCTCACAAAATGGTCAGTGCGTCGAGCAGATCATATTGTCGCAGTATCGCAGGCGGTAAAGGATCGTCTTACCGGGCGGTTTCCTGGGGTTGGAGAGAACGTGAGTGTGGTGTATAATGGGAATCCGGTGCCGGTGCCGCATCAACCGCAATCCATGACCCACAACCTTGATATTATTCTTTCTGCGTCTAAATTCGTTGCTTACGCGAATCAGTTGAATCTCCTTAAAGGGTATGCGAGGCTTCGTGATAAGAATCCCAAGACTCCGCCATTGTGGCTTGCGGGCGGAGTCCATGACAAACAATATTTTCAAAAAATTCAGAAGGTTGTGGAAGAGTATGCATTAGGCGGTTGTGTGAAATTTCTTGGCCTTGTGCCGCACCACCGATTACTTGAATTAATGCGCCAGGCACGAGCGTTTGTATTTCCTTCAACGCTGGAATCGTGTCCGCACACGCTGATCGAAGCGATGGCCTGCGAGGTGCCGATCGCAACATCACACACGCCACCAATGCCGGAGATTTGCCAAGAGGCCGCACTGTATTTTGATCCGAATGACCCAGATGATATTGCGCAGAAGTTGGAGCGTTTGCTTGATAATACGGTGTTATCACAACAACGCGTCGACGTGGGGCGTTCCCGTGTCGAGATGTTTAGTTGGGCCAAAACCGCACAAGAATTACTAACGGTGTTTGAGGGTATACGATAAGGGAAAGCTTATCGTTATTTGTATTATGCGATCACTCCTGAGTCGATCAATTATACCATTTGTACTATACAACATTATCATTGCTTTGATCCTTCCATGGCAGCTTTCCCTGTGGATCAAGGTTGTTTTTGTGTTGTATTCTGTTTTTCTCTTTTGGATGATATGGGAGGTGGTCTCAACAAAAGAGTATAGCCTCGGAACAGACCAGCACAAGAAAAGGTTCTTTTACTATCTACTCGGCGGTGCCATTGTTTTTCTCGCGGTAACGAGGTTGTATTTGTTCGTTCGATTTGGGGCATTTCCTCTCGGGTATGATACCGGGTTCTACATGGACTCTATTAATTCTATCGATACAGCAGCAGCCCCCTCCCTTGATAGTGCGACGCGTGCTTCTATTGCTGCGGCACGGGCGGTGAGGACCTACTTATGGGTCCCCTTTCTTTGGCTTGGAATTCCGAGTGCGTACATATTGAATGGGCTGTACCTCTTGTTCCAACTCCTGTTAGCCGGCAGTGTCTACATGCTTGCGCGTTCATTTCATTGTTCATCTCGTCTCGTCTATGGAGCGGTTGCTGTATTTCTTTTTGCCGTATCAATACCACAATTTTTAGCCTTTTGGTGGATATTTTATCAAATGGAACTTGCGGTGGCATTGCTGTTGATGACGATCGTTCTTCTTCAACGGCGGAGTGTGTTAGCAGCTGTAACGGGTAGTTTTGGCGCTCTGATTCATCCGGCAACGTTTTTCCCATTTTTGATTGTGCTCGTGTTGTTTTTGATGTTGCAGATCGTTCGTTCGCTTTTTCAGCGTAGAATGCTTGAGAAGGAGACTTTATTTATACTGGGGGCAATACTGATAGCATTTGTTGTTGTTCAACAATTTGGTCAAGAATTTATTCGCGCGTACACTGGGGGCGTAACGCATGATTATGGGTGGTTTCTTACAAATTTTCCGGCACATGTACAGGTCATGTACAGTGGACTTTATATTGATTTCAACCTTTTTCAGCTTGCCAATGTCTATCTTCTCCCCTTTTTTGCAATCGGTTTGCTATTGTTTTTACTCGGGAAGATTCGTGGAAAAGATTCGGTACTCGTTTCCCCGCTTCTAATGTTATTGATTTTTTTAGTGACGTTATTTGTGTTAGCGTATTTCCCCTTTATTTATCACCATCGATTTCTTATTATCCTTGATTTCATGCTTATTATATTTGCATCATACCCCCTTTCTTTGCTAATGGTACGACTCCTGAAAGATCGTCAAGGGAGGGTTATGCTTGGGTTGCTATTGTTTGGATTCGTCTTGCAGAACGGATACATCGTATGGAGCCAAAAGCCACAGTTGTATCCGGATGAACTTGCTGAAATAAAATCGATTAATACCATTGCTCAGCCATTGGATTATGCGATGACAACAGAATCAATATATACCCCTTGGGTTAAGGCATTTTCCAAACGTGAAACTATTGACCCCGGCTTCTTGCGTACGAACAGATGGAGTTACGATATGTGGAAAGAGTTTTGGGAGGGGGGGAGTAATACACGGCGTCATGAACTCTTGCAAATGTATGATCGCCCGATGTACATTTTTATTGGCAACATTGTGCCGGACAATGTTGCGTATAAGCGTCTGATTATCTCAGATCCGAGTTTCATGAAAGTCAGCCCCCACATATGGCGGTATGATCCCAATGTGGCCCGTGTTCAGTAAAATGGATTAATCGACAGTATTATGCTGTTTCGTATTGAGAATCGCAGCCATGGTAGATGGTTGGCAGTGTTGGGTGGTATTGTTGTTGTGGCAATGGCGGTTGGTACAATGCGAATAGGGTTCACACGATCGTTCACCATTGTGGTTGGTATGTTATTGTTTTTGTATTTTCCTGGATGGTGGGTGAGTTTCGTCGAATTCCCGTTGAGTGACCGGTTTGGGGACGAAACGACAGGATCGTCTCACCGAACACTTGATATTATTGAACGGATAACACTGGCGGTCGCATTATCGATAGTACTTTCCTCTGCAACAGTATTTGTGCTGTATATTTTCCCCGGCGGGGGAGCGCTGAATGCTGAGAATTTTGCAATCGCAATCATACTGTTGAATATCATGCTTTTTGCAGCAGCAGGTGGGCGAAAAAAATGGATTCAATGGATCCCTGCATTGGTATTGGGTATATTCCCCTTGATCGTCATTGCTGTAAACCAGATATTCGCCGTCGCAACAACGACAAAGAATTTTGCCATTGAAATATTGTTTTTATTGTTGGTATTACTAATTATACGAATTGTAACACCGAGACCATAGTTTCCGATATGAATATTGTCTTGGTGAGTATTGCTTATCCGCCGGAGATTCGTTCGATTTCGATCATGGCGCAAGAGCTTGCCGAAGAATTGGTGCTTCGTGGGCATTCGGTGACCGTTCTCACTTCGTGGCCACAGTATAATTTGAGCGAAGAGTCTCTGCATTGGGAAATGAGCACAGATGCGTTGGAGCGTGGGGTCCGTGTCATTCGCATCAAGACGCTTCCGCATCATAAAGTACGCTATTTTCTTCGGGGCATAGCACAAATCACGTTGCCCTTTTTTTTCTTGCGGGAGTTTAGGAAGTTTGTGCACACTCCCATTGACGCGGTGATTGTGTATACTCCACACCTTCCACTTGTAAAAGTTGGATCGTATATTAAAAAGGAATATCACGCTAGGTATTTGCTCAACATCCAAGATATTTTTCCGCAAAACGCGATTGATCTTGGGATCCTTAAAAATAAAGTACTCATTCGGCATTTTGAACGGATGGAGGCCAGCGCCTATCGGCAGGCCGATGTTATTACGACCTGTACTCAGTCGGCGAAGGATTTTTTAATTCGGGACAAAGGAGTGCCAGAAGCAAAAGTCCATGTTGTGCATAATTGGATCGACATCTCTTTGTATGCGAACGCTCAAGCAACGGGATATTTTCGTAAGCAATTTGCTCTGGAAGATAAGTTTGTTATCGTATTCCCTGGGATTTTGGGGCCGTCGCAAGGATTGGAATTTGTGATTGATGTTGCAAGGAAGTTAGAAGATTGCACGGACCTTTGTTTTCTTTTTGTTGGGGATGGAACAGAGAAGACGAAACTCCATGCGATGGTCGCCCGGTATCAGCTCAAGAACGTGCAGTTTGAGGACTTTGTTGCGCTCGATCAATACCCGGCATTGCTCAAAGAAGTGGACATGGGTCTTTTATGCTTGGAAAAAAACAGCAAGACTCCGACGATTCCCGGTAAATTTTTTGGGTTTGCGGCGGCACGACTTCCGATCGTTGCATTATTGAACCCTGAAAGCGAAGGGCATCGCATCATGCGTGACGCGTGTTGTGGAGTAGCGCTCGTTTCCGATAATGTTCAAGCGGCTGCCGATTGCATCAGGGAGGCACACCATAACAAGCCTCTGCTTGACCAATGGGGGCAAAATGGATACGATTACGTGACCGAACACTTTTCTAAAGCGGCTGGTATTGCTTTGTTTGAGCGGCTTTTATCTGGGTAGATCTCGGTATGAGTAAGAACATTTTGGTGGTGGGTGGGGCGGGGTTTATCGGCGGAGCCGTCACGGACCTCTTACTGCAGGGGCAGCAACACTGCGTTCGGGCATACGATACGTTGTTATTTGAAGATCATTATCATAAACCCCTTGATTTTGTCCGCGGCGACATTCGGGATCATGAGCGACTTCAGGCGCATCTGGATTGGGCCGATGTTGTGATTTGGTTGGCGGCGCTGGTTGCCGATGGCGCTTGCGATCTGACTCCAGACCTGGCCCTTGAATTCAATGATCGTTCGGTTCGGTGGCTGACCCAACACTATGATGGACGCATTGTTTTCCCATCTTCATGTTTGGTCTACAAAATGAGCCAATGTGTTCTCGTCGAGAGTTCGGCGGTTGACCCCACAACTCAGTATACAAAAACAAAGTTTTCCGCCGAAGGGTACTTGAAAAATAAAAACGCTGTGGTGTTTCGGTTAAGTACCCTCTTTGGCATCGGAGATGCGTATTCCCGCGTGCGGCTCGACCTCGTGGTGAACTTGTTGACCGCCAAGGCGGCCGTCGACCATTCCATGACAATTTTCGGAGGCCAACAATCCCGTCCGTTTATTCATGTGCGTGATGTTGCGCGAGCGATGGTACACGCGATCGATTCCTCCGCGACGGGGTTGTTTAACCTCCATACGGAAAACATGACTATTCTCGACCTCGCAAAGAAAATCCAAACGCATGTGCCAGGTTCAACGCTGGATATTCAGGAGAAATCTCTGAGTGAAACCGGGGATTATCGGATGAGCAGCGACAAAGCGCGATCTCTGCTCGGGTTCCAGCCGACGTATACGGTTGATGAGGGTATTAAACAAGTTCTTTCGGTCATCCAGTCCGGGCGGGTGAAGGATACTCATAATCCGCGCTATAGCAACGAGAAATTTTTAAAAATTAATCCGTTAACGTAACTATGGAGGAACCGCATTTAATCGAGGGCGGGATCGGCGTTGATGATCGCGGAGAAGTCGGGTTTGTGAATAATTTTGACTTTTCCGGTGTCAAACGTTTTTATACCGTGCGAAATCATCAACAAGGATTTGTAAGGGCCTGGCACGCCCATCGCAACGCCGGAAAGTATGTTTTGGTGGTTTCGGGCAGCGCCATCATTGGCGCGGTCAACATTGACAACTGGGAGCACCCGGATAAAGATGCGCGAGTTTATCGATTTGTCGTTTCTGCGCATAAACCCGCGGTCGTGTATATTCCGCCCGGCTACGCCAACGGAGCAATGTCGCTGGCTTCCGACACCGTGCTCATGTATTTTGCCACCGATACGATGGAACAGACAAAAAACGATGATGTGCGGTATGATGCGCGGTATTGGGATATCTGGAACGTCGAAGAGCGATGATATGACAATGGCGTTCGGTATTGTTGAGATTGTTGCGGGTTGTGTGATCATATTTATGATATCGTTTTTGTTGACTAAGGGCATGTATCGCTACGCTCTTAAGAACAAATTACTTGATATCCCCAACCATCGCAGTTCTCATACTGTACCGACGCCGCGGGGCGGCGGATTGGCTATTGCCGTTGGTTTATTTATCGGGATCGCTTCGCTCGGATATTTCAGTATTGTTCCGATGCCATTTGTTTGGGCGATTCTGGGGGGTGGGGCCATGGTTGTTGCGATTGGAATCCTTGATGATCGCTACTCGATTCCTGCCCGATATCGAATTATTGTTCATGGTATCGCGGCACTCTGGGCACTCTGGGTCCTTGGGGGCTTCCAAGAAGTACATATCGGCAGTGGGACCGTTTGGCTCGGTCGAATTGGGGATATCATTGGACTGTTGGGCATTATTGCGATGAGTAATTTTTATAATTTTATGGACGGCATTGATGGGCTGGCCGGTAGCGAAGCGGTTTTTGTTGGGTTGATAGGCGGCCTTCTGTTGTTTGTTGTCGGGGCACAATCATGGAGCCTTGTCGCTTT
>OBOI01000344.1_pt1 | contig 17059 bp, 15 predicted proteins | sample 1670151 | NCBI WGS metagenome assembly OBOI01 (sample SAMEA104232303, study PRJEB22302) | sediment metagenome | biome: forest; feature: aquifer; material: sediment | place: USA | collected 2011-08-07 | depth 0.01 m | reverse complement strand
CAGAAGAAGAGCACTTTGGTGCTCTCTTTGCTCAGGCCGGCCTTGGCCAGGGCGGCGGATAAGCTGTCGGCGGTCAGGGTGTTGTCGGCAGCCCCGGTCTTGTCGTAGGGCAGGTTAACCGCCCCTCGCACCGTGCCTTTGCCAAAGAAAGAGGCGGGTCTGGTATCCACCCATAGGGCCTTGTCGGCGCTATCCAGCAAGCCAAGGGCCTCCTTGACGTCCCAGATCTGGACGCCCCAGTCGAGTTTCGTATAGGAACTCTCCAGTTGGGCCGCCGGGATCTCTCCCTTGTTGACTTCCTGGGCAAGAGCGCTGGTCGCTGTCGCCATGAGCATGGCGCATCCAAAGGCAAGGGATAGACCGAGGGTTGCGTACTTTTTGTGCATGGTTGTTTCTCCTGGTGAATGGGAATAAGGGGGGTGTTGATGAATTAGCCGAGGGTCGTCTCCGGCTGTGTCAGCCCTAGTCGAGACCGTCATGGTGAATGATTATTATGCTACTATGTAGGACAAAAAGATCGAAATAACAATAAGTTACGAGAATCGCATAATAACGATAGCGGCAAGGCCGCGCAAGAGAAAAATGGATGCGAAAAGTTTTAGGGGGGTGACTAGAGGTGCCGTAACTATCCTGCTTAATGCTGGCAACGGGCGTTTAGCTCGGAAGCAAAGGGATCGGCATGGCCGCAGCCGTGGTGCTGCTGGCAGTGATGAGGTGCAGCTGAGCGGACAGCGATGGGTGCTATGGAGGAGCGGGAACAGCAGGGGATCGTTCAGCCCCACTGAAATGAGAAATGAAGTGCTACGTGGTCGTCAGTCAGTCGATGCGGAGCCGATAAGGGCTGTCTGGTTGGGTTTCATAGCGTCCCCAGACCACCAGATGCCGGTCGCTACAGGGTTCAACCTGGAGCTGAAGCCCGGCCGCGCGTAGCTGCTGCCGCACTTCAGCGACGGTAAAGGCGGCCAACAGGGAGTGGTGGAAGTCCCGGCGGAGGATGGCCGGTTCGCCAGCAGCGTAGCGATCAACCAGTTGTTGTGCCGTTGCTTCATCCGGCGGCCGCATGAGATCGACCATATAGATCAGGCAACCCGGCTGGGCCAGCTGGGCCACGGTCTGCCACAGGACCTCGGGGCGGTGCAGGTGGTGGAGAAAACTGCTGCTGATGATGGCCTGGTAGGGGTGGACAGGGATGGGCGAGCCGGGCAGGAGGCAGTTGACATAGGTGAGCCGCTGGCTAATGGCGGGTTCCGCGACCCGCCTCCGCTCCGCCAGGGCGAGCATGGCAGCGGCACCGTCTATGCCGATTAGCTCAATCCCCGCGAAACGGCGGACAAAGCGGCAGCTGACATCGCCGGGGCCGCAGCCGATGTCGAGCACTGGGCCACTCAGTTCGAGGCCGGGGAATTTCTCCGTAAACAGGGTGAGCACCTGGCTGTGGGGCTCTTCAAAATCGGCGCTATCATAGGCCAGCGCCTGCTCCAGGTCATCCATCAACTCCGCTTCCGGTTGGCGCTCCATCTAGTGTCCTCCAGTTGCCGTGGCCCACCTCTCCGCGCTCATCTCCGGAAACACCCGTCTAAAGCTCTCGTCCGGTGCCAGGGAGAAGGCCAGGGGCTCCCCGCTTGCCGGGTCGGGAAAGGATAACCAACTGGCGTGCAGCAGCAGCCGGTGGATGTGCAGATGCTCCCGGAAGAGGCGATTGTGTTTGCCGTCGCCATGGCCGATGTCTCCCACCAGCGGATGGCGGATATGGGCCAGATGCCGGCGGATCTGGTGCCAACGCCCGGTCTTGGGGGTGATCCTGAGGAGTGAGTAGCGGGCCGTGGCAAAGCCCGCAACGGGCCAGGGGAACTCCACACGGGCCAGGGGCTCATAATGGGTGATCGCCTCCTGCTCCTCCCCCACCCCCTCCTTCTTGAGGGGGTAATCGATAACCGCTCCTTCGTGGAGCCACCCCCGCGTCACGGCCAGATAGCCCTTCTCCACCTCTCCCCCCTGGAAGGCCAGGCCAAGACGGGAGACCGCATCTTGATTCAGGGCCAAGACCATGAGGCCGGAGGTGGGGCGGTCGAGGCGATGGGCCGGAAAGACCATGCGGCCCAGCTGTTTTCTCAGCGTCTGCAGCAGAAAACAGCTGTCGTTGCCCATCCAAGCGCGATGGACCAGCATGCCTGGCGGCTTGTTGACCACCACCAAGTCTGCGTTTTGATAGATGATGTCGATGACGGGAGGCATGGGCAAGGGGGGTCAGGAGGCAGGCAACTGTTCCGTGCCGCCGCGGAAGGGATTGAGTTGCAACAGATGGATCTTGCTCGCTGCGCATTGCGACCGAAGAGGTAGCGTATCGGGGCTCTGCTGTCCACCAAAAAAAGAAGGGGAGCCCAGCCATGGGCTCCCCTTCTTTTTTTGCGGCCAGGGCCGCGATCGCTAGGCAATGCCACCGCCAGCAGGCCAGGACGGCCCACTGGCGGCTAGGCACGCTTAGAGATTGAACAACAAGTCGCTGTAGACCGGTACCGGCCACAGATCGGCAGGCATGAGGGCCTCAAGGCTATCGATGTCGGCCCGCAGGCTGGACATGGCGGGAGCGACCTTATCCCGGTAAGCGGCGGCCTGCTTCTCGACCTTATCAATGGCCTGGGCCTTGCTGGTCTCTTCCTCAAGCTTGGCCAGTTTCTTGGCCGCTGACTCCAACAGGGTGCCGGTCTTGGCCTGGAGGTCTTTCTGCACGGTGGCAAACTTGCCGGAGGCGGCAATGGAGTTGCCGAGATCGGTCATGAAGTAGATCACCGAGGGGATGTAGAGGCGCTTGGTCATCTGGATGGCGGTCAGGGACTCGATATTGATCTGCTTGGCGTACTGCTCGACATAGATGTCGTAACGGGAGTGCAACTCGTCCTTGCTCAAGACCTTATAGGTGTCGAACAACTTGATCGCCTTGGGGGTGACAAAGGCCTTCAGGGCATCGATGGTGGTCTTGACGTTGGGCAGCTTGCGTTTCTCCGCCTCCTTGGCCCACTCGTCAGAGTAGTTGTTGCCGTTAAAGACGATGCGGCCGTGCTTGGCCAGGGTGTCCTTGATGATGGCCAGGATCTCCTTGTTGACATCCTTGGACTTCTCCAGGCGATTGGCGATCTCGTCCAAGGCCTCGGCGGCAATGGTGTTCAAGGCGACATTGGGTCCGGAAATGGACTGCGAGGAACCAACCATGCGGAACTCAAACTTGTTGCCGGTAAAGGCAAAGGGTGAAGTCCGGTTGCGGTCGGTGTTGTCTTTCGGCAGCTCGGGCAGGGAATCAACGCCGATGTTGAGCACGCGGCAGGCGTCACCCTCGCAGGACTTTTCGCCCTTGGAGACCCTGTTGACGATGTCGTAGAGTTCGTCGCCCAGGAAGACGGAGACGATGGCCGGGGGGGCCTCGTTGGCGCCCAGGCGGTGGTCGTTACCGGCGCTGCCACAGGTGGCGCGCAGGATATCGGCGTGGGTGTCAACCGCCTTGAGCATGGCACAGAGGAAGACCAGGAACTGGGCGTTATCGGACGGGGTGCTGCCGGGTTCCAGGAGATTGATGCCATCGTCGGTGGAGAGCGACCAGTTGTTGTGCTTACCGGAACCATTGACGCCGGCAAAGGGTTTCTCGTGGAGCAGGCAGAACATGCCATGACGGATGGCAACCTTCTGCATGGTCTCCATCACCAGTTGGTTGTGGTCGGTGGCGATGTTGGTGGTGGAGAAGACCGGGGCCATCTCAAACTGGGCCGGGGCGACCTCGTTGTGCTTGGTCTTGGAGGAGATGCCCATCTTCCACAGCTCGACGTCCAGGTCCTTCATGAAGGCCGAGACCCGGTCCTTGATGGCGCCGAAGTACTGATCTTCCAGCTCCTGACCCTTGGGGGCCGGGGCGCCGAAGAGGGTGCGGCCGCAGGAGATCAGATCCAGCCGCTCGCGATAGAGCTCCTCATCGACCAGGAAGTACTCCTGCTCGGCGCCCACGGTGGAGGTGACGCGGGCGGAGGTGGTGTTGCCCATGGCCCGCAAAACGCGCAAGGCCTGCTTGGAGACTGCCTCCATGGAGCGGAGCAGGGGGGTCTTTTTGTCCAAGGCCTCGCCCTTATAGGAGCAGAAGGCGGTGGGAATGCAGAGGGTGACGTCGCCAACCGCATCCTCTTTCAAGAAGGCCGGCGAGGTGCAGTCCCAGGCGGTGTAACCCCGGGCCTCGAAGGTGGCGCGCAGGCCGCCGCTGGGGAAGGAGGAGGCATCGGGCTCGCCCTGGATGAGCTGCTTGCCGGAGAACTCCATGATGATGCCGCCATCGCTGGTGGGGGAGATAAAGGAGTCATGCTTTTCGGCGGTGATCCCGGTCAGCGGTTGAAACCAATGGGTGTAGTGGGTGGCCCCTTTCTCGATGGCCCAGTCCTTCATGGCGTTGGCAACCACCGCCGCCACTTCGGGCTTCAAGCTGGTGCCCATATCAATGGTCTGACGGAGGGCCTTGTAGGTCTCTTTGGGCAACCTCTCCTTCATCACCCTAAAGTTAAAGACGTTGCTGCCGAACAAGGTCGGTAACGATTGAGCCAACATGTCATCATTGCAGCCGCAGTTGCATCCCTTAGCCATCTGAGTATTCTCCTTATTGTTTGTTTCTGAGCAAAAAAGATTATCCTATTTTACCACGCCTACCGGTAACAGACCTCTGTTTCCTTATCACATTATCGTGCATCATGGAAGAAATTATTTACAACACCGTGATAAACACCCTTGGTGGCTGCGGACCGTGGGGGCGGTAAAGGCGGCGGTTAGGGCATGCAGCGATAGACATCAAAGGCTTGAGTGCCATTGACCGACTCGGATGCGGGAATAATGGTGTCACCATTCATTTCGGCGGCGCTGTTGCGGCCAAGGGTGGTCAGTTCCCTGGCCACCTTATACTCATCACGCTTGAGCGTACCGACAATATAATCGCGGACCGAGACCTTGGTTTGACCGATCTTTTTGCACCCCTGGACCTCCGCGGGGGCGACCACCCGCACATTATCGCCGTTGCGGGCCAGAGGGACCCAGGTGCAACTGCTGGTGACAAGCAGGGTGATGACGGTGACGGTTACTGATTTCCACATGGCTTCCTCCGGTAAGGGGTGATGGGTGAATGGGTAGGCATCAAAATAACATCTCCAGAAACCGTTGGTGGAAATAGGAGAGATCGGAGTTGCACTCCCCACAAAAAAACTTGATCTCACCCAGGACTTGAGACTCATCCCCTTCCTGGGTGAAACTGCAATCGGGATTCTGGACATAACGGGTGGTGATGACGACCCCGTCGGCAACTTCAAAAAAATCGGTATCATTGCCGCATTCAGGGCAAGTAATCCGCAGCGAGGTGTTCGGATTCATAGTGGTAGTGACTCATCTGTTCGCGGCAAGGCCGTGTCGGCCTTGCCGCCCCAACCGTTCATCCCTGGATGGAGTTGCCTGACTCCCTACGAGTCCGGCAAAGTGATAAAATGGAGGCGGGGTAAAAGAATGACGCAATCTACGGCAGAAGCAAATGCTTGTCAATTGTCAATGTCTGACCACAAAGGTCTTTTCCTCGGTCAGGGGAGGGCACGGGTGGCTCTGTACCCGGTCGACCCGGGAGTTGGGGGACCCCTGGTGCAGCCACTGCGCCATGAGGCGGACCTCGCTCTCCTCCCCTTGAAACTCGGTCTCCACGGTGCCATCGTCGAGGTTCCGGACCCAACCGCTCAGGGCCAAACGCTTGGCCTCTTGCGCGGTACAACTGCGGAAAAAGACCCCTTGGACTCTCCCTGCCACCACGGCATGCATGCGGATGATTGCCATAATCTCCTTGCCCTCGCTTAGCTGTGTGCTGAAGTATTGTTGTTGATCAGCCCCATGAACTCATCCTCGCTGACGATGGCGAGCCCAAGCTCCAAGGCCTTTTTCCGTTTGCTGCCCGAGGCCTCGCCACAGACCACGTGGGTCACCTTCTTGCTGATGGTGGAGACCACCTGTCCGCCCAGGGCCTTAACCCGGCTCTTGGCCTCATCCCTGGAGAAGTTGGCTAAGGTGCCGGTGAACACAAAGACCGTGCCGGTCAAGGCCTGTTCGTCGCGCTCTTCACTCCGTACCTGCAAGCCGTGTTCGAGGAGACGGTCCAGCATCGCCGCGATCTGGGGCGTGGCAAAGTAGCGCACCAGGCTCTGGGCCGACTGCTCGCCGATCCCCTCAATGTCCAGAAAATCCTCCAAGCGTGCCCCCCTAAGCTGGGTCAGCGTGGGGAAGCGATCCGCCAACAGCTGGGCCGTCACTTCGCCGACAAAGCGGATGCCCAAGGCTGCCAGCAAGCGAGCCAGGGGCACGGTCAGGCTCTTGGCAATGGCAGTGATGGCGTTTTCCGCCGATTTTTGCGCCCAACCGTCAAGACCCGCCAGTTGCTCCACCCGCAGGTCATAGAGATCCGGGATCTCCCTGACCAGACCCAGTTCATAGAGTTGTTCAATCGCCTTCTTCCCCAGCCCCTCGATATCCAGGCCGGCCTTGCCCACATAATGGCTCAAGGCCCTGACCAGCTGGGCCGGACAGACGGGGTTGAAACAACGGGTGATGACTTCGCCCACGGGGCGGATCAACTCCGCGTCGCAGGCAGGGCAGCGGGTGGGCATGACAATGGGCTGTTCGTTGCCGGTGCGCTGCTCCCGATTGGCCTTGACGATCTCCGGGATCACGTCCCCTGCCCGTTGGACCAGCACCGTATCCCCCAGGCGGAGGTCCTTGCGCCGGATCTCCTCCTCATTATGCAGGGTGGCCCGTCGCACCTCAACGCCGCCGACGGTAACGGGCTGAAGGATGGCCACCGGGGTTACCGCACCGGTCCGGCCCACGGCAAATTCGATGTCGAGCAGGGTGGTGGTGGCCTGGGTGGGTTCAAACTTCCAGGCGATGGCCCAGCGCGAGGCCCGGGCGGTATTGCCCAGCCTGGCTTGCAGGGCCAAGGAGTCGACCTTGACCACCATGCCGTCGATCTCGTAGGGGAGGTCATGGCGCATGGCGGCCAGGGAATCGAAATAGGCCCTAACCTCATCCAGACCACGGCACAGTTTGCGCAGGGGGTTGACTTTGAGACCCGAGGCCTGGAGGGTGTCCAGGAGTTCGAAGTGCCCCTGGCAGGGGAGAAGGGAGGGGTCGGCCACCCCGTAGCAGAAAAAATCAAGGGGGCGGGTGGCCGTGATCTGGGGGTCCAGCTGGCGCAAGGAGCCGGCCGCGGCATTACGGGGGTTGGCAAAGGGAGGTTCGTCCGCGGACAAACGCTGCTCATTTAAGGAGCGAAAGCCGGCAAGGGGGAGAACGCACTCGCCCCGCACCTCCAGGCGTTCCGGTACGGAGGTGGATTGCAGGCGTAGCGGGATGGAGGGGATGGTCTTGAGATTGGCGGTGATATCCTCGCCCAGCAGACCATCGCCGCGGGTGGAGCCCTGGGTGAAGATGCCGTTTAGGTAGATCAACTCCACGGCCAGGCCATCGAGCTTGGGCTCGGCACTATAGGTCAGGGGGGTGGAGATGAGCAGAAAGTTGCGCAGACCCTTTTCAAACACCTCCAGTTCCGCCAGATTAAAGGCGTTTTCCAGGCTGAGCATGGGAAAACGATGAAGGACCTGCGCGAATTGGGTCAGAGGGGTGCCGCCGACTCGCTGGCTGGGGGAATCAGGGGTGACGAGCTCGGGGTAACGGCCCTCTAGGGTCAACAACTCCCGGTAGAGGGCATCATACTCGCTATCCGCTATCTCGGGGTCATCCAGGACATAATAGCGGTGGGCATGATAGTGGAGTTGCTCCCGCAAGAGGCCCAAGCGCTGGCTGACAAGCTCTCTCTCCATAGGTAGGGGATGTGGGGGCGGGGACCAGGGGGAGTTTCGTGATCCACCCGGAACAGAGGCTACCCCTACTTACGTTCGGACAGCAACTCGCCGCCTGACGAGATATTTTCAGGGGCTACTTCATCGATAAAGATGAGGATGGAGCTTTTAGGTTTGCCGGCCACCTTGGCGATGACCTCGGTGACACCGCTACAGATCTCCTCTTTTTGTTTCTTGTCCAGTGTCCCTGCTACGCGGATATTGACATACGGCATACCTTCCTCCTCCTCTTCCTTGTGCGCTTGACCGTGAAGTTTCCGTTCAGCGCCATTGGGCTTAAACGTTTAGCTTTTCAGGTGATGGATCATCTCTTCTCTTTATCAAACTGGGCGCCAGTTTGGTCGGCATCGCCGAAGACCACTCCATCCAGGGCCGCCCCTTGGAAGTTGGCGGTGGTCAGGTTCGCGCCGCTGAAATCGGCCAGATAGAGGTCTGCCCCGGTAAACACGGCCCCTTGGAGCTTGGCGCCACGAAAGTTGGCGCCCTTGAGGTTGGCCCCCTTGAATGAGGCCCCCGCCAACTGCGCCCCAGAAAAATTGGCCCGTTCCAGGATCAAGCCCTTCAGGGAGACGCCCTCCAGTTGCATCCCAGAAAAATTACACTCAATGCAAATCCCTTGCGCGCTGGCCCGCTTCACCAACTCCTTGGGCGCCAGGGGGCCAGCCTCCTGGGCGGGCGGTGGAGGGGGGGCTGTTTGCGCGGCCGGTTGCGGGGTGGATTCAGCCGCAGGGTCTGCGGTGGGTTCCTGGGGGTGGATCGCGGGCTTGGAAGAGTCGGCGGCGGGAAGAGGAGCCTCCGCTGCCGGTGGTGGTGGTGGCTCCTCCTTCGCCGCAACTGGAGGAGGCGGTGGAGGGGAGGGCGCGCTGGTCGAGGCAACCTCAGCCGGGGAGGCGGCAAGCGCCTCCTCCCCGGGCGGCGAGTTCTGGGAAGTTGTGCCGGCTGCGGGCGTTGGGGCCGCGACGGTGGCTGGCCGCGTCTCCAACGTCCCCTTCGCTACCATCGGGGCCTTCTCCCGTGGCTCAGGTGCCGCCTCATGGCCTTCAGCAATCATGGCCTTTTGGGGCTCATCCACCGTGGCCTTGCCCAGATAGGCGCCAGTGAAATTGGCCCCATCCAAGTGGGCACCGCTGAGATTGACCTGAAAAAGATCCGCGGCCTCAAACACGGCCCCGGACAGGGTGGCACCAGACAGGTTGGCACCGGCCAGATCCGCCATCTTCAGCGAGGCCTTGCTGAGATCGGCGCCACTAAGGTCTGCCCCTTGCAATTGCGCTCGGGCCAAATCCATACCCGCCAGATTAGCCCCTTTCAGGTCGCACTTGCGGCACTCATTGGTCTTCAGCACCTGATCGAGATCCGCCTGCACAAAGGCTTGTGCAGGCGCGGTAAGAAGGATGGCAATGATTACTGCCAGGGAGAGCGATTTCTTCATTTAGTAACGATAGTACTCCGGCTTGAATGGCCCAGTCATGGGGACCCCAAGGTAATCGGCCTGTTCCTGGGTCAAGGTGGTCAAATGGACGCCGATCTTTTCCAGATGCAGGCGGGCAACCTTTTCGTCCAGGATCTTGGGCAGGAAATAGACCTTGTTCTCATACTGCTCATGGTTTTGCCACAGTTCGAGTTGGGCCATGACCTGGTTGGTAAAGGAGTTGCTCATCACAAAGCTCGGGTGGCCGGTGGCACAGCCCAAGTTGACCAGACGTCCTTCGGCCAGGACAATCAACCGTTTGCCGTCCGGGAAGATGACATGATCGACCTGGGGTTTGATATTCTCCCACGGCAGGGAGCGGATGGCGGCAATATCGATCTCGCTGTCAAAGTGCCCGATATTGCAGACAATGGCCTCATCAGGCATCGCCTCCATGTGGGCTTTGGTGATGACGCGCACATTGCCGGTGCAGGTGACAAAGATATTGCCCTTGGTGGCCGCCTCCTCCATGGTCACCACCCGGTACCCCTCCATAGCCGCCTGTAGGGCACAGATGGGATCGACTTCGGTGACCAGCACCGAGGCGCCCATGCCGCGCAGGGCTGCGGCACACCCCTTGCCGACATCGCCATAGCCAACCACCACGGCGATCTTGCCGGCCACCATGACATCGGTGGCCCGCTTGATGCCATCAATCAAGGATTCGCGGCAGCCATAGAGGTTGTCGAACTTGGACTTGGTCACCGAGTCATTGACATTGAAGGCCGGGGTCTTCAAGGACCCGGCGCGCATCATCTCGTTTAGGCGCATCACCCCGGTGGTGGTCTCTTCGCTGATGCCGCGGACATCCTTCATCAACTCGGGATACTCTTCATGCATCATCTTGGTGAGATCGCCACCGTCGTCCAGGATCATATTGGGGCGCCAACCGTCTGGGCCTTCAATGGTCTGGCGGATGCACCACTCGAACTCCTCCTCGTTCTCGCCCTTCCAGGCGAAGGTGGGGATACCGGCCGCCACCATGGCGGAGGCGGCATGGTCCTGGGTAGAGAAGATGTTGCAGGATGACCAGCGCAACTCGGCACCCAAGGCCACCAGGGTCTCCATCAGCACCGCGGTCTGGATGGTCATGTGCAGACAACCGGCGATCCTGGCCCCCTTGAGCGGCTGCTGCGCGGCGAACTCGGCCCTGGTTGCCATCAACCCAGGCATCTCTTTTTCGGCAATGGCCACCTCTTTTTGGCCCCACGCGGCCAAACCCATATCGGCGACCTTATAATCGCCGGCTTTTAATTGTGTCATGATTCTGTCCTTGATTTTTGTAAAATGGTTTTGAGTATTAGTTTGCAGGGTGAAATTTTTGCGCGGGTATTGGTTACAGCCCGGCGTCATCCTTGAGTGCCGCAGCCTTATCGGTCCGTTCCCAGGTGAATTCTGCGCGCTCTCGGCCAAAATGGCCATAGGCGGCGGTCTTTCTATAGATGGGACGCAGCAGATCAAGATGCTGAATAATCGCTTTGGGGCGCAGGTCAAAATGGCGGAGGATCAACTCCTTGATCTTCTGGTCGTCAATCTTGCCGGTACCAAAACTGTTGACACTGATCGAGACCGGTTTGGAGATGCCGATGGCATAGGCGACCTGGATCTCCACCTCATCCGCCAAGCCTGCGGCGACGATGTTTTTGGCGACATAGCGGCCCATGTAGGCTGAAGAGCGGTCGACCTTGGACGGATCCTTGCCGGAAAAGGCCCCGCCGCCATGGGAGCCGCGGCCTCCATAGGTATCAACGATGATCTTGCGACCCGTCACCCCGCAGTCGCCCACCGGCCCGCCAATGACAAAACGGCCGGTCGGGTTGATATAATATTTGGTCTCGCTATCCAGCATCTCAGCCGGGAGAATTGGTTTGATAATCTCCTCCATGATCCCCTCTTTCAGGTCCTCGTAGTCAACGTCAGGGGAGTGCTGGGAGGAGAGGACCACCGCCTCAATCCGTTTGGGGACGCGATTCTCATACTCGATGGTTACTTGACTCTTGGCATCGGGCCGTAGCCACAACAAGCGTCCGGTCTTGCGCACCTCGGACTGCCGCTTCATCAAACGATGGGCCAGGGCAATGGTCATGGGCATCAAGACCTCGGTCTCGTTGACGGCATAGCCAAACATCAGACCCTGGTCACCGGCCCCCTGGTCTAGATCCAAGCCATGGCCTTCGTCAACCCCCTGGGCGATGTCGGGTGACTGTTTGTCGATACTGGTCAGCACGGCGCAGGATTGGTAGTCAAAGCCCATGTCGGAAGAGTTGTAACCGATGCCCTTGATAGTCTCGCGAACAATCTGCGGCATATCCACCCAGGCGGAGGTGGTAATCTCACCGGCGATCAGGGCCATGCCCGTGGTCACCATCGTCTCGCAGGCCACCCTGGCCTTTTTGTCCTGCTCAATGATACTGTCGAGGATGGCATCGGAAATCTGATCCGCTACCTTATCCGGATGGCCTTCCGAGACTGACTCCGAGGTGAAAAAATGGTTCGACATGGTTCCTCCTGTTATTTTATGTGTTAGTATGAAAAAAATCGTTAATTTTTAAATGGTTACGCATTCCATTGGATGGTAGAGGTTATACACCTTCGGCGTCGGTTAGAGGAGTTACCTTTTTGCTTGACCCCCCCCGGCACACCTAGGCCCTCCAGCGCATTGACTCCATCCAGCAAGGCCCGATTGGCCGGCGCCGGGAGGCCAAGGGCGTGGGCCTCCCGGAGGATGGCGCCATTAATGGCCTCAACCTCGGTGCGGCGACCGTGGCGGACATCTTGTAACATTGACGAGATGTTCTCCCTCGTTTCCCGGCAGACAGTGATGGTCATGGCCACTGGATCGGAACTGACCTCTATCCCGCGGGCCTTGGCCACCCTGGCCGCTTCCCGCACGGCGGCCTTCAACGTAGCGAGGGCCGAGGGCCTGTTCAGCAACTCGCCATTGGCGCAGTTCTCCAGGGCAGTCAGGGCATTGATGCCGGCGTTGATAATTAATTTGTTCCAAGCGGCGGCCAGAATATCCTGATGGATGGAGGTGGAAATCCCGGCTCGATTCATCAGGTCAGTCACCTCCCGCAGCCTATGGTTTGCCGAGTCGCTGACTTTACCGGGAAAGCCCAAGAAGGTGGGTCCGGTGCCACCATGCCGGACTTGACCCGGCCCCAGGAGATGGGCGCCTTGCGCCGTGATCCCCAAGGCCCAAGAGGGATGGGAGAGTTCCGCCAGCCAAGGGTGATGGGCAATGCCATTTTGCAGGGCGATAAGCAGGCCCTGCGCACCCAGGAGAGGAAGGACGGCCTGCGCCGCCCCCCTCACATCAGCGGACTTCACGCAGAGGATGGCCACCGGCGCCCAGCCGATCTGGGCAGGATCTGCCGTCACCCCCACCGGGAACACGCTCAGCCCGTGCTGATCATGGAGTTCAATCCCCTGGGCCGCAATCGCCTTGGCCCGCGCGGGGCGGTGGTCAACCAGGATGACCTGATGTCCGGATCGAGCCAGGAGAGCGGCAAAGAGAGAGCCGAGAGCCCCGGGACCCACGATGCAGATCTTCATGGCAACTCCCTAGCAGACGCGCATTCCAGGTGTATTTATAAAAATAACCGACAATACTCCCCTGCCAGTGGCAGGGGAGTATTGTCGGTTCAAGCAGAAGAGGTGCAACGGCAAGGGAGAGCGTCGTTTACTTGCTGACCTTGGCGTCTTCGATGATCACATCATATTTGTAGCCGGAACCAAAATCCTTGTTCGCCGCCGCCGCGCCTTCCACGGTAACGATGTCACCTTTTTCGGCGGTATCCATGGTGGTCACCACCAGGTCATGGGTGTTTTTATTGGGGTCACCGGTTCCATCCTGAATATGCAGCCAGTTCTTGCCCATAATATTTTTGGAGACCTTGACCACCTGACCCTTCACGGCTACAGGTTTTTTGTCGAGGGTGGCGGACTTTTCGAAAACTTCGGCAATCGCATGACCATCGGGACCGGGTGCCTTTTCCACTTTCAGATCCGCGAACGGAACGACATTGCCGGCGCTCCCGCTAGAGGCCTCCGCCCCTTCTTTCTTGACCGCCTGATCGAAACTGCCGGCAGCGGGCGCTGGTTCATTGCCCCGGGAGACGCCGGTGGCAAAGACGATCTTCTCAAAGGTCTTATTGAGGGTCTTGCTGTTGAAGTTTTCCATCACCGAGCCACCCTGTAGAGTGATCTCCTCCCCTACTTTAAGCTCAGTCTTTGGCACCGCGGCCCACAGCTCCTTGCCCGAGCCATCGTCCAGACGCACATAGGTGTAGCCGCTGGCGTCCATGGTCTCGGCGACCTTGCCCTTAAGCACGGCAGGGGCAGCAGGGGCTTCCGGGGCGGCGGCAGGGGCAGCACTCTCCTTGTCACCGGCCGGAGAAGGCTGTCCGGCAGGGGCTTCCACGGCTGTCGCCTTCTTCTCCGTTGCCGGTTCTGAAGATTGCTGGTTATTGCCGCAAGCGGCCAAGGCGACGGTCAACGCAACCCATGTCAAACAACAATAAATCTTCTTCATCGCACATTCTCCTTACAGTAAAAAAGCGGTTTATGGTTCATTTCTGATAACGACAAAAATTCTCAAACCTTTTTCGAGAAATAGATCAAATATGTAAAAAATGTTTTTGTATACCACTATTTTTTCAGAAAGGCAAAGGCCAACTTATTGTTTTTCAGGCCAACCGTGCAGGTCCCGCCTTTGCCAAGAGGGCCGAACAAGATCTCCTCTGCCAGGACATCACCGATCTCCTTCATGATCAGTCGCCGCAAGGGCCGAGCCCCATAATCCGCGTCATACCCCTTCTTGGCCAACCAGGTGCGGGCCGCGGCCGAGAGGGTAATGCCAATTTTTTTATCGGCGAGTTGCGCCTGTAACTCCTGAATCAACTTGTCAACGATCCGTTCAATCACCGGCTCTGCCAGAGGCTGAAAGCTGATGATGGCATCCAGGCGGTTGCGGAACTCGGGGGCAAAAAGGGCATGCAAGGCCTTCTGGTCGCGCCCGGCCTTGGACCCGGTAAAGCCGATGGGGTTGGCTGTCATCTCCCGGGCCCCGGCGTTGGTGGTCATGATCAGGATCACGTTGCGGAAATCGGCGCGGCGGCCGGCGTTGTCGGTCAGGGTGGCACTATCCATGACCTGGAGCAGGATGTTGAAGACATCGGGGTGGGCCTTCTCGATCTCGTCCAGCAAGAGCACGCAGTAGGGGTGCTTGCGGATGGCATCGGTCAGCAGTCCGCCCTGGTCAAAGCCGACATACCCCGGGGGCGCCCCGATCAGCCGGGAAACGGCGTGCTTCTCCATGTATTCGCTCATGTCGATCCGTTCAAAGTGAACAGTCAGCGCGGCGGCCAACTGGCGGGCCACTTCGGTCTTGCCCACCCCGGTGGGCCCGGCAAAGACAAAGGCCGAGGTCGGTCGGCGCGGGTCGTTGAGCCCGGCCCGGGAGCGCTTGACCGAGGTGACCATGGCCGCTATCGCCTGATCCTGGCCAAAGATCTGGCTTTTTAAGGCCTGATCCAAGTGGCGCAGCACCTCTTGGTCCGAGGCCGAGGCGCTCTTGGCCGGGATCTTGGCAATCCGCGAGACCACCATCTCGATGTCACGCTCAGTGATCAATCGGCGTTTGCCTTTCCCCTCCAGGCGATAGATGGCGCCGACCTCGTCAATCAGATCAATGGCCTTGTCCGGCAAAAAGCGGTCGTTGACATGCCGTTTTGCCAACTCGGCCGCGGCATGCAAGGCGGTGACCGTGTACTTGACCCCATGGTGGGCCTCGTAACACCCCTTGAGACCCTTGAGGATGGCCACGGTCTCAGCCACCGAAGGCTCTTCGATGTCCACCTTTTGGAAACGGCGGGAGAGGGCTCGGTCCTTTTCGATATACTGCTTGTACTCTTCATAGGTGGTCGAACCGATGCATTTCAAGGAGCCGTCCTGCAACGATGGCTTGAGGAGGTTGGAGGCGTCCATGCTGCCGCCGCTGGTGGCGCCAGCCCCGACGATGGTGTGGATCTCGTCGATAAACAGGATGATATTGCCCGCCGCCTTGACCTCTTTCAACACCGCTTTCAACCGTTCTTCAAAATCACCTCGGTACTTGGTGCCGGAGAGCAGCGACCCCATATCCAACAGCCGGATAACGGCATCTTTCAGTAGGGCAGGGACTTGCCCCTGGTAGATGTGGCGGGCCAGACCCTCGGCAATGGCGGTCTTGCCCACCCCGGGTTCACCCACCAGCAGGGGGTTGTTTTTGCGCCGGCGGCAGAGGATCTGCATCACCCGCTGCAGCTCCTGGCCACGGCCAATCAGGGGGTCGATCTTGCCGTTAGCCGCCATCTCCGCAAAATTGATGGTAAATTTATCCAGGGCCGACTCCTTCTGGCCCTCTTTCTTGGCCTCATCGTCCTGTAGGTCCGGAGCAGGTCTGCCCCCCCCATCGAGATCATGGGAGATGAACTGGAGGATGTTGAGACGGGTGAGGCCCGCCGACCTGAGAAAATAGACCGCATAGGAGTCCCGTTCGGCAAAGATGGAGACCAGGACGTCTCCGGAGTCCACCTCCCTCTTGCCACAACTCTGGACATGGGCCAGGGCCCGCTGCAACACCCGGTTGAAACCGATGGTCTGCAACGGTTCTTGGCTCTCCTTGAGCTTGCCACCCAAGAGTTCGTTGTCAAAGAAGTGGCGGATTTTTTCCCGCAGCCCATCGACATCGCCGCCACACCCCTTGATGATGCGCACCGCCATCTCGTCATGGAGTAGGCCAAAGAGGATGTGTTCTACCGCGACATGTTCATGGTGATGGGCCTTGGCTTCGCGGATGGCCATTACCAGAGCGATTTCAAGTTTAGTACTGATCATGGGTTACACCTCTTCCATTGAGCACTTGAGCGGGTGCTCATTCTTGCGGGACAACTCATGGACCATCGCCACCTTGGTTTCGGCCACGTCCCTGGTGTAGATGCCTGCCACGCCCACGCCCTTTTTGTGGACATTGAGCATGATCTCGGTGGCGGCCACGGCATCTTTATTGAAAACGGTTTGCAGGATGGTCACCACAAAATCCATGGTGGTGTAATCATCGTTATGGAGCAGCACCTTGAAGCGGGGCGGCTCGTCGAGCCCTTTTTGCTCCTGACTCTCCGCCCGCTCCTTCTGTTTGGTCAACGTCTTGGTCATTGCGCTCTCGTCGGTCGATTAATACAATTGATGGCATCGCAAAAAGTCATGCAGCTGACCCTCTGTCAATGTAATTTCAATGTGTTACGGGGAGTGCCAGCGTCGTTTGAGCTGTTTTTGCGGAATCGACAAAATTCATGCTCAAGTGCCCCCACCTCGACGCCAGTGGGGAGCAACGAGGGGTTCTCGGGATTGGTCGCTGAAGGCGCGGCGTTCGCTCCGACTATTCCATCGTTTCGTATAATAACCATGGATCCTGGGTTTGTGGAGGTGGGGCGAAAAATTAAGGAGATAGTGATGAGGGGATTAGCGCCAGTCTTTTTGCCGGGGATGACAACGACTGCAGCCATTGATCGGAAAGGCCACCGTCATATGGCAGCTGCCGCAAAACATCCCGTAGAGATTTTTTTCTTTGTCAAAGGCAACCGTGCCCATGTTTTTGAGATCGAAGATATCGGGGTGGCAATTGGCGCAGTCA
>OBOI01000342.1_pt1 | contig 17078 bp, 8 predicted proteins | sample 1670151 | NCBI WGS metagenome assembly OBOI01 (sample SAMEA104232303, study PRJEB22302) | sediment metagenome | biome: forest; feature: aquifer; material: sediment | place: USA | collected 2011-08-07 | depth 0.01 m | reverse complement strand
CATGCCAACCGTCTTCTCACCAAAGGCCCTGCCAAACGCCACACCAACCGCCCCTCCAAACGCCACGCCAAACGCCATGCCACCCGCCATGCCGCCCGCCACGTCAACCGTCACGCCAACCACCACGCTAACCGCCATGCCAAACGCCACGTCAAACGCCACGCCAACCGCTATGCTAAACGCCCCGCCAATCGCTCCGCCAACCGCCCCGCCAACCGCCCCGCCTACCGCCATGCGGTAAAACATATGTGAAAGCGCCGGGTCCGCCCTACTCGTGGCAGAGGCTAAGAGCGCGCCGACCAAGGCGACGAGAAGCTGCGTACCCATGATAGCCAGCACGCGCTTCAGATACTCACCATAGGCACCTCGATTGATCTTCCGGCGCTGTTGCCAGAGTTGCCAGCCGGAGATGTCCGGCTGATCGATACCACACTCGCGCAGGAGAAGGTGCAATGTCAGCGGCTGCATGAACAGCATCCAGGCAAAGCGCCAATATCCCGGCAGCGCCGGTCGGGGCGAAGTCAGTTCCGTTTGTTCTTCAGCCATTCCGTCATCACCTTGCCAAAGGCCTCTCCCGCCACCACCAGGCCGCGGCGGTTCAATTCATGATCGACCTCTTCCCCGTCCAGCATCCCTTCCAGCTGACTCCGATACCTGTCATTGAGGCTGCGCCACAACTCCCGCAGGCGGGCGCGGGCCTCGTCGCGGAAGATCTCCAAGGCCTCGGCCGTGCCGTTGCCCTGCTGCCGGGCATCCCACAGGTGGCGGCCGAGCAGGGCCAGGTAGTAGGGGTGACAACCGGCCCAGGTGCGCATCAACTCGCGGTCTTCATCCCTAATGATCTCGCCGCCTTGGGCGATCAGGGCCTCGGCCGCCTCCTGGTCCAGGAGACCGAGGCGCTGCATCTCCAGGCGGTTGATGAAGGGCGAGGCGCGGTTGTCCGACTCGTAGATGCGATCCACCTCCTGCCGGGTGGCAAGCACCAGGCAGACCCGGCCGAGCATCCCCCGCAGTCGCTCGAAGAAGCGGGGGGGGAAGCGGGTGAGCATGCGGTCGGCCTCGTCGATGAGGATCAGTGGCGGCAGGTCGGCGGGACTTACGGCATCGAGCCATAGGGAGAGGCGGTCGGCGGCCTCATCCGCGGCATCCGGGGGGGCGTCCGCCGGTGCCGGCTGGCCGCTGACCGCAGTGACCAAGGCCGCGCAGGAGACGGCCTCCGGTCCTTCGCCACTGACCAGACGTACGACGCGGCCGGCCTCTTCCGCGGCCAGGCGCAAGGTCTGGAGCACCGAACTCTTGCCGATGCGCCAGTCGCCCACCAGGGAGAGGCTACGCTTCTCATCCAGGGCGAGCTTCAGCCGGCGCAGCAGGTCGGCGCGGCCGACGAAGCGGGGCGGCACAGCCTCGTCCCAGGGGTTGAAGGGGTTGACGACAGTTGGCGTCAACGCCATGGGGAGAGCAGCCGCCGGAAGCGGAGCGGTTGCCTGGGGTGGCGCCGCAGTCAAATCGACAGCCGCAAGGGGTTGGTCGCAGGACGGTCCTTGCTCTCCGGCATCGAGGAGGGAGTGGCTGCTGATGCCACGGAAGAGGTGAGCGACCGCCCCCAGGAGGCCCTGCAAACCCATTTTCGGTTTAGCCGCCGGCGGAAGCGAAGTGGGGTCCTCGGTCACCACCGGCACCGTGCTGCTGGTTGGTGGTGAGGGTGGCAGCGCGGGGGGCGGAGAGGTCGGGGGTGCTGCCCCCTCGACGGCAATCGTTTTCTTGGCCCAGTCGGCGATCCGGAAAGTGATGTCGGTCCAGGCCTGGTCGCGCTCGCCGTTATCCTGAGGGAAGGTGATGACGGGCCTGCCATCCTTGGGCAGGGCCTGGAGCACACTGAGCTTGTCGTCCAGTTCCCAGGCACAGGGCCTGACGATGATCGGGGACAGACGGATCTCCTCCCGTAGGCGTCGCTGCCAGAGGTGTTCCATCTCCTGCGACTGGATGAAATCGGAGGTCAAAAAGGCGTCGGAGACCAGCAACAGGGCCAGGGAACAGTCGTCCATGGCGGTGAGGATCTCCTGTCGCCAATCGGCCCCGCCGTCGATCTGGCGGTCATGCCAGGCCGCCACCAGGTTCTTGCGGCGCAGCACCGTCAGGTGGGAGATCAAGCGCTCCTTGAACGACTCGTCGGTATGGGCGTAACTGACAAAGATGCGCAGGGGGGCGGTCATGGCTACTCCTCAATGCTAAGGGATGGAAGGTCCGGTGGAGCGATCGCTTCCGGGGTTACACGGACAATAAAACATCGACGAATATGGGCAATGATTTTCTGAAAGTGGTGTTGCCACAAGCGCCCTTCCACCTGGCGCGACAATTCGGTGAGGCGGTTTATCTCCTCTTCGCTGGTGACTGGTGAGGGCGACTGCAGCTCCCGCACGCGAAAGCTGCCCAGCATCGCCTTGACACCGTTCAACAGGTTACCGTTTTGCAAGGCCATGGCCCCGTACTTCTGGTAACCGGTCAGGGCCGCGGCAAAGTCTCCTCGTTCCAGGGCGGCGTCGGCTTTGTTGCGGTGGAGGAGTTCGATGCCGGTCTTTTGGGCAAACAGGGTGTAGATGCGCCAGGCGTCGTCAGGGCCTTCTCCGGGAGCGATGCGGGAGAGAAATTTGCCGGCGTTGGCCATGCCCGCAGCATAGCCGTGATGATGGCTGGTTTCGTAGATGGTGTGCCAGGCACGGCGCAAGAACCTTCCTGCCAGGGTGTGCGGCCGCCGCGCTCGGCGCTGCACCACCCGTTGCACGATGGCCAGAAAACGAACTCCATGCTCGATGACCGTGTGGCGTATCGCCGGAGCCAACCCTTCAAGCCGCTTACCCGTCACCAGCAGACAGAGACCCACCAGGCCGGCCACCAGCAGGAAATAGACGACAACGGTCAGTCGCGCCAGGTGGAGCGCATAGCCTGTTTCCGGGTAGTAGGCATCGGCCGGCAGGCGCATGCGCAGGGATTCGGCATGAATGATCAGCCCGTGGATCAGGGCCGACACGTCTTGTCGGCCATAGCGCGCCATCCGCAAACCGCAGGAGCCGAGCTGTTGATAGCGGGACATCTCATGGTGGCAGTTGGCGCGCATGCGTAGGTATTCGATTTGGGACCGTGCCGGCAGGGCGTGGAATTCGTCAACGCCGATCCGGTCAAGGATGGTCAACGCTCCCTGGGTACTGCCGATATGCGGAACCAGGATGGCATGGAGCAGGGTGCGCTGCGCGGCGGTGAACACGACTTCGCGGCGGAACTCAAACGCCAGTTCGGCCAGCAGAGAGGCAAGATCAGGTGGTGCGGCAGGGGGCGAGGGGACGTACTTCCCCAGTTGCGCAAAGATGTCGGCAGGGAACCCTTCCACGAGCATAGCGTTAGTCTGGCGGGCGTTTGCGGTCACGGGCGACTCCGCGCCGAAGTGGTCGATCCAGATGATGGGTAGACTTTCAAGGGCCGCGCCAGCCAGGTGCGGCAGCAGGTCGATGTCGCGGCCGCTGTAGCCGACAAAGCACCACTGGCGGCCCTGTGCCTGTGCGGTCAGGAACTTTATCCACGGGGCGTTGAAAGTGGCGATCTCGCTGGCCGTGGTCCAGATGGTTTCGGTGTCGCAGGCCCCGGCGCTGGTTTCAATGCTGCCGTGGATCTTGCAGATGGCAAGCTCGCTCAAGTCATAAGGGGGCGGGTCGTGGGGGAGATAGACCCGGAAGGGGATGCCAAGTTCCCGGGCCGCCTGCTCGAACATCACGTCGAAATTCGGTGTCACCAGCGGCACCCCAGCGGCATGGGAATAGGTGACCAGCAGGCGGTGGATATCATTCGGCTGGATGCGGATGCCGGCGCGGTGTTGCACCTCGCTGCCCAGGACGGTCCACAGGCGCAGGCAGCCCCGGTCGCCGCCCATGCGGATGATGGCCTCATAGACCAACTCGGGTTGTAACTGCGAGAGGCGCTGCCGGGTCTCGTCGTCGCAGGCCTCCGGCAGCACCAGATCCAAGGTCTGCCGCAACAATTGATCGGCCGAGGGCAGCCCGGAAGCACGGGAGATCCCCGATCCCGCCAGGAAGATCAGACGGTGGTTGGCGAATGCGGCGTTAAGGGTTGCCAAGGGTGACATAGGTGGTGGGCCTAGTTCGTTTGTTAAGGCGAGGGGGAGGGTGCGGTGCCAAAATCTGGTAGCCGCTGCAGAGCATGGCTGGCTCCGGCCTTGCGCTATGTTTTTAAGAGCGAAGGCTGATAACCACATCCGGCCGTGCTGCCTTGAACTGTTCAAGATTCTCGCCGATACGCGAATGGCCTAAATTAATTTTTTTAAGTGAAACAATTGGGATCAACGGACTCAGATCAGTGACCTTCGTCCCAATTAAGTTCAGGTTAATAAGATTAGGTAGCCCTGACAGCGGAGCAAGGTCGCTCACCTGGGTCCCGGCCACGTTCAAATCTTGTAGAGGTGTTAATCCCGCCAAAGGGGAAAGGTCGGAGACAGGGGATGAGGATACAGATAATTGTTCAAGCGTCTTCAATTCAGCAAGTGGGCTATAATCACTCATAGGAGTACCTACACAATAAAGGGTCTTAAGCGACAGCAGTCCGATTAACGGAGTGAGGTCACTCACCAATGTGAAAGAAAGATTCAGATATTCGAGCGACTTCATCCCGGCCAGGGGTGCGATGGTGGTTACGTGCGTGCCCGCCAAGTAAAGTCGGCGAAGCGAGGTCAACCCGGCTACCGGCCTTATATCATGAATGGCGGGTGACGATAAATCCAGCCAAGTAACGGATTCTGGACACGAAGAAGGCCAGGGAAGCCGCTCCTCCGGGCTCAATTCGGTACAGGCAAGCACCCATTCGTTGTTAACCTGACTTGAATAGGGAGGGAGTCGGTGAACCCCTTTCAGCATGGCTTGCGCGCGGGTGCTCCCAATCAAGCGCAGCAGTCGTAGGCAGCGGGCCACCATGTGGCAGTTTTGCCATGCCCCCCACCACATGCTGTTTCCCAAAGTATCTGCAGCATAAGGCAGGATACGGGGGCCGATCTGGGCCAGGGCCTCGACCTCGTTCATGGAGGCCGGCGGGAGCAAATCCGTGAGGAAGCCATCAATGGTATTCGAGAGCCCGGCAGCCAATCGTTTGGCGGCAGCCCGGCAGCGAACTAGAAAGAATTGGCGCGATTTGGTAGTAGCCAGGGCCTTGCGCTCCCTTTTCGTGAGGGCACCGGTCTTTCGCGTTTGGATCTTGGCAGAGGTCACGCGGGACAGGAGTTTACCCACCAGCCCTGAACTGAACAGCTCCGGGGCCAGGGCCAAGGCAAAGAGGATGACCGGCTGCCAAGCCGGGTCGTCGGCATGGGCGGCCAGGGAGTTCCAATCGCCGTCGGCGACAACCCGGCCTGCGGCCAGATACTCCTTCAAGGTGTTGTGGAGAAAGTCGATACGGCCATCACTTGCTGGGCGCAACAGGCCGCTCCGTTCGACCAGGGCCTGCACGACCTCCTCCGCCTCGCCAGGGACCCTGCCGGGAATAGAGTCCAAATTCGATGCCACCAGGGAGGTGGCCACGGTGATCTCCATCGCGGAGTCGCCGTGACTCACCATCAGCCAGGCGAGTTCGGCCAGCAGCTCTTTTTTCTGGGGGTAGGAAAGCGCCCGCCAAGTCGACGAGAAGTGGCTACCAATCAGGCCGGGGGTCTCCCGTTCCCGGCGATGTAGCAACATATGGCAGAGGGCCTCGGACAACTCCGCCGGCGTCTCCGGCAACTTCTCCTGCCTATCCCGGTACAGGGCGCAGATCATGGCGCAGAGCAGGGGGTTGGTCGCCAGTTTGCCGAGTTCCAGTTGCTCAGCCAGTTCCGTTTTCAGCCGCGTGGCTGTGCCCGGGAGGTCCTCTCCGGGGCGAGGGCGCGATTTCAGTTCCTGGGTCGCTGAGCGATACCACTTGTCGATGAACTCATCCCGGTCCCTGCGGCTCATGGGTTCAACCCGGGCCTCGGCAAATCCCTGCCGTTCCAGCCAGCCTGCGGCCACCGCGCCGGGGCGGGTGGTAACGACATAGAGACAGTTCGGGTAGGTGCGGATCAACTCGCCGATTTCTTCCGCCAGCTGGGGCCGCCGGTCGCGATGGATCTCATCCACCCCGTCAAACAAGACCAGGGCTTGCCCGGAATCGAGGAGATCGGTCATCCAATCCGGCGGCGCGGTGGGGAGGTGCTTGGCCAGGAAGGTCGGCAACTCCCTGGCCGCCGGCAGCTGCCCGGTGGGGCAATCGCGCAGGCGAATGAGCAGAGGGATCTTCTGCCGCCAAGCCCCGGGGGGAGACGACGGCCAGTCAGCGGTATATGGGTCCGGTAGCTGCGGAAGGGCGGGAGGTGTAAGGGGCGAGGGGGGAGCCGTTGCCCCGGAGAGGACCTGCTGGGCGGCCTGGATGGTGCACCACCGCAACAGGGTGCTTTTGCCGGCGCCGGCAGGTCCATTGATGAGGAGGCGTTTACTCCCTGCGCTGATCCTGTCCAGGATGTGCTCAATGGTGGTGCTGGCAGCGCCCACTTCCTGTGGCGGCTCCCCGGCGTCTTCAGGGAGGGCCGGCTTGGCGAACGGCATCGGCATGCGCTTTAGGACGGGGCCAGGGGGCAGGTTGTCTTCATCCTCGGCTGCAAGGTTGAGCGAGACATAGGCCACGGAGAGCTGATGGCGCTGGAGTTCGCGGGGGATGTCGCAGCCGAAAAGTTCCAAGACGTCATACTGTTCGATGACATGCTTGCAGTAGCGACGGGTGTAGCTTTCCTCAGCTGACTCGCTCGTGGTCAGGGGCTCGCCTCCCGGCGTGGGAGGTGGTTCGGGAGGGATGCGGACCGACCTGTTGGCGGTTAGCCACGGTAAGGAGGGGAGTGTCCAGAGCCCGTCCTTGGTCTTGCCGGCAACATTGCGCGCCACCCAGCCCCGTCCGCTGGCATCCCACTGGCGTAGCCGAATCTCACCCTGTCGCTGGTCCAGATCAATACGTCCGAAGCTGTAACCATTGGCCATCCATGACGAGTTGTAGCACGCTGCTGCCGAGAGGACCAGCCGTTGGTCGCCATCAACCTCCACCCATTCGTCATGGTCATGACCATGGAGGACGATGGCGTACTCTTGCCGCAGACGGCGCATCACCTCCGATCCCTCCTGGGGCATGAACCAGCCGCCCGGGTGGTGGAGCAGGGCGAAGGAGAAGTCGACCGGCCCCATGCGTTCTTTCAGTTGCGCGACCTGCCAGTCAACCCCGAACCACAGTTTCCCTTTCTCGTCTTTTCCAGCGCAGGACCAGGCGGAGTTCAGGCCGGCAATGCCTATGCGGAAGTCGGCGATCTCACGGCCATCGGCCCAGATGAGGTGCGGGTCTTCGGGAGCGAGGTGGAGCAGGCCATAACTGGTGAGAAAGCGGCGGTAGTCGGCCAGACGCTCCATCCAGCTTCGCCACTGCTTTTTGCCATCGGCCATGGCACCCTGAATTTCAGCCAGTGGCCTGTCGCTCATGCGGAGCCAGGCGGTCTGCTCCGGGGTAATCTCCCCTCGATCCACGTCGTGGTTTCCAGGCACCAGGTAGAGATTACGAATCGGGATCTCGGGTTCAAAGGCCTTGCGCACCGCATCAAGGAAAGAGCGGACCAATTGGTACTGGTCGTCCATGATCTCTCCATCGACAGCACCAAAGGCCAAGTCCCCGGTAAAGAAGACAAAGTCAGGCCTAAGGCCATGCTCTTGCTGCATCAACTTCAGGTCACGGACCAGGGAGTCCGTGACCTGCCGCGCGTCCCAATCGTTTCTGAGGCGGGCATGGAGGTCGGAGAGGTGGAGCCAGGTTAGAGTTCTATTCATAGGGAGTTGGTGGTGGGGTGAAGAGGATTTATTTGCAGGGCAGGGTGGACGGCTTTGGTAACAGGCCGATCACCCTGCCGACATTCTTATGTGCATCGGGCAAAGAGAGGGATGTCAATGATTTGAGGCAGTGCGGTACTATGGTTTTCTTCCGGCACTTCATCCATCTTGATCCTCTCTGCCCAGTCAGGGAGCTGCCTGCGGCCCTTTCGGGAACAGTGGGGTCAGTGAAAAGCCGTGTAACGGCACCACCAGCTCGATCGGTTTGGCAGCGGTTTTGACATATTGATTGAACCACGAAGGGTGCTGGATCGCGATCAGCAGTGAATGGGGGCCATCCTGCATGAAACGTAGCTCTGCCTTGTCTGGTGGGGAGTGTTCGAAGAACGGACTGTCCAGGAGTTGGGCACCGGCCACCGACGAATCCTTACCCACGGTGAAGCGACGGAGTTGCAGGATGGCCTTGAAGCTCTCTCCCGGTGCGACATGGACGCTCTCGTACCCCGCCCGCGTGCCGGTGGATGACGGGAGCACGTCGAAGGGGGCGCCCGTTTCATTGACGAAGCTCACCACGTAAGGAGGTGAAAGTTTGTCGTAGGCGACGTCGACCGGCAAAAAGACGTAGTTCGTGCAGGCGGCAATGGTCGCGGTCATGGCCAGGAGGGCACACATGGTCAGTACGCGGCAAAGGGTTCTGGTTCTCGTAACGCTATTCGGGGTCATTTGTTTTCTCCTCTTCTGTTATGCGAGACGCAAGTTGTCGACGAAGGCCCGGTATTCGTCCGGCGGCAGCGCATTGAGATAGGCCTGGGGGTCTGGTGCCTTTTGCAGTTCCGTGCCTATTGCCGTGACGCGGTCAGGCGTGGCGTAGTCGAAATCGGCATGGGCCTGCTGCGGCCCGTCGGCGATTTTTTCACCCTGGATCAGTTTCGTCATGATCTCCAGCGCCAACGGATGCTCGGCAGCGCCGCCGTGCTTCACTCCGATGATGTCGAACACGTTTTCCGGAGGAGTGGTCGCGAGCCGTGCCGACCAAAACGGTACTGTGCCGTCCCCTCGGCCGCCGTGGTCGAAGTTGTCGCCAATCGGATTGCCGTTGCTTGCGGCGTATTTCGCTCCATTCACCGCCTGCCAACGCAGTTCGAGGTCTGTATTGCCACCGTGCTTGCCGGAACTGTCACTGCGAATGTGGTAGATCAGTTGTGTGACCTCCGGCGGCAGGGGGCTATCGATCCGGGTAAACTGCTCCTTGGCCATCACCAGATGAGCCCTCGGCACCTCCGGCCGGAATCGCCCGGCAATGGCAGGGGCACTATCGAAGGGATCGCACTCCATGCCGTCATTGTCAAAATCCCGCACCGGATAGCGAGTTAGGCCCAGGGCCGCGAGGCGCGGTAGCAGTACCTCGCGGGGGGCCGGAAGCAGGCTGTATGTCCCCTGGAGGGTAGCCACAATCCGCGCCACTCGGTCCGGGCCGCCGGTGAAACTGTTGATCAACTCCTCGCCAACATAATAACGCGGGAAATGGGAACTGGTGCCATAGAAGGGGGTGCAGCAGGTCACTAACCTCTTGCACCAGTCAGAGAGCTTTTCTCCGGCGTCGACCAGATCGTTGATGAACAGTTTTGCCACCAGGCCGCCTTGGCTGTGGGCATAGAGGGTCAAGTTTCGTCGTGGATCGGTACATCCCGGATGTTGCTGCTGTACCTGTTCGGCAATAAGCTGCAGGAACACCCGAACGTAGCCACACTCCTTGATCGGCGCCCGGCGCCAGTCATAGCCCATGCCGACAACATTTGCCTTGTCGGCGAAGTGTTGGAAAATTCCGTCGTAGGACTTAACGATGCTGGACAACTCACCCGCGGCAATGATCGGGTGTTGATCAACCTCCTCGGTGAATTGGTCTTGAACGAGTGCCGACAGTTCACCTTTCAACACCGGCCACAGACCAAGCCACAACTCAGAGAACTCCTCAATCTCCGGTGTCGAAGCCGGGTCATAGACCGTGGTGCAGCGCAACAACCGGGAGCCCATGCCGCCGGGGAGGATGACGATTGACGGCAAATCGGGGTTGTAGTTGTTCGCGAAGTCGCGCGCACGCTTTAGAAGCTCCGCGCGACGCAGTTCATCAAGCCGGGTCAGGTAGCTCATTGGGACTCCTCCATGGGGTTAAGGTTATTAGTGTGGTCACACACGGATAGATGCACTTTCTTAGTGGCGATCTACATCTGCTTTTCAGGGATCTTGAAACCGAGGTAGACGCCCGAACTGATGCCCATTAAGGCGAGCAGCGGCGGGTCGAATTGTGGCATGGCCAGGTTTTGGTAGACGCCGATGATAAAGACGATGCCCAGTGTCAAGGTCCAGACCAGCATCTGGAAACGGTGGAGCGTGATGCCGTTGACGTCGGAGAGCAGGTCCATCACCAGGCCATGCGAAGGGGGTCGGATCAATTGTTCCAGGGCATGGATCTCCTTGTTCAGGGCCTCTTTGTCTGTGGCGAGTGCTGCTTGTTTCGTCAGCTGCTGAGCGGTTAACTCCGCCCTCTTTTTTTGCTTCTCCGCGTCATCACCCGCTTCGCCCATGGAGGCGAGTGCTTGCGCTATCTCTTGGATCTCCTTGGTCAGGACATCTTTATCCGGGGTAGTGTTCAGGATTGATTTTTTTGCCTGTAGCTGAGCCTCCAACTCATCCCGTCGCTTCTGCTCCTGTTCGCTTTTCCCTGCTTCGATCATGGCCGCGCCCAGGGTTGTGCCCGAGCCGATACCGATTAAGGCCAGGATGTTTGGTGTCATGATGCCGTTGAAGCTGCCGGTCATTAGACAGAGGAAGATGAACGCCGCAAACACCAGGAAGAACCAGACTGCGGCCTGGGTCTTCGCCAGACTGTAGGGGGAGTGCTTTTGATCATCCACTGCCCGAGGCGTTCCGTCGCGGAGGATATTCGAATTGGCCGCCAAGTAGCATAGTCCCCAGGCCACGGCCCCGATAACGAGCACCAGGAGCCACCAAGAGCCTGAAAACAGAGTGACGGTCAATTGAGGACGGTTGCTGTAGTCCGTCGGTGGCCATTCGCGGCCGCCCTCTTCCGGACCTACGCTGACCGAGACTGCCCGCACACCACCCCAGGGCGGGCTGCTCAGGATGGGTTGCCAGGGCTCCCGCGCCATGGTCTTACCGGGGAGGGTGAATTCCAGTATGCCGTTTGTTGCGTCCTCCCCGGTTGGGTATGTCCCCTTGAAGGGGTGGCCGTCGAGGTAGGGCACCAACTTCTGGAGATTGATTTTGCCGTCGGCCGGGAGGCCATCAATAACAACCCTGATGCGGCTGCCATCGGCAGTGGCCTTGGAGACCTCTTTGCCGTTATTATCCAGGGCGACTACTTTCTTGACCGACACCCTTGTCTGCACGGCTGGGTCAGGGGCGGCAGCTGCCGTCCCGTTGTCTGCGATCACGGTAGTGGTGCAGATCATGATGAATAGTAGTGCCGCTACCATACCACGTCCTAACACTGCACATCCCCGGCAACGTAAATTGTCCGCCATGTCGAGCCTCCTTTCGTTCATTACAGTTTTGTGGGATTGATCCAGGCTTCAGGGAATTTGAAGCCCGGACTTGACCCCACGGTTAGTCCGTCAGATTTTCAACAAACTCCTGAATCGATCCTGGGCGTGATGCGCGGCGCAACTCGCCTGGGGATAAAAAGGTGGTAGGGCGTCTCCCTCTTTTTGAGTAGGGTGCGTTGGTAGTCCAACTCGTCATGACTTTTGCGTGCCTCCTGTTCGATGTCGTGGGCGAAAGAGCGGATAGTCTTCTCGAAGACGGGATGGTTGCAACCGTCCGCCTGGTAGATGAGCCGGTGCGGCTGTTCGTCGCAATCCAGTTCCCAGCCGGAGATGGCCATGTGCTTCTCCCACTCGCGGACGCTGATGGTGTCATCAATCCCGAAGTGATGGAAGAGGATGCCCGGCGCGCGACTGGCGTCGAAGTCCATAGTGTCGGCCAGACGGAGCAACACCCCGGGGAGGGCAAAGTTGACGTGTTCGCCCCCTGCCAGACTGAAAAACGCGTCGTGGCGGCCGGATGTTGTGGTGTGGTTCAGTTGCTCGCGCAGCCAGTGAGCCTCCTGGTTGTGGCTGATGGCGATCAGGGCCAGGTGGTGCTCGAAATCGAGGTTGCCGTAGGTAAAGAGGGCCTGGTTTCGGGTCTCCTCCTTTATCTTCGTCAGCCATGCCGCGACCCGTTCGACGTTTGCGGCATGGGTGCGGCGGAGGAAGTCGGAGAGGATATGGCCGTCGAGAATAGCCGCCTTGCGCCTGGATCCCTCCGTGCCCTGCCGATAGAGATGTTCGATCTGGCGCTGTTGCTCGGCACAATGCTCGGAGCGGTGGCGCAGGAATTCACGGCGTCCCTTGTCCTGGAAGGTATCGTCCTGCAGGCGGCGGTGTTCTTCGTCGGAGAGGGCCATGCCCAAGTCATGGGTGAAGGCGGCGAGGATGCACAAGGCACACTCCAGCGGTGAGAGGTGGTTGCGCGTCGCCTCCGGCAACAGCCTCTCCATGATGGCCAGGACGTTGAAGAGGTGAGTCTCGTTGTGAAGGGTGTATTGGGGGTGCGGACGATCTGGGCGCTGATCCATTTGGACTGCGTGACCACGGTGCCGACATTGGCCGCCAGCTTCCGGCGCGCCTCATCGTCGTCGGTGGGCGCTTCGCTCAGGCGAGCAAACAGCTTTGACTCTTCAAGGCACGCGATACGTTTCATAGGGTCTGGTTCGTTGATTCATTGTCTCGGGGGCCAGAGAAGTACTGGCGGAGATCACTTCGAGATTTGGTGTACTCCTAAACCGCACCTTACGTAGGATCCGGCGATTCAATGATATCACCAGTTATGAGCGGGCATATTACTTAATTCCCATCTTTCCGCCCACCTTATTTGTGATTTACAAAACAAAAAAGGGGTGAAGATATTGCCTTCATCCGCCTGCTGGGCTACCGATTTTGGGGTGGCGGCGAGCGGATTGGCGGAGATGGAGGGGGCCATGCAAGAACATTATATTGGCGAAGAGATTCATCCCTTGCCCGAGGAGCTCGACTATTCGGCTTCGGCGCCAGGGGAACCTGCAATCCCGCGCAAATTTAAGTGGCGGCAAGAGATCCTCGAAATCTGTCACATCCTGAGAAAGTGGAAGAACAGCTCGGGGTGCCGGCATGGCAGCGGGATCGATCCGTGCGCAAGCGCTTGTACGAGATCAGGACGACGTGCAACCGGGTGATGACCATTTGTTTTGATCGGCAATTTCAGAATCCCACGGGCGGAAAAGGTGGTGGTTGCTTTCAACGGTGATTGGGGAGTGTTCTTCCCCGAGATGACGGGCAGGGAGTGTGCCGACAGCGGTCAGGCCGTTGGGGCCATGGTGAAAGTCCAGCTGCAATTGTTCTGTTTTCTTCAATGACCCCAGCCTACCAACAACCATCCTGCAACATGTACGTCTCGAATCGTGTCGACTCCGCAGGTACCAGGGTAGGGGATATTGACACCCAAGAGGCCGAGGTATAGTCTGAGAGTAAACCGAGCCTGACCATGATCCAGCACTGCCAGCGCAGCCCCTGACGCTCTACCCACCCCCAAGGAGGAATGGCCATGAAGCGAACACTTTTCCCCTTCGTTCACCCTGCCGACCGTATGCTTGCCCCCATGACCCATGGTGACCCGGCGCGGCCGAGTTGCCTGCCCACGCGCCTGTGGTCTGTCTGCTTGGCCCTTGTGCTGGCACTGGCCCTGGCTGGGCAGGGGCGGGCGGCCACGGACCTGGTCGTGCCCTTGACCCAGGGGTGGAACCTGATCACCCTGCCCCTTGTCTTCACCGGTGCGGGGGCGGGTACGCTCCTTACCCAGGCCGGGATCACCGAGACCTGGCTGTGGACGAACGGCGCCTGGCAGCCGGTGGCGGCGGATGAGCTTATGCTGACGGGCAAGGGGGTGTGGGCGAAGAGCCCTGCCAGCGGGACCCTTGCCATCAGCGGGGAGCAGATGGCCATGCCCTACGCCTGGAGCATGGGCTGGAACCTGACTGGGGTCACCGGCTCCGCCGACACCACGGTGGCGGCCGCGGTGCAATTCGCGCTCCTCATGGACAACGACCAGTATTCCCCCGAGGCCAAGGTCATCTCGGTGTGGAAGTGGCAGAACAACGGCTGGGCGGTGAACCTCCCGGCCGCGGCGGATAAGGGGGCGCAATACGCCAATGACAACGGTCTGGCCTTCTTCACCGATCTCAAGCAGTTCCAAGGGTTCTGGGTCCAGGTCGGACTCGCGGGCACGCCCCCGGCCCTGCCGCCGGCCCTGCCCGGCTCCTCGACCACCACCATTGCCACCACGACCACCACCAGCACCAGCACCACCAGTACCACCGGCAGTTCCTCCACCACCGTCTCCACTACCACGACCACCACCCTGCCGACCTTCACCATCCCCTTGACCCAAGGCTGGAACTTGGTGGGGAGCCGGACGCCCATCATGAAGGCTGACCAGACCTTTGCCGACCAGGGTCAGTTCGTCAGCGTCTGGAAGTGGCTAGACACCGGCTGGGCGGTCTTCCTGGCCGGCGAAGAGGTCCCTGGCGCCTACGCCCAGGGCAAGGGCTTTTCGCCCCTTACCGCGATCGACCCGGGCGAGGGGTTCTGGGTCAACGCCGTCAAGGATGGGCAGCTCTCCCTCCAGGGCGAGGTGGCGGTGAGCATGGAACTCGCCGTGGTCCAGGGCTGGAACTTGAAGTGCCTCCTCTCTCCGAATCAGGTCTCGGCCACGGCGCTCTTCGTCCCGCCGACGCCGGCTATCAGTGCTTGGGCCTGGCAGGGGGAGACCTGGGCCGTGCTCCTGCCCGGGGAAGCCAAGGCCGGGGAGTACGCCGACAGCAAGGGCTTTTCCCCCCTCACCACCCTCAAGCCTGGCCAGGGCTTCTGGGTCAACGCCGCCGCGGGCGGCACGATCCCCCTGCCCACGCCGCCCCCCGACCTGGGCAGCATCCACTACACCGCTGATACCGGCCTGCAGGCCAACACCACTTACGCCCACGACGGCAACCCGGCGGTGGTCACGGTGACCGACGGTCAGGGCTATATCTGGACCCTGACCATCCCCTACGGAGCCCTGCCCTGGCCGGAGAAGGTCACCCTGACCCCCTTTGCCTCCCTCGACGCCACAGGCTCGGTGACCAAGGCCACCAGCGGGGTCAGGCTCGAACCGGATGGCCTGTACTTCGTGCAGCCGGCCACCCTCTCGGTGCAGCCCCCCAGCGGCGTTCAGGCCGCGGGCCTGCTCTTCTCCCTGAACCACGACGGCACCGGGGTCCAGTTCGCCCCCACCGCCATCGGCACGGGCGCTCTCTCCGCCCAGATCGATCACTTCAGCGCCGCGGCCTACGACCCCAGCCAGGACGGCATGGAGTTCTATACCAAGCAGGCGGAAGAGGAGTATGCATGGGCGGTGAAGGAGGCCCAGGCCTTTCTCGCCCAGGGGGCGCCGAGCCCGCCGAGCCCGCCCGCCCTCTGCCCTTACTGTCGGGGCACCGAGGCCAACCAGGATCATGGCGAGTATTATGAGTATGAGCACGCCTTCTGGGAGCCTTACCAGGATATCGAGCAGGTCCTCCTGTCGGCGGCCAGGACCCTGGATCTTTTAGGCAGCTCCGTGGACACCAGCGGGGGCAAGGCCCTTGCCAAGCAGATCGCCGAGCTGGCCTGGAAATCGATTGTGGACGAGGGGAAGAAGTATGAACAGGAGTCGCCGCCGGAGCGGCTCATGGTGGTGGTGCCGGTGGCCCTGGCTGTGGCCCGGCAGGTGCAACTCCTGGGCGGCGAGGCGGCCACCGAGACGGTAATTCCGTGGTGCAAGACCATTCGTGATTACTACTTCGACCAGTTGCAGACCCAGCACGACTACCAGGCCTGGCCCCTGCTGGTCAGCCTGGAGCGGAACTATGAGCTCGTGGGTGGGGCGGACGACGGATTTGTCGACAAACTCATCGCCGCCCTGACCTTCGAGGTGAAATGGGAGAACACCTTTACCCTGGGCCAGGCCCAGGTCACCCAGGAGGCAGACCTCAAGGAGTTGGGGCTCAAGCTCGAGAAGGGCTGGTGGTGGGGAGACATCACCCTGAACTACACCGGGGGGTATTTTATTTCCCAGGAGCACCCCCTGATCATGCCGCTGTCGCTCACCACGGAGCTCACCATGTGGAATTGGGACCCCTGCGTCACCAAGACCGTGGACGTTGTCCTCTGGGGGGCCTTCGGGTCGAGCGAGCCCTATGGCGGGCTCACCTCACCCCAGGCCGTGGCCGTGGGCGCGAGCATGAATGCCTACAGCGCCCGCGTCGTGCAGGGCAACCCGGCGGGCTTTATGTTCACCGTGCCCCTGAGCAATAAAAACGCCACCCTGGGGGATCAGGAGTTCTCCGGCTCCGGCGCCGGGGGCAATGCCCAGGCCCAGAGCCACATCACCATCATCCATACCCCGAAATAGGGCCATCAGTTGCGGAGAACAGAGGCTTGTCTGACGTTGTTCTCTATTCGCTCGTACCACGGCACTATGGGCGGTGCACCCAAAAGCCCTCGCCGGGGTTGATGGTGGTGAGTTGACCGAAGCCATGGGCGTTGGCATAGGCGCCGGGGGAGGCTTCGCCGGCCAGATAGACCGACCAGTTGTCGTTCTCCCATTTCCAGATCGAGTTAAGGGCCGGTTGGTCCATGCTGATTTCGGCGACGGTTAGGGGGGTAGCGCTCATAAGCCCCTTCAGATTCCACCCCTTGGCAAACGACAGCTGGCCAGATACCGGGGTGCCGGTGAGAGTGACCGTTTCGCCTCCGGCGCTGTTCACATCCACCCAGAAGCCCTCGCCGGGATCGATGGTGCTGAGCTGGTCGAAGCCTTTGCTCGTGGCGTAGGCTCCTGTTGACGTTTCCCCGGGCAGATAGACCGCCCAGTTTTTGCCCCCCCACTTCCAGAGGCTGGCGAATTTACTCCCGGCGCCAAAGGTGGCCGCCGGGATGGCGATGGTTGAACTCACAAGGTTCCAGCCCGTCTTGAGGGTCAAGGTGGTGGCTGCGGCCACAATATACGGCCGCATCATCTCGTTGTCCTCGTGTTCAACGATGTGGCAGTGCCAGACGTAGAGGCCGGCGATGTCGAACTTGGCCTTGACCC
>OBOI01000339.1_pt1 | contig 17143 bp, 12 predicted proteins | sample 1670151 | NCBI WGS metagenome assembly OBOI01 (sample SAMEA104232303, study PRJEB22302) | sediment metagenome | biome: forest; feature: aquifer; material: sediment | place: USA | collected 2011-08-07 | depth 0.01 m | reverse complement strand
AGCGGCCCGACCACACCTTTGCCTCAACCACCTCCCATCTTGATCAAGGACCCCATGTTGCGCGGTTCGCTCACCGATAGCGGGGGGGCTGCCAAGAGTACGGAGGGTAGCCCGGGGGCAGCGGCGGGAGAGGATGCCGGCTTTGATGTGCCGGCGAAACCCCCAGCAACGCAAAGTGTCGACTGCCCGAAATAGCTGATTGTTTAGCCCGAAAGGCCATTTATGGAAAACAGAGAGTTGCCAACACCACCCTTTCCCAAGCAGTACGATGACCATTGCCAGCACTATCCCGACTACTTTCAGGCCATCAGTGCCTTGGTAAAACAACGGGAGGGGCATCCGGTCAAGAGCCAGAGCTATCTCGCTTATCAGGAGCAGATTGACGCGGTCTACGATCAGGTGCGCCTGCAGATCCTGAACAACGACTGCCCTCCTCGTCATCCCATCAGTTTCGGTACCTCAGGCTGGCGCGGCATCATCGGCACCGACATCTTTGTCAGATCCGTTGATCTGGTCACTCGGGCGATTATCGACATGTACGCGGCCATGGATCAATACCCTGACCTGAAGGCGGCGTTGGGGGTGCTCTCCCCGGTCGATGCCAGGGAGAGAGGGTGTGTCCTGGGCTTTGACAACCGTTTTGGCAATGAGATCCTGGCCGGTCACATCAAGGCCATGCTCACCGGGCATGGCTTTACGGTCCACTATACCGGCGAGGCCACCACCGGCACCCTCTCGGCGGCAGTCCTGGAGCTTGGTGCCGCCTTTTCCATCAATCTTACCCCCAGTCATAACCCCCTCCAGTATGGGGGCTTTAAGTTCAACGCCGCTGATGGCGGCCCTGCCGCGACGGTGATTACCAACTGGATCACCAAACGGACCGCGGACCTACTTGCCCTACCCCTGCCATCATCCCCGCCTGCCCGGGCGGCACTTTGCCACCCCTGCTCCGCGTTAGAGACCTGGAAGTCCCTGGTCCGCAAGGGGCAGGGAGAGCACGGCATAGACTATGACGGCATCATGGCCCGCTTTGCCCAGCGGCAGGATGTGGCCGTGGTCGTTGATTGCGTCCATGGGGCGAGCCGGGTCCATGTCGATGCGCTTTTTGCCTCGTTGGAGAGCCCCCGCCTGCATTTCTTGCGACGTAAGGCCGATCCCACCTTTGGCGGCATTGCGCCTGAACCCTCCACCGCCAATCTGGCCTTGATCCGCGCGGCCCTCGCCGCTCGGCCCGAGCCTTTGCAGATCGGGGTGATCATGGACCCGGATGCCGACCGCATCCGTTTTCAGGATCAGCACTCCGAGATCACCATGAACCAGTTCGGCGCCATGGCCTATCACTTTCTGCATGAGGTCAAGGGCAAGAGGGGCATGGTCGCCAAGACCGTGGCCACCAGTAACTTTGCCAACGCCATTGCCCGTGCCCTGCACGAAGAGGTCTTTGAACCGAGAGTCGGTTTTAAGGAGTTCAAACCGGTGATTCGTCAGGCCTTGGTCTGTTTCGAGGAGTCCGACGGGATCACCGTGATTGGCCACACCCCGGAAAAAGACGCCTATATCGGACTGCTCCTGGCCCTGGATATGGTCCTTACCTTAAACAAGGGGCTGACCGAGTACCTCCGCGAGTTGCAGGGGATCTACGGCCTCTATGCCCCGGACAAGGATGGGGTCGTGGTCAGCCAGCATGGGGAGGCATTGACTCGCACCCTGGCCGGTCTAGATCGTTATGGCAAGGGCACCGTGGTCGAGGTGAACGGAGAGCAGCGGACCATCGTCCAGACCATCACCGTTGATGGCCATAAGCTGATTTTAGACGATGCATCCTGGATTATGATCCGACCGTCGGGCACCGAGCCCAAGGTCCGTTTTTACGTGGAGGCGAGAAGTCAGGAGGGGAAGGAGGCCTTGTTCGCCACGGCCCGAGGCATGCTGCGCGAACTTGGCCTGTTGTGAGCTGTGGTGGGGTGAGGGGAGATGAGGAGCCGTAACAAAATAACTTCCGCAATTTTGGCCGTACCGTTACGGAGCCTTATTGCCGTCATGGCCAATCAAATGAAGATGTTATTGTGTAACAACGGCTTAGCTGTGGCCCTCGGCCACGAGGCCATCCGCCTCCAGAAGGTAGACCAGGGTGCGCTCTTTGCCGCTCTTGGCAATGAATTTGGCAAGTGGAGTCGTGGTGCCGATGGCCACCTCGGGCATCGGTTCGATGGTGTCTTGCAGAATTTTTTCCACCGTCATGATGGTATCGACAGCGATGGCGGTCCTGTTCCCCTTGGTCTCAAGGACCAGGGCGATCTCCTGGTCGGCCTGCCTTCTCGTCATCTCGGAGAACTGTTGGAAAAGGTGGATCATCTCCGCCAACTCATGGTCATGGGTCTTGTTGATCAGGGCGAGGGCCTGTTCGCGATGACCCTGCCCCAGTAACTCCTCCACCCGGATGGCAATCTGGTGGATGCGCTGGTGGGGCTGCTCGAATTTTTTTAAGAATTGGCCTTCGGTGAACGATTTCGGCTGGTAGTTGTCGTACCACTGGCCGAACTTGCACTGGTGGCAATCGGTGGCCAGGGTGAACTTGCGGCCCTCATGGACCGAGAGTTCCAGTTCGTGCAACCAGTTGCGGTGGTCCTGCTCCCGTTGTTTGAGCATGGCGATCTGGTTGTTGATGGCCTCCAGGGAAGAGTCCATCCCCAGCCTGAGACGCAGGTCGATGAGCGGAGAGGTCTGGCCGCGGAGGTTGATGACCCCCCGGACATGGGCCGGTGCCTTGGGGATCTTGACCACATCCGGCATGGCGACCATGGTTTGCACGTGCGTGGTCGGCACCGCATAACGCTCACTCTTCAGTGAAAAGATCACCCACGGATACAGGTACAACTCTTCCATCCCCTCTCCCTCCCCATCTTTTTGACTCTACGACAATGTCGTACCGCTTTCCGACTATGTGGTCTACCCTTGGTGTATTGTCAAGTAAAAAAAAGGTGTTGGGGTGAAAAAATACCCTGCGTTCCCTATTGCTTCTCTACGTTGTCCCCGTCCCCCTCTTCTTTAAGATCTCTCGCCACTTGGTCAAGCGGTCCTTGACCAAGGCCTCGTGGCCGCGGTTGGTGGGGTGGTAGTAGCGCCTGCCCGCCAGTTCCGGGGGGAGGTGGTCCTGGGCCACCAAGCCGTCCGCCTGATCATGGGCGTATTGGTACCCCTTGCCGTAGCCGATCTCCTTCATCAGTTTGGTGGGGGCGTTGCGGATGTGCAGGGGGACCGGCAGGCTACCGCTCTCCCGAATGTCTCTCATTACCTGATTATAGGCCGTGTAGACCGCGTTGCTCTTGGGCGCGGTGGCGAGGTAGATGGCAACTTGGGCCAAGGCCAGTTCCCCTTCAGGCGAACCCAGGGTCTGGTACGCATCCCGGCCGTTGATGGCGATGGCCAAGGCCTGGGGATCGGCGTTGCCGATATCCTCCGAGGCAAAACGGATCATGCGCCGGGCCACATAGAGCGGCTCTTCGCCGGCCGCCAGCATGCGGGCCATCCAGTAGAGGGCGCCGTCCGGGTCGCTGTCCCTCATGCTCTTGTGCAGGGCGGAGATCAGGTTGTAGTGCTCGTCGCCGGTCTTGTCATAGCGCAGGCTGCGGCGCTGCAGGGCCTCTTCCACGCTCTGCAGGGTGAGGTGCAGACGACCGTCCGGGTCGGTTTCGGCCAGGGAGGCGGCGATCTCCAACGAATTCAAGGCCATGCGGGCGTCGCCATCGGCGATGCGGGTCAGGTGGTCCAGGGCCGCATCGTCACAGCGCATATTCAGTCTCCCCAGGCCCCGCTCTTGATCGTTCACAGCCCGCTGGATCACGGTCCGCAGGTTCTCCTCCGACAAGGGTTCCAAGACCAGGACCCGGCAGCGGGAGAGGAGGGGGGCGATGACATGGAAGGAGGGGTTCTCGGTGGTGGCGCCGATCAAGGTCAAGAGACCGCTCTCCACGTGGGGGAGGAAGCCGTCCTGCTGGGCCTTGTTGAAGCGGTGAATCTCATCGACGAAGAGGATGGTTTGGGAGTTGTCCCGGTCGCGGAGCTCTTGGCTCTCGTCAACGATGCGGCGGATATCCTTGACCCCGGAGAGGACTGCCGAGAAGAAGACGAAGTTGGCATCACTCAAGGTAGCCAGCAGGCGGGCCAGGGTAGTCTTGCCGATACCGGGCGGGCCCCAGAGGAGGAGGGAGGGCAGGCTGCGTTTTTCGATCAGCCGCCACAGAATTTTGTCTTTACCAACCAGGTGCTCCTGGCCCACGAACTCGTCAAGAGTCCTGGGCCGCATCCGTTCGGCCAGGGGGATGGTGGCGGTGGTCATGGCAGGGGATCAGCGGTGGTTGCTGAGCAAGGATAGGCGGTCGGCCAGCCGTTCAGCGGAGAAGACCAGGGACTCCAGATCCAGATAGGAGAGGCAGTGGCGGTCGAAGAGGATCTTCACCCGGGCCGCGAACTGCTCCTCTGTTGACTCCTCCCAGAAGAGGAGACACTGGGGGATCATGGGCAAGACCGGGACGATGATCGCCAGAGAGGCGCCTTGATTTGCCGTGGCCACCCCGTCCACGGCCTTGAGGGCTGGCCAAATCGTCTCCTCCGGCAGGTCGGTGAACAGCCGGGCCAGACGTTCCTCGCCGTAGGTGGCCAGGGTTTTGATCTTGGAGATGGAGTTGGGGAGGCTCTCCATGCCGATCCAGTCGTTGGTGGGGGGCTGGTTGCCGCGGCTGTACACGTAGTTGTAGAGCAGGATCTGATCCCTGGGGTCTTCCGGGACCTGACCGTCAAGCAGCAGGGTGGTCTTGGAGAGGGTGACCATTTGCCCCAGGTAGCGAAAAGAGAGGGTGTCCGGCGCATCGGCAGTGGTCGTGGCCCCCAGTTGCGGGGCCAGTTGCGTCAGGTCAAAGGGGGCAATCTTCTCCTTCAAGGAGGCGATGAAGGCCAGGTCCCTGGTCGCTTGGTCCTGGAGCGGCGGCGTAAGGGTCTGCTCGGGGTCAAGGCCGGTCAGGTCGATGAACGGGCAGCGGTCCAGGGCGATGCCGGTCTTGATCACCGCCGCGCCAAAGGCCAGGCAGGTGGGCTGGCCGCATTGGCCGCAATTGGTCAGTGGCGTCCGTTTGGCTATGGCTATGGGGGTCAGTTTTGGCATGGGTTAGGCAAAGGCAACCACGGCCGTGATATTGTCTTTGCCGCCGGCCTCGTTGGCGGCCAGGATTAGGCGGTCACAGGCCTCCTCCGGCGTGGCGGACTCTTTGAGGGACAAGGCCAGCTCCGTATCCGGGACCATGGACCAGAGGCCATCCGAACAGAGGAGGATACGGTCTCCTGGGGCCATGGGGGTGACGGTGCACTCCGGATCCTCGGGGAAGGGGAAGCCGATGGCCCGGCTGACGATATTGCGGTTCATGTGGAGGGCGGATGGGTCGAAATCGGGGTCGTCTTTGTGGGCCTTGGTGTATTCGGCGACCAAGGTGTGGTCCGAGGTGAGCTGCCGGATCCCGTCCTGGTGCAGCAGGTAGGCACGGACATCGCCCACGTGGCAGGTGTAGAGGCGGTTATGGGTGATAAAGCCCGCGATCAAGGTGCAGCCCATGCCGGCATAGGTCTCGTTCTCGTCCGCCATGGCCATCACCCGTTCGTTGCTCAGGCGCAGGGCGTGAATCAGGTGGTGACAGACCTCGACTTGGTTGGCCCCGGCCCGGGCCAAGTGCGCCGGATCCAGGAGGCTCGCCATGGTCTCGATGGCGACACGGCTCGCCACCTCGCCGGCGTTGTGGCCGCCCATGCCGTCTGCCACCATCATCAGCCGGGCCCGGGGCTGGATGAAGAAGCTGTCTTCATTGTTGGGCCGGGTCCTGCCGGTGTCGGTGCGGCCGAACAGGGTTGCCTGCCTCTCGGGTGAGCGAAACAGCTGTCTAAGAAAAGTCCAGATCATAGATCACCATCCAGGCGATGAGGGCGCCATCGTTGCGGCCGGCCAGAAAGATATGGGGTGCGGGCCCCGGGGCGAGGCAACGAATGCCGTCCCCCCGGCCGTCCAAGGTCGTGATGCAGAGACCGGAGTCCACTCCCCAGATCTTGATCAGATCATCATCGCCGGCGCTGATGAAGTGGGCGTTGTCCGGCAGGATCATGGCGGCGTTGACCGCCTCCTCATGGGGCATGATGGACTTGAGACACTGGCCGTTTTGGCGGTTCCACAGCTTGATGACCCGGTCCGCTGCGGCAGAGAGAAAGACCGTGCCGCTGACGGTGGCGGAGAGGGTGCGGACCGGTTGGGCATGGGCCTCAAGCTGGCGCAGGCACTCGCGGTTGCCCCGCTCCCAAAAACAGATGGTACCGTCCTCATGGCCGGAGATGAAGTCTTGGCGCCGGTCAAAGGTGATCAAGGAGCGGACCCCCCCGTTATTGGGGATGTTGGCGGACCAACTTTTGTCATTGGTGAGGTCCACGGTCAGGATCTGGCCGCTGTCACAGCCGTAGGTGAGGATGGTGCCGTCGGGCGTAAAGACCAGGGCCGTGACCAGGCTCGGGGTGCGGATGCTCTTGGTCACGGTGCCGTTTTTGAGGGAGAGGAGATCGATCTTGCCGGCGGTGGCTAGGGCCAGGGTCTGGCTGGCGTGGCAGATGGTCACGGCCGTCACCCCTTGGTAGGCCTCAAGGACTTTGACCTTGGGGCTACTGCCGTAGGACCTGATCATCACCCTTCCTGATTGGTTGAGAAACAGGACCTTGCGGCCGCCGGGGAGCAGGGTCAGCCACTCTGCCGCACCGCCCACGGCCGGCAGGGTCATCAGCCGGATCACCCCTTTGATCCCTTGTTTACGGCCTCGTTGCAAGAGTTGCTCGTAGACCTCGATAAAGAGCTTCTCCCGGCGGAAGCCGATGCTTTGCCAACTGCGGCTTAACACCTCGTGGCAGCGTTGGTACTCCCCTTTGGCGAAGAGATCGAGACAGTTGCGCTGACAGGCCATATGCAACTGGCTGCTGCGAAAGACATCAACGGAGTTCTTCGGCAGGCAGAGGGCGTACTCCGGGAAAGCGCGCCTCCCTTGTGCTTCGCCTCTGCCGTCAATGGCTGCGGCTTGGCCTTGGGCCGGGGAGAGGGCCTCGTTTTTCAAGGCCTGGGTCAGGGTCTCCAACAGTTTGGCCCCGGGGAGCCGTTGCCTGACCGCTTCCATCTGCCGCAAGAGATAGACCACCGGCCGGACTCCCTCTTGCCAGCGGAGCAGGGTGTCGTTATAGATCGCCTCGGGCAGGGAGTCGTTGATCTCCATGGCGTGGGTCAGGCACTGTTTTGCCTCGTGGATCTTGCCCAGTTCCAGGAAGGATACCGCACGGTTGTTGTAGTTCTCCGCCTCCAGATCGGTGAAATCCACCTCCATGTAGGGGCAGTCGACCCGGAACAACTCAATGTAGGCCTGGTTGAGATCGTATCGGAGCGCCTTGAACTCCTGGTAGCGGTCCTCCGGGCGATAGGCCACGGATTTCTTTAACAGATGGATCAGGATCTCGGGGAAGGGCGGGGCGCCTGGCAAGGGCAACGGCTCGACCTGTTCCGGGATCTGGTTGTTCTTGAAGGGCTTGTGGCCGCAGAACATGAGCCACAAGCAGATACCGAAGGAGAAGATGTCGGTGCGCCGATCAACGCGATGGCTGTCTCTGAACTGCTCCGGCGAGGCATAGCCCGGGGTGCCGCGGAAGCCGACAGTGCCCTCTGGATCGCTACTCTTCTCCAGGGGGGCCGACGAGTCCGGCGCGTGGTGGCGGACACTCTGGACGATGCCGAAATCGGTGATCTTGACCAGGGCGTTCTTGGTGACCAGGATGTTCTGCGGTTTAATGTCGCGGTGGATGATCCCCTTGCCGTGGGTGAACTCCATGCCGTGGCAAAACTGGATGGCCATGGACAGGGCGGTGCGCGGGTCCTTGCAGCGGCCACTCTTAAGCCAGGTGCTCAAGTCACCGCCATCGACAAATTCGATGAACAGATGGGGGACGCGGTCAATGGTCTGCACATAGAAGCAGGTGGCGACATTGGGGTGCATGCCCATGCGAGTCCAACTGTCCGCCTCGGTGAAGATCCGTTGGGCCCCTTCGAGGTCGCACAACACCTCGGCCCTGGGGACCTTGATGGCCACCGGGATCTTCCAGCCCAGGTGCTCCGCGATATAGACCTTGCCCATGGCACCGCTAAAGGTCTGCTCCACCCGGTAGCGCCCCAGAATGGTCTCCCCTGGCTGCCACTCAGTCACCTCGGGGAGGTCCCTTGCCAGGGCCGTTGAGGCCAAGGGTTGGCTCAAGACCTTGGTCGGTCTGAATTTGTCGAGGAGACGGGTCAGCATGGGGTGATGGGCGGTTAGTCGAAGCGGAGGGAGGTGCCCCTGATGGTGATGATGTCACCGGGCCTCAGGGTATGTTCCGAGCTGATCTTGGAGTTGTTGACATAGGTGCCGGCCCACGACTTTTGGGGTACCAGCTGGTAGGCGTTGTCCCGTTTGATGATATAGGCCTGGGTCTTGGCCACCAACCAGCCGGAGATGACCAGGTCGCAGGAGGAGTCCTTGCCGACCTTGATGCTGCTGCTGCCGGCCAGGGAGAGCTCCTTGGGCCTCCCTTCGCCCTTGATCACGAGGATGCGGGGCCCGGCGGCCTTGGGCTTGAACTTGTTCGTAACCGGTGCCGGCCTTTTGCCGGAGACAAAGACAGTGGCATCATCATCGGCCATGGTGTCCGCCGACACCGAGGCGCTGATCCGGCTGGTGGCCTCCGCCATGCTGGCCGGGGTGAGGGTGAATTTGCCAAAGGTGATGGTGTCTGTCTCCGTGGCCGGTTCGTCGGTCTTGATCTTTTTGCCGTTGACAAAGCTGCCGTTGGTGCTGCCCAGGTCGGAGACAAAATAGATGCCGTTCATCAGGTTGAGGGAGATGTGCTGACGGGAGATGGCGGTATTGTCAATGGTGATGTCGCACTCCTTGCCCCGGCCGATGGAGATGGTCTGCCCCTCCTTGATGGGAAATGTCTTGATAATCGTGTCATTCAGCTTGATCATCCACTCGGTCATGGTCAACTCCTTCGAACAAAGGGTGGTCTCAATCGCTTATTTTTATTAAGCCCTGCGTGTCAGCCGCGAATACCCTTGAGAGTAGCATAATTTTAGGGGGCATATAAGCAAAAAATACGTTATCATTGAATAACTGTAGCTGCTTAGGCCGTCTTTAGACTATTGCCTGAAGCCGGTTAGGCAAGGAACGGACCGCATGCTGACCTCGGCCATGCGGAGGTTTGTTTTTTTTATTGCCAGCCGGCGATACCCCCACGTACCTTTACAATCCATGGAGAGTGCGGCCATGCCCATCTCTGTTCCCTGTTGCTAACTGCCTTTCGCTTACCGCCTGAGTCGTTACCAATGACCGACATCCAGAAACCATCGCCATCGGCAGCCAGACTCTCCGAGATCTTTGCCAAGATGAATATGAGCGAGCTGCCTGCCATGTCCCCCAATGTGCAGGAGTTGATAGCGCTGACCAGCAGCACCCGCTCGTCTGGGGGTGAGTTGACCCGGGTCATCTTGAAGGACTTCTCGTTGACCAACAAGGTGTTGCAGATTGTCAACTCCGCCTACTACTCCCTGGGCCGGGCCTGTAACTCCATCTCCAAGGCCGTGACCATCCTGGGGTTTGATGCCATTCGCGACATGGCCATGGCCATTGCCCTGTTCGAGGATTTTGTCAAGTCCGGCGCCGACAAGGAGGGGCTCAGCAAACTCCTGACCCGCTCCTTTCTGAGTGGACTCCAGGCCCGTGACCTGGTGGTGGAGAACGGTCTCAATGTCTCCCCGGAAGAGACCTTCATCTGCTCCTTGCTGCACAACCTGGGCAAGATCATCGTCAACATCTATCTTCCGGACAAGTATCGGGAGATCGAGACCCGCATGAACTCCGGCAGCTCCCCCAATGCGGCCTGTCGTGCGGTCTTGAGTGACCTGACCTTCCCGGAGATCGGCGCCGAGGTGGCCAAGTTCTGGAACCTGTCGGAGAATGTGGTGGGCTCCATGGCGGATAACCCGGAGGCACCCAAGCATAAGTATGACACCCTGGGGTTTCTGCAAAACGTGACCAATTTTGCCAATAGCTTTGTGGATAGCGTCTGCGACGGCACGGATCTTGGCCCGGTGTTCCAGCGCTACGGTGGGCTGTTGTCGGTTGATGCCGAACAGGCCATCAAAAATCTGAACCAGTGTATCGAAGTCTCCGAGGATATCTCGGAATCCATCCGCTTCGGTTTGACCAGACTCAAGATTCGTGGCCGGCTCAGGAACGTCGAGGCCAATGTCAAGCACGGCATCTTCAATTCGGATCGGCCGGATGAGCAGCAGGGGAGAAAAAAAGCGATAGCGGCGGAAGAGGAGGATCTCCGTGGGGATGCGCTTCCCGAGGACATGAGCGAGTTACCCAGCAGTCCCGACAAATCGGTCAATGATTTTATTCGCGATATCACCGAGGCCTTGATGGGGCCGCTGGACCTCAACGCCTTTTATGCCAATCTGCTGGAGGCCCTCTACCGGGGGGTGGGCTTTGACCGGGTCATCCTCTCCATCGTCAGTGTCCAGCCCAACAAGGTCTCGCTCATGGGCCGTTTTGGCCTGGGCGAGATCGATCCCGCCGGGGTCAAAAAGTTCGAACACCTGTTGACCCCCGGTCCGTACGTCATCCCCAACGCCTTGAAACTCGGCAAGGATATGATGATTCCCGCCAACAAGGCCGACGCCTTTCCCGAGGAGCTCAACTACCTGGTCAAGGACCGGACCGTCTACCTCTTCCCCATTTGCATCGACAACAAGGGGATCGGCATGATCTATCTCGACCGCAAGGCGAGTCGGCCGCTCCTTGACAAGACCATGGTCAAAAACGTGCGTCTCTTCCGCGACTTCGCGGTCATGGCCATCCGCAAGATCAGAAAGGGCGGCTGAACCCTACCATCAGCAAAAGCTACATCTCCTTGTCGACCCGTTCGATTTCGGCAAGCAGTTGCTTGGCCTTGGTCAGGGTGGCCTGATCCATGCCGGGAGAGCCAATGGCCTCATCCAGATGGTAGGTGGCGTTCTTGGTGTCCCCCTCCATCCAGAAATAGTGGCCCAGGTAGTAGTGGCCCACCCCCTTTTTTCCTTGTTTGCTTTCCAGATTGCCGATGGTGTGATAGAGCATGGCGTGGTCCGGGATCACCGGCAAGAGCTCATGGAAGAGTTGCAAGGCCTGCTGTTGCTCGCCCATCTGGACAAGGTTGGTGGCCAGGGTGTAGGTGGTATAGGCGTCATTGGGGGCGGCGCCATGGGCCGCTTTCAGGAGGGTCAAGGACTCCTGTTGGTGGCCGGCCTGCATGGCGATGGTGGCGAGATCGGTCTGCAGGATGGGGCGGTTGGGATAGGCCTGAATGACCCCCTTCATCAGGGCCTCGGCCTTGGCATAGTCGGCACCGGCCAGGGCAGCCAGGGCGAGTCCGTATTGGGCCATGGTGGCCTGTTGGCCTGTGCCCAGGCTCGCTTTTTTGAGGAACTGGGGCTTGAGGGTGGCTGGCTCCCTGGTCAGGGACAAGACCCGATGCTTCATCCTGAGAAAGGCGAAACTGTCCCGTGCTTGGTAGTGCTTCTCCTCCTGATTGGCCATGATCAGGTCCTGGACGTATCCCATGCGTTGCTGCGGTTCAGGATGGGTCAGCAGGTAAGGGGGGATTTTGGCCATGCGGTAGACGCTGATCCGATGCATCCGCCGCAGCATGGACTCCATGTCGGCAGGGTCGATCCGCAGGGCCTGCATCCATTTGAAGGAGAGGCGGTCTGCCTCCTCCTCGTCTTCGCGGCTGAACTTGAGGTTCATGGTGGCGTTGGCGGCCATGGAGCCGGTGATCAGGGCCTGCCCCAGGGCGCCGCCACCCATGGCGATGCCGGCGATCAGGAGGGCGGCGGTGCCGATGGTGGTCTTGGCCTGCTTGGCCAGCCGGTCCGAGATGTGGCGGCTGGTGACATGGGCACACTCATGGGCCATGACGCTGATCAACTCCCCCTCGCTCTCCATGGTCTCGATCAGACCCGAATGGATGAAGATCAGGCCGGAGGGGGCGGCAAAGGCGTTAAACTCGTTGTCCTTGATGACAAAGAAGTGGTAGTCGAAGTACTGGGGGCCGGCCACGGTCAGGATCTGCTGGCCTAGGTCGTTGACGTACTGGCTGATGTCGGGATCGTCAAGAACCTCAAAGCTCTTGCGTACCATGCTCAACAGCTTCTCCCCCACCTCTTTCTCCTCGCCCACCGAAAAGGCCGCCGCACTCTTGATCCCCAGGGGCGAGGGGAGGATATTGGCCAACAAGGAGATAATGAGCAGGATGGCGATCTTTTGTTTGCAGTGGGGCATAGGGGGAGGGGAGGTCAAGGGTGAACGGAGAAAAGGGAAACGGCGCAAGGTGGGGAAGAGGCAGTTGTGACCCACCTTGTTACCTTTGGCCTTTCAGCTTACGCCTCCGCACTATACCTCGAAAAATGACATTGGCAATTTCAAAAAAACTTTTACCCGAGGCCGGGGTTGGGGTATAGGTAGGCATGCTAAAAGAGATTCGTATCGAAAACCTGGCCTTGATTGAGCAACTCCATATCGTCTTTGGCGATGGCCTGATCGTCTTCTCCGGCGAGACCGGGGCTGGCAAGTCCATTGTCTTGCAGGCGATTGCCCTGTTGACCGGCGGTCGGGCCTCTGCCTCCTGGGTCAGGACCGGCGCCCAGCAGGCCATGGTGGAGGCCCTGTTTCACTGCCCGGACAAGGCGGAGTTGCGGCAAGAGTTGCTGGCGATGGGGGTGGAGGGTGAGGAGGAGCTGCTGATCAAGCGGGTCTTCTCCGCCGATGGCAAGAGCCGATTTTACCTGAATGGCGGACTGGCCACCGCCCGCCTGATCCAGTCGATTAGCGAGCATCTGGTCAGCGTGGCCAGTCAGCACGAGCATCAGCAGCTGTTAAATCCTCGTTATCACTTGGGCTTCATTGATCTGGTCGGTGATCTGTTGCCGGAGCGGGAGCGGCTCTCCGCTCTCTTCGATCAGTGGTCCGGGGTCCGCAAGGAGCTGGAGCAGCTGCGAAAACAGGAGATGGACAAGGAGCAACGCCGTGACTTTTTGTCCTACCAGTATCGTGAAATTCTAGCCGCCACCATCGAGATCGGCGAGGATGAACGCTTGCAACACGACCGTCTGCGCTTGAAGGGCTCGGCGGATCTGCGTAAACTCGGCCAGCGAGGGTACCGGCAACTGCTGGCCGCGGCCGAGGCCCTGGCCTTGGCCCGCAAGGATCTGGAGGCCATGGCCGCCCTTGATCCCGGGATCTCGCAGTTGACCACGGCCGTGGCTGAACAGAGCTTTTTGGCCGAAGAGCACGCCGGTCAGGTGCGGGAGTATGGCAACCGCTTGCCGGACGACGAGTCTGCCCTGGAGGAGATCTCCGCCAGGATCACCTTTTTGCAGCAACTGAAGCGCAAGTATGGCGAGGATCTGGCCGCTATCCTGGCCTACGCCGACCAAGCGCAACGGGAACTCATGGCCCTGGAGGCCTTGGATGAGACCATAGCGCGTCTCTCCGAACGCTGCGCGCTTCTGGAAGGGGAGTTGGTGCGGGCCGCGGACAGCCTTTCAACGGCCCGGGGTAGGGTGGCGGTACATCTCAGTGAGTCCATCCGCCACGAGTTGCAGGGGTTAAGTTTTATCCAGGCCGAATTTCAGGCGGTATTTAAGGAATTGGAGGGCCGGGACCTCAAGCAGATGACCAGGACAGGGTGGGACCGTTGTGAATTTATGTTCTCCGCCAATCCCGGTGAGCCGGTGAAACCGTTGGTGAAAATCGCCTCCGGGGGCGAACTCTCCCGGGTAATGCTGGCCATGCGTTCGATTCTGGCGCAAAAGGACTCGGTGGAGTCGGTCATTTTTGACGAGATCGACTCCGGTATCGGCGGTAAGGCGGCCGAGGCGGTGGCCCGTAAGATCAAGGGGCTCTCCCGCCACCACCAGGTGATCTGCATCACCCATCTCCCCCAGATCGCCGCCTGCGCCAACTCCCACTTTCTGGTGGAGAAGCGACTGGAGATGGGCCGCACGGTCACCGCCATCACCCCCTTGGACAGCGAGGCCCGTCTGGGCGAGATCGCCAGGATGCTGGACGGCGATTCGGTCTCCGCCCACTCCCTGGCCTTTGCCGCCGAACTCATCGGCCGTAACCACGCGGATCAGGAGGTGGAATCATGACTTCTGCCATCGCCCTCTACTCCGGGGGGCTGGACAGTATCTTGGCCTGCCGGGTGCTTGCCCGGCAGGGGATCCGGGTGGTGGCGGTCAAGTTCGTCACCCCCTTTTTTGGTTACGAACTCCTCTCGCAACCATCCTACCCCCAAGAGGTCTTGGCGAAGTACGGGATTCACGTCGTGCTCAGTGATGTCAGCGACGACTACCTGACCCTGCTCAGGGCGCCGGCGCATGGCTACGGCAAGCACTTTAACCCCTGTCTCGATTGTAAGATCTTTATGATGACCAAGGCCCGGGAGATGATGGCGGAGTTTGACGCCTCGTTTTTGATCTCCGGCGAGGTGGTGGGGCAGCGGCCCATGTCCCAGCGCCGGGACGCCATGCGGGTGGTGGAGCGGGACTCCGGCTGCGACGGCATCCTGCTCAGGCCCTTGTGCGCCCAGCACCTCAACCCCACCAAGCCCGAGCTGACGGGTCTGGTGGATCGGCAGATGCTGTGCGCGTTTGCCGGCCGCGGCCGCTCGCCGCAGATCGCCTTGGCCCGGGAGCTGGGGATCACCGACTACCCCTCGCCGGCCGGGGGGTGTGTGCTCACCGACCCGATCATCAGCCAACGGCTCAAGCGCTATTATGGGGAGCACGCGACCATTCGCGTGGCGGACATGCGCCTCTCCACCGTGGGCAGGCACTTTACCCTGCCGGGCGGTGGCTGGCTGGTCATGGGGCGGAAGGAGGAGGAGAACCAAGCAGTGCTGGACTTGGCGGAACCCCTTGACCTCACCCTGAAGCTGGTGGATAGGCCGGGACCCGCGGCCCTGTTGCGTAATCTGCGCCTTGGCGAGGATTTGGAACTGGCTGCCGGACTCGTTGCCCGCTACGGCAAGAAGGGGGCGGACGGCAAGCCTTTCCCCGGAGAGGTGGAGTGCAAGGGGCCATCCGGGGTGACCCTGATGCCAGGGGTGCCGCTGGATGATGCCCTTACTCTCGGGTGGCTGCGCTAGGGAAGCTGGGAGGGCGGGTCTGGCTATTGGTCGGCTACGGGCGGCTCTTCTCCGGGGTTGGGCGGCTCTTCCGTGAGGTTGGGCTGGTCTGCGGGGACGGAGGGGGGCGTTTCGGGTGCCGGTTGTTCGCCAACAAATTGGCCGCCGGCAAATTGGCCCTCATAGACGGTGCCGTCCGCGCTGGTGAAGACGCCGCGGCCATCTTGCAGGCCATTGCTCCACTGCCCGACATAGACCGAACCGTCGGCAGCGGTCATGGTGCCCATGCCGTTGAAGGTGTCTTTGGCGAACTCGCCTTGATAGACACTGCCGTCCGCCAGGGTCATGGTCCCTTGACCGTTTCTGACCCCGTGCTCCCAATTGCCGGTATAGGTCTGACCACTGGCGGTAGTCATGGTGCCGAGCCCCTGATAGACACCTTGTTCCCAAAGGCCGTCATAGCGATCGCCATTGGCCGAGGTCATGCTCCCCTGGCCGTTGAAGAGGTTGTCCTGGAAATTGCCCTCATATTTGCTGCCGTCGGCGTAGGTCACCGACCCCGGACCGCTTAACTTCCCCTGTTTCCACACCCCCACGTAGAACTCCCCGTCGCGGGAGAACATGGTCCCTTTGCCATCGTACTTGCCGTTTACGAACTGGCCGACATACTTATTGCCATCGGCGGAGGTCAGGCCCCCTTCTCCATTGAAGACTCCGTCCTTGAACTGCCCGGTGTACTGCTCGCCATCCGGATAGGTGAAGGTGCCCTTGCCGTTCTCCACGCCATTGACCCACTCGCCGCTATAGACCTCTCCCGTTTGGTCGGTGAAGGTGCCTTCGCCATTAAAGGCATCATTGGCAAACTCCCCTTCGTAGTGACTGCCGTTGGGGTAGGTAGCCACCCCTTGGCCGGACAAGCGGCCGTTTTTGTAGGTACCCTTGAAGATTTTGCCGTCGGCAAAGGTGTGGGTCCCGGGGCCGTTGGCGATCCCCCCCACGAAGAGGCCGGTATGTTTACTGCCGTCACTGGAGGTGTAGGTGCCTTGACCCTCGGGCAGGCCGTTTTTGAACAGCCCTTTATGTTGACTGCCGTCGGTGAAGATAAAGGTGCCGGGTCCCTGGAAGACGTCGTTTTCGAACTGTCCGCTATACTTTTCACCACTGGGACTCACCCAGGTGCCTTGGCCATTTTTTTTGCCATCCTTGAACTCCCCGGTGTACTGTTCGCCGTTGGCAAATTTGACCTCGCCTTGGCCGTTGGGCAGATCATTGTGAAATTGGCCGACATGCTTGCCTCCGTCAGCAAAGACGAGAACCCCCTGTCCCTCTTTTTTGCCATTGACGAAGGTCCCGGTGAAGATGGCATTTTGGTAGTGGAAGGTGCCTTTGCCATTAAATTGGCCAGCCTTGAATTCGCCGGAGTAGAGTTGGCCGTTGGGGTAGGTCATGACCCCGGTGCCCTCCATGGTGTCATTGACAAACTGGCCACTGTACTTGGCCCCCTTGGCAAAGGTCAAGGTTCCGGTGCCCTGCTTGACGCCATTGACGAATTGACCGACGTATTTACGGCCATCCGGGTAGGTGATGGTGCCCTGTCCCTCGGCCTTGCCCTCCTTGTTAAAGGAACCGGCGTAGATGGAGCCGTCGGTCCGGGCCCGGGCACCGCTACTGGGCGTGGATTTGCCCTGTTCGCAGCCAGTGAGGGCAAACAACAGCAGAGAAGCGCCGGCGATGATGAGCAATGGAAGTCTGGTAGTCATGGGGAGGAGTCTCGTTTTTTTCTGCATCATGCATGACCGCCATCAAATTTGATGGACGCGCAAAAAGTCGTGGAGCTGACCATCTGCCAATGTAATTTCAATGTGTTACGGGG